>Ga0182030_10022699_pt1 | contig 11665 bp, 10 predicted proteins | sample 812S3MmetaG_FD_121299 | JGI IMG/M metagenome (GOLD analysis project Ga0182030, IMG submission 121299) | Permafrost microbial communities from Stordalen Mire, Sweden - 812S3M metaG (Illumina Assembly) | ecosystem: Environmental > Terrestrial > Soil > Wetlands > Permafrost | place: Sweden... | reverse complement strand
CGTAGGCGAGGACGATCGACGCCGGGATCGCGACGGTATCGGCCGAAAGACGTCGGCCTTCTTGCTCGTCCAAGAGCTATGATGCGCCGATGAGGACCGCTATTCCCTTCTTCTCTGTGGCCTCGGTCGGCACGGCAATCGGCATTCTCGCCTCATCGGTTTTATTCGTGAGGTGCGCAAGTGGGCCAGCGCCGCACGTCTCCACTCCCGCGGAGACACCCCCGGCGTCATCCGATTCGGCAGCATCAGCCCCCGACGCGGGAGAAAATACGACCACGGCTCCGATGGAGCGCGATGGCGGAAGTGAGCAAGCGTACAAACTTCCGCTTGTTTCGGCAGGCTCGGATGCTTCGGCGATCTCGACACTCGACAGCGGTCCCCGGCGAGCGCATGAAGCGGGACGGGAGCAGGAAGATATTCGAACCGCCATCCTTGCGCGGCGCGAGGAGACTCATGCTTGCCTCGCAAAGACGCTGTCGGACGCGTCGACGGGTGAACAAGGAATTACGATGCAATGGACGATCGATCCATCGGGACACGTGCCCGCGTCGTCCATCCATGCGCTTCGCAGTCAAGGTGACGACCCCGTGCTCTTTCACTGCATCGCAGGGGTTCTAAAGACTCTGGTGTTTCCGGCAAGCCCGGGCGGATACGAGACGAAGGCGTCCTATCCTTTCATTCTGCATCGCCAGCGCAATTAGAAGGCCGGCGTATTTCGGTCGAGCCCTCCGCTTCACTCCGACGCATCTGTCGCTTTTCCCCACCTTTGCGGCTTTGCGGCTCTCCCCCTGGCTGCTCGCACCGGGATACGGGAAGTCGGGCTCCGGGCGTTCGCCGTCGGCCTCGCTTGGTTTCGACCGAAATACGCCGGCCTTCTCCGCTTCACTCCGATGCATCTGTCGCTTTTCCCCACCTTTGCGGCTTTGCGGCTTTGCGGCTCTCCCCCTGCCTCGCTCGGTTTCGACCGAAATACACCTGCCTTCTGGGATTACGTCGGAATTTGGGAAGGAGCGAGCAATGCCACTGGCCTTCTCGCCGATTCGATGGAAGCGAAGCCGAGTGAGAGTGGGGTTGCAAAATGGCAGCTTGGGTCCACGCGGAGCTAGCATTCACGGGCTACCCCGAGCACCATGAAGCGGTGCTCTAAGCGCCTACGAAATGCATGACTGAGAGCAGAGTGACCCATGGAAGATACGAGACGGCGTGTGACTCAACAGACCGGTGTGGTGCGCTGGAAGGAATGGAAGTCTTTTCAGCGAGGCGCGGCGCTTCTGTCGAATTGGATCGAAGCTCGCGAGTTCGGTGGAGCAGGGCCGAAGGCTGGCGCGCCGGGGAGTAGCTTTTACACGAATCTGCTTTATTTCGTGCGATACGATAGTGTCCCGCTCGGAGCGGATAGCGCACAAGTGGCAATCTACGACGCTCTTGTGAGCAGACTCGGAAGGCCACCGCGCTCCGTCGCCGGCTCATCATAGAAGGTCGGCGTCTTTCGGTCGATCCCTTCGCGATGCCGACGTCGATCGTCCTCGCCTACGGGAAGTAGGCTCCGGGCGTTCGCCGCCGGCCTCGCTTGGTTTCGACCGAAATGCGCCGACCTTCTCCGCTGAACTCCGGCTTGTCAGTCGCTGATTTCCACCTTTGTCGATATCTGTCCGCCGGCCGACGAGTGTCCCTCGTTCGGCCCCTTTCTGGCTTGCCACCCACTACGGCACCGCACCGGAACTCTCGAACCATTGCTCGATGCCGTCACGTCCCGGAAAGTCGAACGACTAGGGTTCCGGGTACGTCGGTGTAGCCCGCGAACGTTGCGCCATTGAGATTCACGCGCTCGAATTCTTGTCGAGCCACGCGAGGATCTTCTTAACGCTGCCGGTTGCCATTGCGATGCAGGTGTCCGCGGCCCCGTAGTAGATTCGTAGTGTGTCGCCGTCGGGGGCCATGGTGTATCCGCAGGGAAATGTCACATTGTCGACGTCCCCTCGGCACTCGTAATCCGCTTCTGGTCCGAATATCCAAGAATCGCCGCGGGCTATGCAGCGCTCAGGTTGATCGAGTGCGAGCAGAGCGACCCCGAGTCGGTATAGGCTGCCAGACGCGGTGTTTCGGACGCCGTGATAGAGAAGCAGCCACCCCGCCGCGGTTTCGATGAGAGGCGGTGAGAGTCCCACTTTGTTGGCGTCCCAGTGGGCCCCTTTGCGCGCGGGCAATACGAGCTTGTGGCTGCCCCAATTGCGCAGGTCGGGAGAAAGTGACATCCACACGTGCGCGCCCGAATCCGCCATAGGGCGATGGATCAGCGCGAAGCTGCCGTCGATTCGGCGCGGCAGAAGCGCCGCATCCTTGTCGTCGGGCTGCATGACGAGGCCGCAGCGCTCAAACTCGCGGAAATCCTCCGTGAGTGTGAGCGCCACGCCCGGTCCGCCGCGGCCAAATGCCGTGTAAGCGATAGCGTAGCGATGCAGTTCTTCGACATAAGTGATTCGAGGGTCTTCGATTCCCCAGAGCTCCTCGGGATGATGCTTCGGGTCTCCGCGAAGCGTCGGGGCGGAATCGACGACCCACCCATCCATCCCATTCTGCGATCGCGCGGCGCAGAGATGAGAGAGCCCTGTTCGCTCTTCGACGCGACAGAGAAGGAGAGTCGTGCCGTCGCGCAGCAGAGTTGCTCCAGGATTGAATACGGAATGGACTGGGTATGGCCAGTCATCCGCTGTCAGAATGGGGTTATGCCCGTACCGATGAAATAGAGTTTCGTATTTTACATTTGATCGCATCGTCATCGTAAGGCCTCCGCCGAGTTCGAAAATCCGGCACTCGAGCGCCCGGCCGCGCGCATCTCGACCAATGCCATCAAGAAGGAAAGTGTCGACTCAGCGCCCTGGTTCTCATTGACTCTATCCGAATGGAGTCCATCTCGGCATCCGCCGGTGGAGGGATCATAGAGAGGAACCTTGAGCACGTTGTGTCCAAGAAACCAGTCGAACACGTGACGCGCCCGGCGCATCCATTGCGGATGTCCCGTGACCCGATTGGCATCAAGACACGCTGACACCATTGCGCACGCGTCCACCGGTTGCTGGTCAAATTGCGCCCTTTCGTGCCCGCGCACCCAAAACCCGTTTGACCCAACCGGTGCGAAGCATCCGTCGGGAGACCGCTGAATGCTCGCCAGCCATTCGAGCGAGCGCAAGGCGACTGCCACCATGTCCTCATTGGCCATCCGCGCTCCGGACACGAGGAGCGCTTGGGGTAGTCGCGCGTTGCAGTAGGTGAGTCGATCTTCGAACCATGGCCAGCTGCGGTCGCTAACACCTTGGTGGAGATCAAAAAGGCGCTGCGCCAGCAGTTGCCTCGTCGCTTGCACGCTTCGATCGCCTTGGAACGCGCGCTGGTATTCATCGATTCCCAAAAGCGTGTAGGCCCATGCCCGCGGGCTGGTGAACTGCTCGGTCGCCGAAAGGGCGCGATGAAACAGGTCGCCTCCCAAGCTTTGCCGGCCGGGGTCGACGGAGCGACCGACGACGGCGCCTAGCGCCCAGAGCGCCCGCCCGTGACTGTCCTCCGACCCGCAATCCTCCAGCCATTGTCGCGAGTACGACATCATGTTTCGAAAGCGCCCACGATCTTCGTTGAACGCGTGGCTGACAAATGCGAGATACCGCGTAGCGAGGACACGGATGGATCGCGCGTCCTCCGCTCCCGCGTCCTCGATCGTCGTGACGAGGAGAAGGGCGCGCGCGTTGTCGTCCAGGCAGTAGCCGTCGCTGTATCGGGGCATGTTGAACGATGCGTGCTGCATGATGCCGGTGTGATCGCTCAATCGCGAAACGTGATCGAGATTCGCCTCCGGTAGCACGATCGGTCGCTTGTCTATTGTCTTGGCCTGGAACACCGTGCGAAGTCGACTTGCGTGGTCGCGGCGCGCGCGTTCGAACGTCTCGATGTAGCGCTGCGCCACGGCCGGCCACGCCATCGCTCGCCCATACTCTGAAGCTCTCGTTTCAATTCCAGTTCGCAGAGACGTATCGGAGAGCAGCTCGCTGATGGATTGCGCCAGGGCCTTCGGATCATGTGACGGCACGAGAAGTCCCCTGCCATCGGCCAGAAGCTCGCGCGCATAATGGTACGGAGTCGACACGACCGCTTTTCCGGAGCCGACTGCGTACGCGAGCGTCCCCGAGGAGATCTGTTCAGCGTTGAGATACGGAGTCACGTAGACGTCCGCGGCCGCCATGAACTCGGCCAGCTCGGGGGCGCTCACGAAGCGGTCGTGAAAGATCAGGCTGGAATCGACTCCGAGTCGGAGCGCGCGAGCTTCGAGCGACAGGCGGTAGGTTTCGCCTCGCTGCTCCTTCACTCGCGGGTGCGTAGCACCCAAAACGACGTAGAGGGCCTTCGGATGCCGAGCAAGGATGAAAGGGAGAGCCTCGATCACGTGCTCGATTCCCTTGTCGGGAGAGAGGAGGCCGAATGTCAGAATTACCCGATGCCCTTCGACTCCGAGGCGATCTTTGCTGTGCTCGGCGTGGGCTGCGCCAGGTATTCCGTGAGGAATCACGTCGATCTTCGCTTCGTCCACGCCATGGACTTCGCGAAGTAGCGCGGCGCCGTATTCGCTCATGACGACGAGGCGCTCGGACAGTCTCGTCAGTTCGTCCATCGTCTGCCGCTGCACGGGGCTCGGTTCGCGGACGATGGTATGCAACGTCGTGACGATAGGCATACGCAGCTCGCGGAGCAGAGTGTGTAGGTAATTCCCGCTCTTGCCGCCGAAAATCCCATATTCGTGCTGCACGCATACGGTATCCACCGTGTTGACATTCAAGTAATCTGCGGCCTGCCTATATGACGCGAGATCACTTTCCGGGATTTCGAAACGCACCCGGGGAGGGTAGGCGTAACGCCTTCCCGGATCGTTCATCGCGATGACGAAGCAGTCGATCGACGGCGACACCGCTATCACAGCGTCAGTCAAGTCGGTTGTAAACGTAGCGATCCCACATTGCCGAGGCATGTGATTGCCCAGCATGGCCACTCTGTGCACGCCGAGCGCGGCGTTGGCCTGTTGCATGATACCTCCGGAGGGCGTACGTCGTCGATTCAGGTATCCGCGCGGTCGTCGACGGCGGCGATCCCATGCGAAGGAGCGAATCGACAATGTGCACCCGCGCCGGCCGCGGTGCAATACGCGATTTGCATCAATTGCGCAGTACGCCTCGATTTATGCAGCTCAATCGTGGAATCTGCGGTGGCTTCTCAAGTCCTCGCAGAACCTTATGATTTTCGCATATCGGGCGTCACGATGAGATATTTTTGAAAGTTGTCGAGCGAAGAGCGCTGAAGATGATTAACTTTGAGACGCAAGTAGAGCGAGTGACTATCAATCGTTCCGATTCAGCTTGTCCTGAAGCTTCTGCACGATGTTGGGATACCCTTCCTCGGGCGTCTTCATCTTCTTTCGAAACTGCTCGTAGTAGTTCTTCGTCAAGCTCGAGCCTTCCGTAACGATATCGACGACACGCAAGCCCGAGGCGGTCTGCGCCACCACGTAGTCGACGCGCACGCTCGCCTCGCGAGGATTGTTCTTGTGCTTGGCTTCGGTCATGACGCGCGCATCACCGCCCGAATCGCGTGTCCCACGATACGTGATCTCGTAGTCGAGGGTCTTCTTGAGGTTTTTTCGATAGTTCTTTCGTACGAGGCGTGTCAGCAGGTCTCGCAGAGTTTGCTTTTGCTCATCGTTATAACCCGCCCAAAGGTCATCGCACCCGGGTACCGACGACGGGCACGGTTCGCCAAACGCACGTCGGGTGAGCTCGGCGTAGTCGACGAACGAATCGAGGGCGCTGTTGATCTGAGCCGAACGGGTGTCGGAGTCCGGTAGACGCAGGAGTTGCTCGAGCTTCGCGTGCTGCTGCTGAATGAACCCTTGAGGGTCATCCGCGCGCGCCGGGGCGGTGACGACGACGGAGAGGAGAACGAGGATAAAAGGAACGAACCAGCGGAGACGCATTCGCCAAGACCTCTCGGAGCTTCTTGCGGGTTTGCTCGCCCGGCGCGGCCGTGTCTTCACGCGGCTCGCGCATGGGAAGGGAAGTTACTGCTTTCGTCCGCGTAGTAGGACGAACCGCGCACCAAGGCAATTCAAGGGGGGTCTCGGTCCGGACTTGTTCGGGCTTCTCGGTCGGTACCTCCCGGGGGGGCCACTGCTACGAAGCGAGGTCGCTTAATGTGTGCCGGCGGTATGTGCACCGGTAGTGGGCGGTTCCACGAAGATGGGCGCCGGATCGAGCAGCCCTAGCTGGTCGCGTTTGAGTGAAACCCCGCGATCACTGAAATATAGGTCATTTTCTTCGAGCGTCGCCCGCTGCTGAGCAATAAAGAGGATGGGATCGCCCGTTCGCGTATAGCCGAGCTGCACGATAGCTCCCTTGGCCCATTCACCGCCGTCGAAGGCGAGCGCCTTACGGAGAACGTAGAAACCCTCGGATGGGAGGCGAACCAGGCTGTCGGCCCACGTCAAGCCTCGGAACGCGATGCCCTCGCCGTGAAAATGCCAGCGGTTGTGAATGTTGTGCTCCGGCGCGATGACGACAGGCAATCCGGAGTCCGAGTGATTATGAAAATACACGAGAATCCCTGCCGAGATCTCGTTCTCGTGTTCGGGCAGGGGCTTGGTCGTTACGCAGAGTCCACAGGGGGGAAGAATGCTTTTGGGGGTTGCCATGGGGGGTGTTCGGTAGCAGACGGAAGAAACTTACCGTCGGCGTTCCTCTACTACCATCGGCCGGGGCGCTTGCGAAACACACTCATCGAGCCGCCCTTTCATAGGATTCACTTGACTGTCCGGCCTGCCGCGGTGAAAGTTCATTGCGCTCTCGCGGTGTTGTTCCGTTCGCGTCCGCAAAATGTCCTTATCGTTCGACGCCGTTCGTCAACAGCTCGCCGCTGCAGGTCTCGAGGTATTCCGATCTCGTGGCGATGAGCTCTCGCTGGCCGAGCGGCCGCGTGAGAACCTTGTGATGGACTCGGGCGTCGTGTTGCGTGTGGGCGAAGCGCTGGAAGTTCTCGTGGCGTTCTGTGCGCAGCAAACGGAATTTCCGGACGAAGGGGAAGTCCTGCTCCTTGAGCGAGCGCGACGTAGAGCGGCTCCGGCGCTCTCTGACGGGTTCGTCGAGGTAGCGACGAAGGTTGTACCCGTGGCCGACCCGGGCAATGAACTGCTCACCATCGACACGGTGTACTCCGTGGTGTGCGGGAAGCGGGTTTCAGCGACCCTGGAGGCGATCTCCTTGCTCAAGCGAGTTCTTGCCTTCGAAAGAGGGTAGTAGCTGGCGGGTTCCGAGCCCCCTTGTCGGAGCGCGTCGTCATTTCAAGGGAAACCCAATCGACGCGGGCGCCATCGTCGTGATACACGCCGTCTCGCCGACATGCTCCAACTCTTCCGACAGCGAGGCCTGTCGAACGTCATCTATGGGGCGGTCATCTCTGCGACCATCCTTGCGTTCGTCATCACGTTCCGCCCCAATTCCACATCGAGGACCGCGTCGCTCGCAGAGGCGTGTGCCGCTCGTGTGCGGGGACGTTGCATCGATCCCAAGGACTTTGGCGCGGCGTACCGCATGTTGCTTCCGATCCGAAGTTCATCGGTATCGCGCAAGCTCAATCTCAAACGCGTCGCTCTCGACGGGCTGGTCGAACGCGAGCTGCTTCGCGACGAAGCCATGCGCCTCGGCCTCACGGTGACCGATAGGGAGCTTACCGATCAGCTCTTCGCTGGGTTCGTTCGTGTGAGCGTGCCAGCGGCCGACCCGTCGGTGCTTTCTCAGGTCGTCCTGTCGACGTATCAGTCGTACGCGCGAGCGGGATTCGTCACCCCGGAGGTCGCGCAGGCGCGCGTGGACGAGCGGGACACCGCGATTCCCGTGGACTTTCGCGATCCCAAGACCAAGACGTTCGACATGCGTGTCTACGAGCGCAGGGTGCGCGAGATCAGCAACCGGTCGACCGCGGAATTTCGCGAGGAGCAAGCGCGGGAGCTGCTTGCGGCGAAAATGCGCGATGTCATCCGAGAGCCGGTGCGCGTCAGTGAGTCGGAGGCTTGGCAAGACTACGAGCGTCGCTACAGCACTGCGACCGTCGGGTGGATCTCCATCAACGAGTCGTGGGCGCAGCGGTGGCTCGTCAACCCGGCGCCGAGCGATATTGCCACTTGGGCGGAACAGCACCGAGAGGACGTCGATAAGGCCGTGGCTGAACGAGCGAAGGAGGATTCCCCGAAGGATGGCCATCTTCGCCACGTGCTCGTAAAGCTTCCCTACGGGGCCAGCGACGAGGATAAGGCCCTCGCCCTCGGAAAGCTTTCGTGGGCGGCGGCACGGGTCAAGGCCGGCGAGCTCTTCGCGGAAGTCGCTCGACGGGTCTCAGACGACTCGGGCAGTGCTTCTCGAGGAGGCGACATCGGCGACAAGACCGATGCTTTTGTTGCTCCGTTCAAGGCGGCTGCAGACGCGCTCAAGCCAGGAGAGATCACTGGGAGTGCGATCGAAACCCAGTTTGGCTACCACCTGATCGAGCGCGACGATCCAGCAAGGGCTCCAGACGTCGAGGCGCAGGTCAAGCGTGAAGGAGCTCGTGTCGAATATATCAAGGCCAATTCGGCTGATGCCGCGGCTTCGCTGGCGAAGGCGATAGCCGAAGGCCTGCGAAAGGGCATGAGCGAGAAGGACGCGATCAGCGCGGCGGAGTCTCCGTTCGTGCGCGAGGCCAGGGTCGAGCCGCTCAGGGTCGTCGTAGCGCCCGTTGCGGTCACCGCGGATGCAGGAGTTTCGGACGCGACGGCGGATTCTGCTGGCGCTTCTCCTGCCAGCCCAGTGCGAGCTCCGATACGTCGTTATGACGTCGGCACCGATACGGAAGCGCCGACGCTTCAGACCTCGAGCGCGTTCAATCGAGGGGGAGACCCGTTTCCCGGGCTTTCACCGGAGGGGACGGCGTCCGTGGTGAGCTTCGCTTTTGAATCGAAGGACGGAGACGTGATACGCGAACCGGTGCGAACCGCTGGCGCGTTTGTCGTCGTGAAGCTGAACCAGCATAAGTCCGCGACGCGCGATGAGTTTGCGAAGGAGCGCGACACCTTTATTGAGGGGATGCTCCGCACCAAGCGCGACGAGGCCCTATCTTTCTATGTTCGAAAGCTGAGAAGCGCCCACAAAGACGACATCAAGATCGACTCGCGCTACGTCGAAGAGCCCAAAGCGGATGCCGGTGGTGGGGGCGTAGAGTCCGACGAGGACGAATACTGAAGGCCAGCGTCTTTCGGTCGATCCCTTCGCGATACCAGCGTCGATCGTGCTCGCGTGCAGTCGTACGCTCCGCGCGGCTCGCCGCCGGCCTCGCTTGGTTTCGACCGAAATACGCTGACCTTCTCTGATATTTCCTGAAGCAGTGAGCTTAGGTTAATTTTGCTTCGCTGCCTTGGTCTTGCTCCGTTGCCCTAGTATCTTCGAAATGCTTCCTATTCACACTGCCACACTCTCCAACGGCCTTCGCGTCATCGTCACGCCGCAACCTGGACTACACAGGGCGCATGTTTCGCTCTGGGCACGGGTGGGATCGCGCTTCGAAGGGCCTGAGAGCAATGGAATAGGCCACTTCTTGGAGCACATGATCTATCGGGGGACGCGGCGCGTTCGGAGTGCGCACGCCGTCAATCTTGCCTTCGAGCAGCTGGGTGGCTCGCTTTACGCGTCCACGCAGGTCGATCACGGTATCTTCTCCCTGACGTTGCCGCCCGAATCGCTCGTCGAAGCGAGCGCGCTTTTCGCCGAGGTCCTCTCTCAACCGGCATTTCTCGATATCGACATCGAACGCGGTATCGTTCTCGAAGAGATCCTCGAGGACTTGGACGACGAAGGCCGTCAGGTCGACGCAGATAACATCTCGCGAGCCCTCATCTACGATGATCACCCTCTTGGGTTCACCATCACGGGCACCGAGGAGCATGTTCTATCCTTCGACGAAGCTGCGCTTCGGCGGTGTCATGAACGGCACTATACGGCCGAGAATTCTGTGCTGGCGTTCGGTGGTGCGGTGGATGCCGAGGCGGCGATCGCTCTCGCCGAGCACCACTTCGGTGCCCTCCAAAAGGGCGCGCGAATCGTGGCGGATGCCCCGGCTAGCGTGCAGAACGCACCTCGGCTCGAAATCGTCGAAAACGTCTCCAGTCAGACTGAGCTGCGGATATGTTTGAGGGCGATCGCTGAAGTCGATCCTCGCCGCTCGGCTCTCGAAGTCTTGATGCGAGTGGTGGACGACGGAATGTCGACTCGCCTCTACCATCGCCTCTGCGACTCGCGGGGCCTCTGCTACGACGTTTCCGCCGGATACGACGGCTACGAAGACGATGGCATCGTCGATGTTGCAGCCGGCGTTCAGCACAAGCGCGCCGCACTGGTCACTCGCGAAATTCTCGCCATGTTCGAGGAGCTCGCTCGCGAAGGCCCGACTGCCGAAGAGATGGTGAAGGCGAAGAGAAGGATCGGCTGGGACGTGCAAGCGCTCGGTGACTCTCCCGAGGATGTCGCTGGGTTTTGCGCAGCGGGAGCGCTGTTCGATCGTTTCATTCCGCCGGATGAGCACATGGCAGCGCTTTTGGCGGTCGGCCCAGGCGATGTTCAGATGGCGGCGCAGATTATCGCTCGGCCAGACCGGCTTAATGTCGTGGCGGTGGGGCTGCTCGAGCCCGAAGAAGAAGAGCGCCTTTCTGAGGTCGTCACCGGCTGGCTCGGTCCTTAGAAGGCCAGCGTCTTTCGGTCGATCCCTTCGCGAGGCCGGCGTCGATCGTGCTCGCCTACGGGAAGTAGGCTCCGCGCGATCGCCGCCGGCCTCGCTCGGTCTCGGCCGAAATACGCTGGCCTTCTTCCTCCTATCCCGAGATTTCTGAGTCAGATTCAACCTGGAGATTGATCATGGACGAGATTGCGGACGTGGACGTCCCTCAATTGGTCACACGGTTGAGATCGACATGCGGTGCGAGTCAGCAATTGGGCTCTTGTGACGTCCCTGGTGGAGCATTGCAATACTGGTGGATATCGGAGCTTCAACGGGGTTCGCGGGAAGCGCTCAATCATTGACTGAAGCGCTGAACATCGACCATTTTGTCAGAATTAGGCGTACGATTCTTGACTAGAACGTCGACCATTGGCCATGTGAAAAAACGTGGCCGGTGAACGGCGCTGCGGATACCAGCGTGGTCGGCATCTGGCGAGCGGTGGTCGGTTTCAGCATACATCTATCGTGAGGCGCTCATGTCCCTGTCCCCTCTCATGACTTCACTTCGATCGCGCAGTGGCTGGCTTTGGTCGCTCGCGGTGGCCGCAGCACTCGTTGTGGTCGCGAGCTGCGCAAAGACCGTGTCGGACAATAATACGTTCGACGCAGGCTATGGGAATTCCTCGGGATCGGGGAGCGGCAGCCTCCCCACGTCGACGAGCAGCAGCGGCGGCATACCGTCGACGAGTGGCTCCGGCAGCGGAGCCATTGGTCAGAGCTCCGGAGGAGGCAATTCGGACGCGGGTGACGGAGGTTGCGCGGTTTCTCAGAACTGCAACGACTTCCCGAACGTCGCCGTGATCGACGATGCCGGCACGCCCGTTACCTCCGG
>Ga0182030_10022698_pt1 | contig 11666 bp, 9 predicted proteins | sample 812S3MmetaG_FD_121299 | JGI IMG/M metagenome (GOLD analysis project Ga0182030, IMG submission 121299) | Permafrost microbial communities from Stordalen Mire, Sweden - 812S3M metaG (Illumina Assembly) | ecosystem: Environmental > Terrestrial > Soil > Wetlands > Permafrost | place: Sweden... | reverse complement strand
GAGAAACCCGCCGCCCCGAGAATGGGCCCTCACGAAAGCGTCGGCGAGCGAAGGTTGGCTGAAGTTACGGCGCGACATCGGCGACTCACGTCCTCGGAATGCCCCACAGAATCACGCGTCACCGGGTTTCGCAGAGGGCTCCCGTGGAATGGGTGCGTCAGAACCGCAGCTGCACGCTTGGTGGGGGATGGTTCAATCTCGGCATGATCACGCGATCCGGAAAAGAATATTCTTGGTATGATGCGCGCACAGCAAGTTTGCCAGACGGTGTTGACTATGCAGAAGGCGCAATTATAACCCTCACGTCTTCTCTGACGTGCGTCATCATCTTCTTCGTCTATCGCAACTCAATTGCCGCACAGTTCCAGCTTGCCACCGATACGCCACGCAAGACTTTTGCGGAGCCGAAAGGCAGACTCTTCAGCATCCACTCTCCGCGTAGCCAAAAAGAATCTGCTGTCGAGACGACTCGTACGCAGGCCCGACTTGAGGCTTGGAAATGGTTTCGCCGGCACCTGCCGGGTGTATTTTGTTCGGAATCGGCAATGCCGAATAAGTTTCCTACGTCTGAACTTGTTACGACTGAACTCGCGCAGCCGTTCCCAATAAAGAATGAATATGACGGCACTCACGGTTTTCTGGACGTGTTGGGACTGAACCACTGTTTCGAAACCTGGACTCAAGACTCCACTCCCAGCTTACGATTTGCGACCAGGATTCGAGGTGACAGCTTTCACGCAAAAGTCGCTGTAAAGGTTAAAGCTCTGCAAGCTGTTGCCAAAAGCCATGCTTTTGGCGAAGAAAGGAGCGGATGGCTCTATTATGCTGATGATACTTTACAAAGAACCCTGAGCCGGTGGGGATTAGTCGCTTTGCTGGCGCTGCTACAGAAGCGGGTGAACGCCTTGAGGGACTCGACGAGCTTTCGCCCCGAAGGAAGGAAGAAAACGCTCTCGACCCTCACCAAGCTAAGCGAGGTCGAGTTTCGTGGTCTGGACGTCGGTGCAATCTCGGTGGAACTGCAAGCGTTCGCCGAGCAGCCTTGGTTCGCGGCTGATGTTCCAGACTTCAAACCGCTGGACGGCTCAGGTCTTTGGGGTAACTCGTTCCTCGGAGGAATCAGCGCGCGCGTGATTGAAGAGGCCAAGTGGCTTCAGCGCGCCGACGAGCAAGTTCGCCGCGCGTTATCACAGCAAGGCAATTTGATTGCAGCGCGAGAAAACATTCGGCTCCAGCGACGTGTAGAGGCGCTCACGGCTGTAACCGCTTTGTTGACGCTCATTGCGATCTTAGTGGCAGTCCTTATCCCCGTGGCCACCGATCCAAATGGCAAGATACTGTTCGCGCACTGGCTGGCGACAATCGTGGAATGGGTTTCACGAGGGGGATACGGCCAGTAGGATGAATTGTGCCCTTCGTGTCAAATCGGGCTCCACATTGCCGGCCTTCCGCCTTTTTCCCACCCCGTCCTCTGTGATAGAAGCCGCCCATGTCCCCGGCCCCCGCCCCCCAGACGGCCGCGCCCTTCTTCCTCGCCGGAGCGACCCGCGCCGAGTTGACGAGCGCACTCTCCGAAATCGGCGTGCCCGAGCGGGAGCGGCGCATGCGCGTCGGCCAGCTCTGGCACTGGATCTATCATCGCGGCGCGCGCGAGTTCTCGGCGATGCGCAACATCGCCCGGCCGGCGCTCGACGCGCTCGGCGAGCGCTTCACGCTGGCGCGGCCTGAGATCGTCGCCGAACAGGTCTCCGCCGACGGAACCCGCAAATGGTTGCTGCGCTTGCCGCCCGCCTATCCCGGCGACAAGGGCGCCGAGATCGAGACCGTCTACATTCCCGAGACTGACCGCGGCACCCTGTGCGTCTCGAGCCAGGTCGGCTGCACTCTCAATTGCACCTTCTGCCACACCGGCACCCAGGCCTGGGCGCGCAACCTGACCGCGGCGGAGATCGTCGGCCAGATTCTGGTCGCGCGCGACCGGCTCGGCGACTTCCCCGGCGGGACGGCGCCGACCGACGGGCTCGTGCCGTCCGGCGAAGGCGTGCGCGCAGTGTCGAACGTCGTCTTCATGGGCATGGGCGAGCCGCTCTACAATTTCGGCAACGTGCGCGAGGCGATCGCGATCCTGACCGACGGCGACGGCCTTTCACTCTCCAAACGGCGTGTCACAGTCTCGACCTCCGGCGTCGTTCCGGAACTGGCGCGGCTCGGCGCCGAATGCGGGACGATGCTCGCCGTGTCGCTGCACGCAACCAACGACGCGCTGCGCGACAAGCTGGTGCCGCTGAACAAGAAGTACCCGATCAAGCAACTCCTTCAGGCCTGCCGCGACTATCCCGGCGCCTCCAACGCGCGACGCATTACGTTCGAATACGTAATGCTGAAAGGGGTCAACGACTCGCCGGCCGAGGCGAAGGCGCTGGTGCGCCTGCTCGCCGGCCAGCCGGCCAAGATCAACCTCATCCCCTTCAATCCCTGGCCCGGCAGTCCCTACGAATGTTCGGACTGGGAGGCGATCGAGCGCTTCTCCGACATCGTCTTCAACGCCGGCTACGCCAGCCCGGTGCGAACCCCGCGCGGCCGCGACATTCTCGCCGCCTGCGGCCAGCTCAAGAGCCAGACGGAGAGGCTCAGAGCGCGGGCGCGCCTGTTGCTGGAGGACACTCTCGCAATTGGCCTCGATTGACCCATCACGCGGCGCGGCGCGGCGGCGCCCGCCCCCGACGCTTGAGCGGCGGCGCCCGCCGCCCGACGCCGCCGTCGTCAAGGACGCGCCATGACTGACACGCCTGCCGCAGGCGACCAGCCGACGCCGGCGGCCGACGGTCTCGGCGCGCTCCTGCGCGAGGGCGGCCTCAAGCTGCTGCGGGCGCCGCGGCTCGGCCGCCGCGGCGTTCGGCTGTTGGTCGCCGTCGTCGTGATCGGCTGGGCCGCCACATCGATCTACCGGGTCCAGCCTGACGAGCAGGGCGTGGTGTTGCGCTTCGGTCGCTGGATCGACACCACTCAGCCGGGCCTGCACGTCCACCTGCCGTTCCCGATCGACTCGGTTCTCTTCCCCAAGGTTACGCAGATCAACCAGGTTCAGCTCGGCAACCCGGGCGCGCCCGGCGACCCGGCGAGCGGACGCGAGCGGCAAATGCTGACCGGCGACGAGAACATCGTCGAGGCGGACTGCGCGGTGTTCTGGAAAATCCGCGACGCCGGCGAGTTCCTGTTCCGCGTCAACGCCCCCGAAGCGGCGGTTAAGATCGCCGCGGAGGGCGCGCTGCGTGACGTGATCAGCCGCACGCCGATCCAGGCGGCGATGTCCGACAAGCGCCAGCAGATCGCCGACCAGACCAAGACGGTGCTGCAATCGCTGCTCGATTCCGAACACGCGGGCATCGAGATCACCCAAGTCCAGCTGTTGCGGGTCGAGCCGCCGCTGGCGGTGATCGACGCCTTCAACGACGTACAGCGCGCGCGCGCCGATCAGGAGCGCTCGCGCAACGAGGCGGAGGCCTACGCCAACGACATCCTGCCGCGCGCGCGCGGCGACGCGGAGCGCCTGCGCCAGGACGCGGAGGCCTACAAGACCCAAGTCGTCAACCTCGCCCAGGGCGACGCCAACGCCTTCCTCGCCGTCTACGACAGCTACCGCGACGCCAAGGACGTCACCGCCTGGCGCCTCTATCTCGACAGCGTCGACGAGATGCTGCGCAAAGCGTCCAAGGTCATCCTCGACACTTCGGGCAAGGGCGTTTCGAGCGTCGTGCCGTACATGCCGGTGACCGAGACGCGCGCGCGGCCAAACGTCCCGCAGGGCTTGGCGCCGCCCGCCGTCCTGCCCGGCGTCGCGCCGCCCGCCGTTCTGCCCGGCGTCGCGCCGCAGCCGACGCCGACGCAAGGAGTGGTGCGATGAAGCCGCGCCTCCTTCTCGCGCTGGCGGTTGTCGTCGCCGCTGTGGTCTATCTGATCGCCTCGTCGCTCTATATCGTCGGCGAGGGCGAGCAGGCGCTGGTCGTCCGTCTCGGCGCGCCGGTCGGCGTCGTCGCCGAGCCCGGGCTGAAGGTCAAGGCGCCGTTCGTCGACAGCGTCTACATCTACGACACCCGACTGCTGCTGCTCGAGCCGCCGCCCGAGCAGATGATTCTCGGCGACCAGAAGCGGCTCGAGGTGCAGCCCTACACCCGCTTCCGTATCGTCGATCCGTTGCGCTTCTACCAGGCGCTGCGCACAGTCGATCAAGCGCGGGCGCAGCTCTCCCAGCTGGTGAGTTCGTCTGTGCGCCGGGAGCTCGGTCAGGCGCCGCTGCTGACGCTGCTGACGGCGCAGCGCGGCGACATCGTCGACGCGATCAAGAACGAGGTCGAGGGCAAGGCGCGTCCACTGGGCGTCGAAATCGACGAAGTGCGCTTTCATCGCGCCGACCTGCCGTTCGAGACCAGCCAGGCGATCTACGACCGCATGAAGTCGGAGCGGCAGCGCGAGGCCAAGGAACTGCGCGCGCAAGGCGCCGAGTGGGCGCAGCAAATCCAGTCGCGCGCCGACCGCGACCGCACCGTCCTGCTTTCGGAGGCGCAGCGCGCCGCCACGATCAGCCGCGGCGAAGGCGACGCCGAGGCCAACCGCGTGCTCGCCGGCGCCTTCGACAAGGATCCGAGCTTCTATGCGTTCTATCGGGCGCTGCAGACATACCGTAGCGCGCTCGCCGATTCGAGCCCGACGCTAGTGCTGTCTCCCGACGCCGATTTCCTGCGGACGCTGGAGAACGGGCCGCAACCGCCGCCAAGCGCGCCGCCGCCGGCGCAGGGAAGCGCGCCATGAGCTTCGCGGCGCGTGCTCCGCTCGGCCGAACCGCCAAGGCGTGAGGCATGGACCTCTCAGCCGGCGCCGCGTGGTTCGTCATCCCATTGCAGATCTTCGTCGTCGACCTGTTGCTCGGCGCCGACAACGCGCTGCTGATCGCCGTCGCTTGCGACGGCCTCGATCCGCGCGACGCGCGACGCGCGGCGATGATCGGCGCTGGCGGAGCGATCGTCCTCCGTCTGCTTCTGGCGACGATAGCCGCTTCGCTGCTTACCGTGCCGCTGGTCAAGCTGATCGGCGCCTGGGCGCTGATCGTCATCGCCCTCAACGTCTCCGCCGACTCGCAGCATGCCCTGCCGACGCGCGAACCCGGCGCGGCGCGCCGCGACCTGTGGGCGGCGGCGACCGCGATCGTCGTCGCCGACGCGGTGATGAGCCTCGACAACGTCGTCGCCCTGGCGGCGATCGCGCGCGGCAATTTCTGGTTGCTGACCGCCGGCGTCGTTCTGTCGATCCCGGTGCTGGCCTATGGCGGCTTGATCCTCTCAGCCGCGCTGCGCGCCGCTCCGTGGCTGGTCAAGCTCGGCGCGGCGCTGCTCGGCTGGATCGCCGGCGACATGGCGGTGACCGATCCGCTGGTCGGCGGCTGGATCGCGGTCAACTCCCCAGCGCTTGCGGCGATCGCCCCGGCGCTCGGGGCCGCCTTCGTCTTCTTCGCCGGCCCTTCGGCGCGGCCCCCGGCGCCGGTGCCGCTTGTCGCTCGACCGTCGCTTATCCCCGAGGCGGCGAAGCCTGCGGCGGCGGCGGCGCCGCCGCGCCCCAGGCCGAAGCTGGTCGCCGCCGAAGCAGCGGCGGCGAAGCGGGTCGCGGCCGGGCCGAAGCCTCTGCAATCGGAGCCGCCCGAGCCAAGGGCGCTGAGCGAGCCCGAACGCCTCGGCCTGTCACCGGAGGACCGTTTCGCCGTGATCGGCGTGCTGGTGCTCGCCTTGATCGCCGGCATCGTTCTGATGCTGGTTTCCTATCTCGACAGCGTCAACTGACGCCAACCCGCAGGGAGGCCAACTTGCAGCCGATCGTAGCGCGCTCAACGCCGGCGGCGACGATCGTTCCCCTCGTCGCCGCCGATTACGCCGATTGGGCGCCGTTGTGGCGCAGCTACCTCGACTTCTATCGCGCCGCAGTCGACGCGGCGACGACGGAGACTACGTTCGCCCGCTTGACCGGCGGCGTTGAGCCGATGGGCGGTTTCCTCTCGCGTGGCGGCGACGGCGCGGCGATCGGCCTGGTCCATTGGATCGTCCATCGCTCGTGTTGGACCGTAGGCGACTATTGCTATCTGCAGGACCTCTTCGTCGCCGCGGGCCGTCGCGGCGACGGGGTTGGCCGACTGCTAATCGACGCGGTCGCCGCCAAGGCGCGGGCGCTGGGCTGTTCGCGCGTGCATTGGCTCACCCATGAGGCCAATGGCGAGGCCATGCGGCTCTACGTCCAAGTCGCCGTGCGCTCGGGCTTCGTTCAGTACCGGATTCTGCTTGGCTGAGGCCGGTCAGCCGTTAGCCACGCGTCGTCGCGGCGTCGCGTCAGCGCCGCCGCGCTCGAGCGCGGCCAATGCGAGAGCCTCGTCGAGCGGCATGGGCTTGCCAAACAGGAAACCCTGCGCCTCCGCGCAGCCGAGCTCCACCACTGTCGCGAGCTGGGCGCGGGTCTCGACGCCCTCGGCGATGGTCGTCATGCCGAAGCTCGAGGCGAGCTCGATGATCGCCCGCACGGTCGCGCGCGTCGCCTCGCGCCGCTCCAGCTTCTGCACGAAGGAACGGTCGATCTTGACGCTGTCGAACGGATATTGTTCGAGGCAGTTGAGGCTCGAATAGCCGGTGCCGAAATCGTCGAGCGAGATGCGCACGCCCATTTCCTTGAGGCGGCGCAACTGAGCGGCGACGCGCGGGCTGTCGTTGATGAGGAACGACTCGGTCACCTCGATCTCCAGCCGGTCGGCGGACAGCCCGAAATGATCGAGGCATTTGCGGACATGCGTGGCGAGATCGAACGACTCGAGCTGCACCGGCGAGCAGTTGACCGCCACCCGGACGCCGGCCGGCACGCGGGCCATGTCGGCGCAGGCGCGCTCCAGCACCCAGGCGCCGATCGGCACGATCAGCCCGGTCTCCTCGGCGACGGCGATGAACTCCGATGGCGGAACCGGCGTCGAGCCGAACCGCCAGCGCAACAACGCTTCGTAGCCGACCGTCGCCTCGCTGCGGGCGTTCTTGATCGGCTGGTAGGCCAGACGCAACTCGTCGCCCTTGATCGCGCCGCGCAAACCGATCTCGATCATCACTCTGCGCTGAACCGCGTGATGCATGTCGGGGTGGAAGAAGCAGACCGAGCCCCGTCCCTGCGCCTTGGCGGCGTAAAGCGCCATGTCCGCCGCCTTCAGCAGCTCGCTGGTCGCGGTCGCGTCGCGGGCGGCGAAAGCGACGCCGACGCTGGCGCCAACCGCGGCGTGAATCGAGCCGAGCTCATAGGGCGCCGCCAGATCGCGGCAGACGCGCAGCGCCAGAACGCCCGCCTCGTCGCCGTAACCGGCGACCGGCTGGATGACGGCGAATTCGTCGCCGCCGAGCCGGCCAACGAGGTCGTCGGGCCCGGCCAAGGCGCGCAGCCGGTCGGCGACGACGCGCAGCAGCGCGTCGCCGAGCGGGTGGCCGTGCGTGTCGTTGATGTATTTGAACCGGTCGAGGTCGATGACCAGCAACGCGATCGCGCCTATGCGGGAGGCGGGGGCGAAAGCCTGGTCCAAACGCTCGCGGATTGCGGTGCGGTTGGCGAGTCCAGTCAAGGGATCGAGGCGCGCCTGTCTGGAGACGCGCGCTTCGAAGAGCGCCGCGCGCAACGCCAGCGCGTAGGCCGTCGCCGCAATGAGCAACGACAGGATCGCGGCCATAGTGACGCACAACGCGCCCCAGCGGATGAGACGCGGGTCGCGATCGAGATCGGGCGGCGTCGCGACGACGGCGAGCGGAAAATCGGCGATCGCGGCGACGTAGCCTGGTCGGTCGCCGCCCAGCGCCGCGGGCTCAGTCGCGTCGGCGCCGCGAAGGGGTTCGGCGAGCGGCAGGCTTGCGCCCACGACGCCGCCGGGCGTTTCCGCGCCAGCGAGCACCCGGCCGGCCTGATCGACCAGCGCGACGCCGCCGCGGCTCGCGTCGCGCTCGGCCATTTCGGCGATCAGCGACGCTGGATCGACGACGGCGACGAGAACGCCAAGAACCCCGCCGTCGCGATCGGCCAGGCGGCGCGCCAAGACAACACGCCCGAACGAAGGCTTTATGTATACGCCATAACGATCGGCGCCTGCGCCGTCGACGAGCGTCCGCCGTTCGGCTTCAGGCACTGCGGCGGCGGCGCCGAGCGCGACGGCGCCCGACGCGTCGAAGACGGCGAAAGCGCCGCGCTCGCCAATGAGCGCCGAGCCCTCCTCGGCGAGCGACGGCCAATCGACCGTCGCGCGATCGCGCCCCGCGCGGCCGGCGAGGTAAGCGAGCGTCCCGTCGAGGTCGGCGAGCGAGCGGCTGGCGACGCGTTCGGCGCTCTGCGCCAGGGCGGCGGCGTCGCGCTCGCCTTCGTCGCCGAGCATCGCGCGCTCGTGCGTGAAGACGCCCCACGCCACCGTACAGACGACAACGACCCGCAGCAGGCCAAAGGCGATCGCCTGCTCGCGCAACAGCCTCCGGACCCGCCCGGCGATCTGCGCCAGCCGATCGAACGCGGCGCCGGCGGCGGCGGACGACGATCCCGAGGTCGCGCGCGGCGTCGTCTCTGGGACCGACATCGATACTCCTGGCGGATCGCTCCGGTTGCGCAAACTAGAGGCCAGGAATTACCAATTCATCAAAGCCTTCCTCAACGGAAGCGCACATTGCCCGCTGATTTTAGCGCTAAACTTCCGCGATTCGTATCGGACACAGATCGCCATGAACGACAAGCGTCCCGAAGCCGACCCTGCCGCCTATCGACAGCGGGCGCCGCTGCGCCGCGGCGAACGGCTGCGCCGGCGCGCGGCCTGGATGTATTACGTCGAGGAGATGACCCAGAGCGCCGTCGCCGAGGCGCTCGGGGTCGGCCGCGTCACCGTGGTGCGCATGCTGGCCGAAGCCCGGGCGCTCGGCGAGGTCAGGATCGCCCTTGCGCGCGGCGCGGCGGACCTCGCCGGCCTCGAAATCGGGCTCGCCAAGGCGCTCGGAATTGGCGAGGCGATCGTCGCGCCCTTGTCCGCCCCGGACGCCGATCCCACTGCGCCAATCGGCGCCGCGCTCGGCGCGGTCATTTCCGAACTCGTCGCCGACGACATGAAGATCGGCCTCGGTTGGGGCCTCACGCTTCGGCAGGCGCTCGACCACCTGAGCGAACGCGCGGCGAAAGCGGTGACGGTGGTGTCGCTGGTCGGCGGCGTCACCCACGTCGGATCGATCAATCCAGCTGAATTTGCTTGGGAATTCGCGCGCGCCTACAACGCCGACTGCTATCTGATCCCGGCCCCGGCGCTGGTCGACAGCGCCGAGACGCGGCGGGCCTTGATCGAACGCTGCGGCCTTGCTGAAGTCTACGAGTTCGCCCGCCGTCTCGACGCGGTCGTATTCGGCGTCGGCGCGCTCGACGCAGATTCGACCGTCGTCCGCTTCGGCCTTATCGGCGAGGCCGAGCGCCGTCGCCTGAGCGAATACGGCGCGGTCGGCGAGGCGCTCTGCTACGTCTATTCGGCCGAGGGGCGGTTGATCGACCACCCGATCAACGCGCGCGTCATGTCGGCGCCGTTGGAGACGGTCGCCGCCGCGCCAATCCGGGTGATGGCGGCGGGCGGCGCCGCCAAAATCGAAGCGGTGCGGGGCGCTGTGCGGCTGTTGAGGCCAACGACGCTGGTGACCGACGAAACGTCGGCACGGACGCTGGTGGCCGCCGACCAGGGTGAGGAGCCGCGCTAGCCGCCCGCGCGGAAAAGCTCAGTCAACAGCTGCTCCACCTCGGCGCGCGCCTCGAGATGCGGCATATGACCGACGCGGGCGAGGCGATGAAGCGCGATCAGCCCATTCAGGCCCTCCGCCTGACGGGCGGGAAGGATCCGGTCCTCGACGCCGACGATGACTTTCGCGGGAATGGCGATTTCAGTCAGCCAAGGGCGAATGTCGATCGCTTGCGCGCCGTCGGGGAACAAGGCCTCGGCGAGGCGGGTCTGCGCTTCGACCAGCCCGAGCGTCTCCCGCTGGCGCAAGGTCGTCCTGACCAGCGCCGACCCGAGCGCCGCCGGATCGGCGACGAGTTCGCGCATCCACGGCGACAGGCTCGCTTCCGAGCGCGCGCGCAGGAAGCCGGCGACGAACGCGCCGTTGACCTCCGGACCGAGGCCGGCCGGAGCGATCAGCGCCAGCGACAGAGCTCGAAAGCCTGGCGCGGCCGTCAGCGCCGCCGCAACCGCGCCGCCGAGCGAATGGCCGACGAGATGCGCCGCCGCGACCCCTTCTTCGGCAAGCGTGTCGGCGACCGCCACAGTCAGCGCGGCGAGCGAGGCTTCGCCGACCAACAGCGAAGCGCCGTGGCCGGGCAGATCGAGAGCAAGCGCAGGATAGACGTCCGGCAGACGACCGACCAAAGGCCGCCAGCCGTTGAGGTCGGCGCCGAAACCGTGAACGAAGACAATCGGCGCGCCCTCGCCGCGCGCGAGCCATATGCGGTTGAGGCGCGCGTCCGCGCCGGTCGTCGGCTCTGGCGGCGGCGCCAGGGGGCGCGCACGCTCGTCGGCCTCATCCGGCCTGGCTGGCGCGTCGCCGGGCGCGTCCGATTGCGGCGACGCCGCAGCTGGCGCCAGCAGCGCGCGCAGTTCGCCGGCGAGCGCCTGCAGGTCGGGATCGAAGGACTCGCCATCGCCGACGATCCAGGCGACGGTAGCGCCAACCGGCAGCCGGTCGCCCGCCTCGGCGCGACGGCCGCGCAACACGCCGCTGGCCGGCGCCTCGACCTCCGTCGCCGCCTGGTCGGCCTCGATCTCGAACAATGGCTGGCCTTCGCGCACGCGCTCGCCTTCGGCGGCGAGCCAGCGGTTGAGCTTGCCCGTCGCGGCGTTCAACCCGACGCGCGGCAAAGTGACTTCGACGGCCATTGGCGCTCCGTTCGCGGCCCGCTTCACCAACATCGAGCGCGCTCGCGCGTCAGCGCGCGCTCAGTCGCGCCGATGGCCCGGACCTGGGCGCGGCGGCTCGGTTGTGCGCCAGGCTATCAGGAGTCGGCGGATCGAGACCATCGAGCGCCTCGCCTTCGACGACAAGCGCACCGAGCGGAGGACTGCCGCCCGCCTGCAGCGTTGGCGTGGGCTTCGCGTCGAACTGCCGATCGGTGCGGCAATTCGCCCGCGAAAGGCGCAGCATAGCGCTTTTCATTGCTGATTTGCTGTGCATATTGCTGGATAAATGGTCAGGATGTCGTCCGCAGCCGAGCCAAAGCCCGGAAGATGCGGCGCCGCGAGACGACGGCGGCAAGGGAAGAATTGGGGTCAATGAAGCTCATCACCGCGATCGTCAAACCCTACAAGCTCGACGACGTGCGCGAGGCGCTCGATCGGCTCGGCGTCCGCGGCATGACCGTAAGCGAGGTCAAAGGCTACGGGCGGCAGAAAGGCCACACCGAAATCTACCGCGGGGCCGAATACGAAGTCCGCTTCACGCCGAAGACCAGGGTCGAAGTCGTCGTCGTCGACCGCATGGTCGACGAAGCGGTTGCGGCGATCCGCGGCGCCGCCGTGACCGGCAAGATCGGCGACGGCAAGATCTTCGTCTCGCCGATCGAAGCCGCTTACCGCATCCGCACCGGCGAGAGCGGCGAAG
>Ga0182030_10022697_pt1 | contig 11666 bp, 6 predicted proteins | sample 812S3MmetaG_FD_121299 | JGI IMG/M metagenome (GOLD analysis project Ga0182030, IMG submission 121299) | Permafrost microbial communities from Stordalen Mire, Sweden - 812S3M metaG (Illumina Assembly) | ecosystem: Environmental > Terrestrial > Soil > Wetlands > Permafrost | place: Sweden... | reverse complement strand
CGTGGACACCCTCCAGAACACCAGCGGTTCCACTTTGAACAATGTCGTCACGATGGACAATGCCGACCCGGATCAGGATATAACCTCGTCGCCAGCCACCTTTGCCACCGCGAATGATGTGGTCTCGGTAAATCTGCCCAACGACATGGTCGTGGCCTCCGGCCCGAATACGGGACTTAGTCTTGGGTTTGGTTCGGATTCAGGAATCCAAATCCCCAGCGCCGCCGGCTTTAACAACCAAAATGCTTATGCCTATCCGTCTGTGATTGATCCAAATGGAGCCTCGCAAGACATTGGCATCAACCTGACCGAGAATTACGGCAACCTGACCGCCGGCCAGACCAAGAGCGTGACCTGGTATATGATCTTTGACGACTCCAAGGCGAAAGTCATCAATGATTTTTCCAATGCTTATGCCGCCAATTTCCCAGTTATCACCTTGCAACCGACCAATGTCAGTGTTCCAATCGGCAGCAATGCCACCTTCACGATCAGCGCCACCGGAGCCACGCCATTGAGTTATTTTTGGCGCAGCAACAGCGTGCCGATTTCAGGAGCCAACCTGACGAACTATACCGTGAGCAACGTCCAGCTTGCCAGTTCGGGATCGCTGTTCAGTTGCGTGGTCAGCAACTCCTATGGAACCGCGACCAGTTCCAACGCGGTGCTGACGGTGCAGTTGCCGCCTTACTTCACAGCGCCGCAGTTCACCAACGGCACCTTCCAAGCCATCCTCAACGGGACGCCGTCGAGCAGCTACGTCGTCTATGTGTCGAGCAACCTCGTCAACTGGGTCACTTTGAAAACCGTGACGACCACTGCCGGCGGCAGCACGAATGTCACCGACGCGAGCGGCGGCCTGCAACTGCGCTTTTACCGGGCAAAGCTGGGGCCATAGCCCGGCAGAGGTTGCGCGCCCGCAGGGATGGCGGGAGTCGTCCTTATTCAAATCGTTGTCATAATAGGCACCAGGTTTCAATTGCAAAACCGGCCCGGAAACAAAACGGCTGCGGTGAAACATTTGTCAATTTCACAGCAGCCGCTTGTTTGTTTGGTAATATATCAGTATCGAGTGTCGAAGACCCGATACCAAGACCAACGGTAGCCAAATCCTTCGGCGTCACCTGCCAGTCTTTGCCGCCGGGCAGGGCTTGGTGCGCTCAATGTCCCTGCGGTTTATTGTCACGATCCGGCCCGGCATCCTTCCGCTCTTCCTTCTGGTCACGATGCTCGGCGGCCGGCCGCCAGTTTCTCGGATATTTTTGAAGCATGTCTTTGTGATGTTTTTCCACGGAGTCATGGAAATCCATATGCACCTGCGGCGATGCTTGCAACACCTCTACCGAAACCCCCTGCGGAGCCGGCGCCCAAACCCACGCGTCACCTTTCAAATAGCCATATTGGTGCCGGTAGGTGTTATAATAGATGCCATAGCTGGGATAATATTGGTAATCGTCCTGCGCCACCACGACCGGCGGCGCCACCACAATGGGCGGGTTGATGACGATGCCGACGCTTTGGGCATCGGCGTTGATGGCGCATTGGGTCAGCGCCGCCAGCAGCAGAGCGCCCAGCACGAAGCCGGCTTGTTTGGTATTGATGAGAGGTGTTTGATTTATCATGGGGTGAGAGTAATCCGGACCGCGTGACCATGCTATGGGGTGTAACCCGCAGTTCAGTCTTTGCGGCACCACCGCTCTTATTGGTCGGGCGGCGGTGCCTCGCCATTCTTCAGTCCCGTCCGGGGCCGGCAATAAATAGAACCCGGCGGCAGCCGTAAAGGAGGTGGGACAGGGGATGTCCGCGGAAGAAACGACTGCCACCGGGCGAAATCAAGTTTCGTCCCAGCCGGCGGTTTTTGCCATGGGGTGTTTACCCCATGGCCAACCACTCCAGGCCAATGAATGCAAACGGGTGGGTTCCCGGAAGATCGTCTTCCAGATGGCGGAAGTCGCAGTTCCCCGAGAGTTGTTCGGAGCCATTCTAAAAGTGGTTGGGCGGCTCAGATTGCCCGCAGCGGCATCTGAAGGAAAATGGGCATGGGCGTCAAAAATGACATCGAAACACCGCTGCGCCGCAGAAAATGCCCGGTGAACTTGGAGAAACGACTTGCAAATCTGTGGAGCCGGCAGACAATCAAAAAAATTCACCAAGAAGCTCACGCCGGTCGTGGGCCAGAAACCCAATATGGGAAATTCGGATTAAAAACTATGGACATCCGCAAAGCCGTCATCACTGCCGCCGGACCAAGCCAGCGGACACTGCCGCTGCAAACCCTTGTGGACCGCGACGGCAAAACCAAGACCGCGCTCGCCATCATTGTCGAAGAGGCGCTGAATTCCGGCGCGGAGGAAATTTGCGTCGTGGTTTTTCCCGGCGACGCCGACACTTACCGCGCCGCCGCCGGGCCGCACGGCAAGCGGTTGCAATTTGTCGAGCAGGGCAAATCGCTCGGCTACGGCCACGCGGTTTGGAGCGCGCATAAATTCACCGGCGGCGATCCGTTTTTGCTGCTCGTCGGCGATCATTTATATTTGAGCCGCGAAAACCGCAGTTGCGCGCGGCAGCTCGTGGAAATCGCGTCGGCGGAAAACTGCGCCGTCTCCGCCGTGCAAGCCACGCACGAAAGCAAGCTGCCGTATTACGGTGTCGCCGGCGGCCGCCTCGCGGAAAATCGGAAGGGACTTTATCTTGTCTCCGAAGTTCTGGAAAAGCCCACACCGACGGTGGCGGAACAAAAACTCATCGTGCCCGGTTTGCGTGCCGGACATTATCTGTGTTTTTTCGGGATGCACGTTTTGACGCCGACGGTGATGGATTTGCTCGGCGCGGAAGTCGCCGCCGGCAAGTCAGCCCACTTGAGCCAGACGCTCGCCAAGCTGGCAACGCGCGAGCGTTTTCTCGCCGCTGAATTGCAAGGTCGCCGGTTCGACATCGGCTTGAAATACGGTTTGCTCAACGCCCAGCTCGCGCTGGCCTTGAGCAGTCCGGCGCGCGCGGAAGTGCTCGCCGGCCTCGTCGAACTGCTCGCGCAGGAACCTCACTAAATTTCGCATGGCTCATCCGCTCATCGAAATCATCACGTCGGCGGATCCGCAAATCCGCAACCAGTCGCTCGACGCTGTCTGCGCTAAAGCTTCCGCCGCCGAACTTCTGGCCGCTTGCAGCGAACTCGATTCGTTCCGCCGCCGCAGCGAAAATCTTTACGAACGCGTCCGCGCGTTGTTTTTTCTCTACGCGATTCACCGGTTTCATCTGCCGGCGAAAATTCCCGCCGGTGGGGACGGCATGATTCCGTTCAAAGGTTTTGAACATTTGCTGCAACGCCGTTTCGAGGAAGCGCTGGAACAATTTCTCACCGTCCAAAAAACTTCCGGCCCGAGCGACGCCATTTCCAGCGCGCTCGCCAATGTCTATCAACGCATCGCTTTCCAAACGCTCGCCGACCAGGTGCGCCGCAGCGTGCGCTCGGTGCGTGGCAATCAATGGATGTTTCGCATGGGCCATCCGGCGGATCATCCGCTGCGCGTGCGTTCGGAACTTTTGCAGCGCGGCGACGACGGCACGTATCCGGTGCTGCGCGAACTCACGCCGGTGCGGATGGATTTGAGCCACTCCGGCTGGAGCGACATTTTTTTTCTGGGCATGGATTTTCCCGAAGGCGCGCGGGTGCTGAATGTCTCGATTGACCTCGGCGTCCACGGCCGCGACGCATCTGCGAAGCCGCCGGTGGAAGCGTGCCTGCGCGTGATTGACGAACCGATTCTCCGCCTCACCAGCGTGGATCTCGGCGCTACGGCGGACATCAGCAGCCTTGCCGAAGTTTTTGATTTCGCGCGCGACTATCTTGGTTTGCTGAAAGCCGCTGTCATCGCCGCCGGCATCGTGCCGCCCGGCATCGAAGGCTCCGGTTTGGAACTGGCGGATTTGCTCGCGCGCCTCGTCGGTCCCGGTCGCGGCTTGGAACTCGTCAGTCACGTCAATGACATTCCCAAAGGCTCGCGCCTCGCCGTTTCCACCAATCTGCTCGCGTCGCTGATTTCCGTTTGTATGCGTGCCACCAGCCAGGCGAAATCACTCACCGGCGAACTCGCCGAGGAGGAACGCCGCCTCGTGCTCGCCCGCGCGCTGCTGGGCGAATGGCTCGGTGGTTCCGGCGGCGGTTGGCAGGATTCCGGCGGCGTGTGGCCCGGCATGAAATTGATTTGTGGCGTCGCGGCGACCGAAGGCGATCCCGAATTTGGCATCAGCCGCGGTCGTTTGATGCCGACGCATAAAATTCTGGATCGCGGTGAAGTTTCCGCCGAAACGCGCGAGCGGTTGCAACAAAGTTTGGTGCTCGTTCACGGCGGCATGGCGCAAAACGTCGGGCCGATTTTGGAAATGGTCACGGAAAAATATCTGCTGCGCTCGGCGGCGGAATGGACCGGCCGCAAACAGGCCATCGGTCTGCTCGACGAAATTGTTTCCACGCTCCGCGCCGGCGACGTTCAAAAACTCGGCGCGCTCACCACGAAAAATTTCCGCGAGCCGCTACAAACCATCATTCCGTGGGCCAGCAATGCGTTCACCGAATCGCTCATCGCCACCGTGCGCGAAGAATTCGGCGCGGATTTCTGGGGCTTCTGGATGCTCGGCGGCATGGCCGGCGGCGGCATGGGATTTATTTTCGACCCGAAGCGCAAAACCGAGGCGCAAAAGCGTCTCCAAGAAATCATGTCGCAAACCAAGCGCGAGCTGGAACACGCGCTGCCGTTTGCGATGGAACCGGTGGTTTATGATTTCGCCATCAACGAGCGCGGCACTTGGGCGGAGTTGCTGCGCGGCGATGAGGCGCTACTGCCGCGCGGTTATTACGCGCTGCATGTTCCGCGCTGGCTGCGCGCCGATCCGCAGGCGTTGACGAAACCGCAACGCGCGGAACTCGACAAGTTCAGTGCCGCCACGCGCACGCGCCCGGAATTTTCCGGCATGATGCAAACGCTGTTTGACCGGCTGCTGCCGCGCCTGAAATCCGCCACCGGCAAACAACAAAGTCTCGGTGAACTGCTCGAACAAAATGGATTCGACCGCGTGCAGCACGAGCAGATTCGCGACGACTTGAAAAACGGCCGCATCGGTCTCGCGCAAAACCGCCTGCCGGCCAGCGCCGACATCAAAGACGTTCACGACGGTGATGTATTGAATGCAACGCAGCCGCTGGCAAAAGAGTTTTATGAATCCGGTCTCGCCGCGCTGGCGCGTGGCGAACTGGCCGTGGTCACGCTCGCTGCCGGCGTTGGCAGTCGCTGGACGCAAGGCGCGGGCGTGGTGAAGGCGCTGCATCCGTTTTGCAAATTTGCCGGCGTTCACCGCACATTCATCGAAACGCATCTCGCGAAAAGCCGGCGCATCGGCCAGCTCGCCGGTTCCGCGTTGCCGCATATTTTCACGACGAGCTATCTGACGCACGCGGCGACGGAAGAATTTTTGCGCCGGCAGAAAAATTATCATTACGCCGGGCCGCTGCTGCTTTCCGCCGGCCGCTCCATCGGCCTGCGCATGAATCCGATGGTGCGCGACCTCCGTTTTCTCTGGGAAGAAATGCCGCAGCAACGACTCGACGAGCAGCAGCAAAAAGTCCGCGCCAGCCTGCGCGCTGCGCTCATCAATTGGGCGCGTTCCGCCGGCGAGGGCGGCGACTACACCGACAATCTGCCGGGGCAATGTCTGCATCCCGTCGGCCACTGGTTCGAGGTGCCGAATCTATTGCGCAACGGCACGCTGGCAAAGCTGCTCGCGGAGCGTCCGCAACTAAAACATTTGATGCTGCACAACATTGACACGCTCGGCGCGGATGCCGATCCGGCGATGTTCGGCCTGCATCTCGCGCAGGAATCCTGTCTCACGTTTGAAGTCATCACGCGGCGCTTGGAAGATCGTGGCGGCGGACTAGCCCGGGTGAACGGCCAGGTGCGTCTTGTCGAAGGCCTAGCGATGCCGCGCGAGGAGGATGAATTTCACCTGCGTTTTTACAATTCGAACACCTGCTGGATCCACATTGACAAACTGCTGGAAGTTTTTGGTTTAAGCCGCGCCGATTTGAACGACACGGAAAAAGTCGCCGCGGCCGTGCGCAATGTCGCCGCGCGGATGCCGACTTACATCACCATCAAGGATGTGAAAAAGCGCTGGGGCCACGGTCAGGAAGATGTTTTCCCCGTCAGCCAGTTCGAGAAACTGTGGGTGGACATGACCGGCTTGCCCGAAGTAAAAACTTGTTTTGCCGTGGTGCCGCGACTGCGCGGCCAGCAGCTCAAGGATCAAGCCCAGCTCGACGGCTGGCTGCGCGACGGCTCGGCGGATTTCGTGAACCAGCTTTGTGCTTGGGCCTGAAATGCGGCAAGCACAACGCCACTTATTGTTTGAGCCGGTAAAAAGTTGACGGTGCGGCTGGAGTTAAGCTGACTGAATTCACATTGCCGATCACGCTGACCGGATTTGTTACCGGAACCCAGTTGGCGGGCGATTGAAGAGTCGCCGCGCTTTCAAGCCGATAACCAACCGCTGAAGTCGGCCAAAAAACCTGCAGGTTGGCGCCGATATTGGTGATCTGCAAAACTGGCAGGGGTGACAGGCTCAAGGCCAGCGTCGCGGTATGGGAACTGCCGGGCGCAAGGCTGATCGAAAAAAGGTGCGTTGTGGAATCATAATTCACGTCACCAAACGCGCCGCTCAAAGCGCCGGTATAAGGTGCCGATGGCGCATATCCCGATAGTGTAAGACTGGTTTCTCCGCTGGCAAATGATGCGGTAACTTTTATCACGCCGGCATCCGCCAGGGTGGAAACGCGCTTTTTTCCCAAGGTAACAAATTTGTTGGTATCCCCTAAAAAGGCGATGCCTGAGGGGCCGAAAGGAACCACCACGAAATACGATCCGTTGACATTGTTGCTGGGCATGGTTGTCGAGAAATTATAGGCGTTGCCGGCGGCCACAACCGCACCGGTGCGGTTGAAATAATCATACACGTAAGCCGTGCCGGGAATCCCCAGCTTATTTGGGATAAAACTGGAATTGGTGGCGGTGGTGGTTTGGGCATGGGCAAACACATAAGCCGCCTGCAAATTGCCGTGATTGACATAGGTGGCCGCCACCATGGGAGAATTTTGTCCCGTCGCGCCATTGACGTAAGACTGGTCAATAGGAGTTAATGGAACGTCGGGCTTGACGATGACGCCATCCGGGCGAACAGATTGCGCCAGGTTGGGCACAACGATTCCTCCCAACGCGTCGCCCACACCAACGGGACCGGCTGACAGAGTGCTCAACAGCAAATTGCGCGACTCGCTGCTGTAATAAACATCCGTCCACGGCCAGGCACCGACCGCGCCGGCCAGTTGCGAGGTGTAAAGAAAGGTGTTCCATTTGCTGATTTCAAACCGGTCTGGTGACACGCGCATCGTCACCAGATTGTTGTAAAGCGAGCTTTGCAGATAATGACGGGGCAATCCCATGCAGTATTGCAGGTTGATGCCGTTGGCCGCCGCTGAACTCGCCATGTCATTCATAAATGCCGGCGGGTCATGCAAATTCAGCAACGGAAGGGCGTTGACATCAAGCCAGTCATGCTCAAAAGTGACCACCCCGCCCGCGCTGAGATAAGCCATCCGATTGGTCCAATACGCGTAATCCACAATGACATTGGCGGACATGGCGTATTGGGAACGATACGGGCCGGCGCCATCAATCCACCGGCAGTGAGTGATGAGCGGCAAACCAAGTTGCTGCTGGAAGGCTGCCAGGCCATTGGGGAACAACGTAGTCTCCGCGACATATTGGTTTAGGCCTCCGCGGCTGTTCGTGGCATCTCCCTGCCAGGTATCGGCCACGCCTTTGGGATACCACCAACTGTCAAGTTGAAAGTAACTCAATGGAAAGCCGTTGGTAGTAAACTGGTCGCGCACGGAGAACAAGGTGCCAGTGTAACCCAAGGACGAGTTATAACTGTAGTAATAGGCAGCTCCGTTATCCGTCCAATAGCCGAGTTTGTTTAATTCCAGTGTGGCATCGTTGGCCGGACGCACTTTGCCTGAAAGCCCGGTCAACACCTGGCCCCAAGTGTTAAAGGTTTGATTAATGCCATTCTGAATCGTCAGCACCGTCCGATGTGTGAAATCAGCGGGAAGCTGTGGGATTCCCGACTGGATTCCGCAAGAAATCGAACCGTCTCCATTCAACACATTGCCGGCAATCATGTAATTGGTCGCCGCCGAAAGGATGAAACAATCGAAATTGGTGTTGAAGCAAACCCACGGGCTTTCATTCACCAACTGACTGAAAGTGTTGGGAGCAAAGTTAACGGAAGAAAAACTTTCGTGGTATAAATTCGTCGGATAGCTGGTCAGGTGTGGAAACGCCAAGTCGTTTGCGCTGTCAGCCAGACCGGTGTCCGTGAATAAAACAACCGGTTGATTGGTGTAAAGCCGAAGGCCACCCAAGTGTGGCACGCTGGCGGAATACTGGAATTGAAATTCGGTGTAACTGCCGATCGCATCCGTTCCGGCGACTGCCGATACATTGACCGGGGGCGTTCCCAGACTGCCAGTAAATGACCATGCCGGCGCAGTTGAATTGATGGTATAGGTGCCGTTGGCAGCCAGACTGATGGTCAGGCCCGAAGCATTCGTTATTATCGCTGGGCCAGTCACCGTCAACATGGCCGGTGTGCTGGTCACGGAACCACTGGAATTGGAGGCTACGAGAATATAACTTCCCGCATTCGCCAAAGCCAGATTGGTAATGGTCAAAGTGGCGTTGGTGATGCCTGCAAACTGGCCTGCGGCCACTAGGTTTGTGAAAACTGAACTTCCACCTGCCGCAAACTGCCATTGAAAAGCTGCCACTGGATTAGCATAAATGAGGGCATTGAACTAGCCGTTCATTCCCGTAAAAATGGTCTGAGATGCGGGTTGCTGTAGGAATTGCGGCGCTTGCGTGGGAAACGCCGGCAGAGTGCCGTATGGCTGAACTGCGATATAGCCGCCGCCAGTCGGAGTAAAATTAGCCGGGAATCGGGCCGCCAAATTCTGCCACGAATAAATGCCGTTCGTCAGCGACACGCCTTCAATGGTTACTGAGCCGAACGCGCAATTTTGATGCAGCCACATTTGACCACCATTCGTCAGCGTCAAAGTTCCGGCACTGTTCAAGTCATATTGCGGTTCAAACAACGCCGTGCTCGTTAAGGTTATGTCTGCGGCAGTTGGATCAAGCGGGTAATGAGGATCAACGGTAATGCCGTTGGTTCCCAGCACACCAACAGCCGCGCCCGCCAGCCAGCCGCCGGCAATGACCCAATGGCCGGTGAATGAAGCTCCTGTCGCAGATAGATTTTGTGGCAACAAAACACTTGAAGCCATCAATACCACTTTGCCGTTGCCGGAATAGGTGCCCGATAGCTTGGTTGTCTGAAGAGTGCCATTGCTGACAACGGTGCCGCCACTATATGAATTAAGGCCGGCCAATGTCAGTGTTCCGGAACCGGTTTTCATCAATGAACCTGCCCCGGTCAGCGCGCCTGAATAGGTTGTGCTGAAGTTGTTGCCGCCAACACTTAACGTGACCGGCGAACCCGCCGTGTCGGTTAAAGTCTGAGATGCCGTGCCAGTTAACGCGCCCACATTGAATGGCCCGGTGTTGACACCAGAAGCAAACGACACCGGGCTGGCTTGAGCGGAAGCCAGATTCAACGTCGCGTTGCTGAGCGCATTCAGGTTATTGAGTTGTAAGATGCGGTTGACTGTGCTTGCTATGATGTTGTTCACTCCATTGGAGACAGAGATGGTGCCGCTGTATGGGTTAGGCACGCTCAATTTCACAACTCCCGTATCTGCCCCAGCGTTGATATTTGCTCCCGACACCATCAATGCCGCCGAGCCGCTGATGGGGGCGGTAAGATTGAGAATTTCAAAGGAGGTGCTTCCGTTGGCCGTGTCGCCGAGCGCGCCCAAACTGGAGGCCGTGTTGACGGTGAGGTTGCCGGCTACGGTCAAAATGGCGTTGTCCGAATTAGCTCCGGCCTGCTCCAGGTTTCCGCCGTTGAGAATGAGATTGGTGACCGTGATGGAGTTCGAGGTGGTATTCCCAGAAATGTTATTGCCGCTCTTGCCCAGCAGACGACCGCCCACATCAATGGACAAAGAGCCGCCCGGAAAGATGACGTTTCCACCCGACGTGGTGGCGTTCGTTGTTCGCAAAGTAAAGCCCGAAGTAAAATAGGCATTCCCCGTGGATGGCACCGCGTTGTTGTCCCAGTTGGTGGAGCCGGTCAAACTCGTTGTGCCAACTGCATCGCTCGTCTTGAGCGTCACATTGGCCGCCGCGGCAGACAGGATGTCAGCCACGAAAAACATGCCGGCCACGGCATAAAGTTTTAACGGCCTCACGGTTTGCGATCCAAACATATTGGTTTAATGTTCCTAAAATTCGATCTGGTATTTTCCAAGCATAATGCGGGATGCCGGAACCCAAGCCGGCACCCCGCCCCCATAACTGTGGAAATCCACCACCACAGCAATTTTTTTTTGAACCGTTTTTTGCTTATGGATAAACCAAGCGATAGAACACCGAGCCGTTTGCCGGATTGATGGTGAGGTTGGTCGAAACCACGGCGTCGGAACCAGGAATCGTAACCCAGTTGGTGCCTAGGCCAGACGACAATGAGTTGGTCTGCGCCTGCAAATGCCAGCCCTTATGATCCGCCGGCCACGACAGCGTCAAGGTGTTGCCCGATACACTCGTGACGATGTTCGTGCTGTTGGTGTTGACGGTGACCACGGCAACCACGGCGATGCTGCCGTTCACCGCGAGATTGTTCGTCCAATACAAGCCAGGATTCGGCAACGCCGGCAATGTCACCGTGCTGAACGCGCCGCTGATTGCCGTGCTGAACAGTATGAACGCGTCGCCCGCCGCAAGATTGGTGGAGCCAATGTTCGCCACCGTGAGCGTCGCACCGGAATTCACCGTGATGCCAGGCGCGACGAATTGATCGCTATTGGGTAAAGCGTCGCGATTAATCTTCATTGCCACCGCGCCTGACACCGAGGCCGCGCTGCTCGCGGTCAGCGTGCCGATGGCATTGGTCAATGCGCCTCTCGCTGCAATTCCAGGCGCGAGTGTTCCGCCGGCTTGCACGTTGATCGTGCCGCCGATGCTGCCGGTGCCACCGAGCGTGGCGTTGGTATTGACGGTGATGGCTGAGTTGCCGTTCGCGCCATTGATGAGCAATGTTCCAGTTGCGACGGTCGTGGCACCGGTGTAGGTGTTGGTTGCGGCCAGCACAACGACGCCGACATCCGTGCCGTTATTCACGGTGGACCCGCCGAGCTGGAGATTGCCGCTGCCGCCGACCGGAGCAGTCACAAAGAGTGTTTCCGAAAGATTCGCCGAACCCAGTGCGCCCAGATAATTTGTCAAGCCGCCTTGCAAGGTGATGTTGCCCGCGAGCGTCTCGGTAAAGTTATCGGCAGCGTTGGCATAATCCACCAGGCCGCCGTTGATGATTGATTGGGCCCCTCTGAACTAGGCCATTGAGGATGGGATGGTTTTCGAGTAACGAAAGGAAAACCATCATGAAGAAGACACATCATACGACCGAGCAAATCATCCGCATTTTGCGGGAGG
>Ga0182030_10022695_pt1 | contig 11666 bp, 10 predicted proteins | sample 812S3MmetaG_FD_121299 | JGI IMG/M metagenome (GOLD analysis project Ga0182030, IMG submission 121299) | Permafrost microbial communities from Stordalen Mire, Sweden - 812S3M metaG (Illumina Assembly) | ecosystem: Environmental > Terrestrial > Soil > Wetlands > Permafrost | place: Sweden... | reverse complement strand
CCGCGGTCGACAGCGCGTCGTTGGGATCGTTCTTGTTCGACTTCCCCGACCCCAGCACCCGGACCCGCGCTGAGAGGGTCGGGGACATCCACGACGTTCTCGCCCGCGGCGACGAGCTGCTGCGCGAGCAGGTAGCCCAGGCCAGCGGCGACCTCGATCGCCCAGCGCCTATCGTCGAACTGGCCGGCCCAACGTAGGAGCTGATTGCATTGGCTTTTGGTTGCTCGTACTTTCACCTGGGCCAGTTCGGTTTCATGGTTGTCAATAGCGGCAGCGGTGTGTGAACTTTTATGCGGATCTATACCAATCAACCCCTTCATAGGGGATGCCTCTCATGGGTGGAGGTAAAGCCGCAATGGGCACACCTGATGAAGAGAGTGCTCTCGCCTTTTTCGAGTCCGACACCATCGACGCCATCCCAGCGCGGTGATGCGAGGTCGGGTTTGTAGGTTGGGGTGTCTGATTCTCGCTCGGTAAAGCGGCGCTCTAATTAAGGGATGATCCAGCATTGCTGAACCACCCAACCTGCGCTCCATCAAGATGTCGAAGCCAAATGGCTCCGGCCTATGAGCCCCGAGTTCACCTCCTCTCGGCGCTCGCCCACGAACTGGCTTGTCGCAACCTTGCAATCCTGAGCGACATCCGCCAGATCGTACCGCTAGGGCGCAGCAAGTTGCCACCCGAAGTTGACTCATCTGTGAACAACCAAGCGGTCAAGGGCGACTGGGGGCCGCTACATCTAGTGCTCAACGGCCCAGCGCAATACACATTTCGGTCTCGATGTCTAGATCCCTTTCCGCGGCGGTGACAACCGCCTGCTTCGGTAGTGCCGAATGGCCCTGTTTCTGCCTGCTCGATTGTCCGAAACGATAATATGGCACGAGTTCGGCCTTGGTGAGCCCCGGCATCACGGGCCGAGGCTCGAGCCTGCTGCGCTGCATGTGACGTAGCGAGAACGCGCCTCTCTCGAGAGGAGAGCGATGACCGTTCGCCCGAGGATGCCAATGGCTTCACGTTTTTTCATGGACTGGACTGAGAGGGAGTCTGCAACTGGCGATTCCCCATCGAATCAAGTTCTAGAGATATTTGCGTGATGCGGAGTGCTCGGAGGCTGATATGAACTTGGACTCACAGAGTTTGCGTTTGGGTAAATCGGAAGTTGTCGAGATCGAACAGTCGCCCCGGACACCTGGGGGCTTCGCGAACGGCCGTCGCCACCCACGTTTGGGGGAGATTCTTCTTCGTGACGGGTCCATAACAGAAGACCTTCTTGATCTCGCTCTTGCGCAGCAGCAGGTGTCCGGTCAACGTTTGGGCGAGGTTCTTCTCTCTATCAATGCTATTCGCGCGTCTGATCTCCTTCGAGCGGTAGCGGAACAGATTGGGGTCGCGTACATCGACCTAGATTCGACCCCGCCGGACGCCAACGTAATATCACTGATTTCTCCGTCTTTGGCTCGGCGGCTAAAAGCGGTTCCGGTCTCACTCAACAAAGGTGTTCTCGCGGTTGCCATGGCAAACCCGGCCGACGTCGTCACTATGGACGATATCAAAATGGCTGTTGGCGCTTCCAAAGTCGTTCCAATGCTCGCGGACCTTGCTCAGTTGGATGGGATCCTCAGCCGGCTTGGCGGAGGCGAGCGAGCCATGGCGGAAGCTCTCCAGCGGGCCGTCGAAGAGGTCGACACCACGCCCATCGGACCTGCCGCAGAAGTCAAGGATGGTCCCATCGTCGAGTTTGTCGACAGGCTGCTCACCTTGGCCATGAGAGAGCGGGCGTCCGATGTCCACATAGAACCAACAGAAGGCGACACGCGGGTCCGGTTCCGCGTCGACGGAGTCCTGCGAGAAGCCGTGACGGCTCCCCGTGACCTACACAGCGGCCTGGTAAGCAGGATCAAGATCTCCGCAGAACTAAACATCGCCGAACGGCGCATCCCCCAAGACGGCCGGATGACGCTTCAGCTACAAAACGGTGAGTCCGCCGACATGCGCGTCGCGACGCTTCCTACGGTCTACGGGGAGTCAATCGCGATCCGTCTGATTATTCAGGACAAACGCGACGTTCGGCTGGACAACCTCGGGTTTCTCCCGGAACCGCTCGCCCGGCTCAAAGAATGCCTCCAGCTACCCCATGGAGCGACGGTTGTCACCGGGCCGACGGGATCAGGAAAGACCACGACCCTTTACGCAGCGCTGAAACATTTGAATGACGCCAGCCGCAATATCCTAACCGTCGAGGATCCGGTCGAGAACTACATTCATGGCGTAAAACAGGTTCAGGTAAACCCGAAAGCGGGACTCACATTTGCAACCGCATTGCGGTCTTTCCTCCGATCTGACCCCGACGTGGTTCTGATAGGCGAGATCCGGGACCTAGAAACCGCGACTATTGCGGTAGAGGCATCGATTACGGGTCACCAGGTTCTGTCCTCGCTTCATACGAACAATGCCGCTTCTACCCCATTACGTCTTGTGGAGATGGGGTTGGAGCCATTCTATGTAATCGGGGCGCTGAACTGTGTTGTGGCACAGCGACTAGCGCGCCTTCTCTGTGATAACTGTAAAGAGGAGAGCCGAGCAACCGAATCCGAAGTGCTTATGCTACATATTCCCGAAGACTTGCATAATACTGACGGAAGCTTTACAGTGTATCGTCCCGTTGGTTGTGCGTCATGCAGTTCGACTGGCTACAGAGGACGGTTCGCTGTTCACGAGGTGATGGTTGTCGATGACACGATCCGAGAGTTGATCGCAGAACGCGCGCCGTCCGCAACCATTGAGGCGGCCGCTGTCCGCGCTGGAATGTGGACTTTGCGGATGGACGGGCTTCGAAAAGTGCGAGCCGGCGTGTCCTCGCTTCAAGAAGTCATGCGGGTCGTAATCTGAAAAAAAAGAAGCGGTTGGGGCTAGCGCAACATCAGTGTCGATGTCGTCGAGGTACTTGCCCAGCCAGACGCCAGCGTCGACAGTGGTAGAGACAGTCATCGTCATCCTCCTCAAAGGTTGTTGTGGAACTTCCTCTAAAGGTTGATGCGATGACTGTCGTCGTTGGGGGATCCCCCTCAGCTCACCCGCCGCTCGTACACCACTCGTTGGGACTCAACTGAGATGAGCTACTCGGTGGCGTTCGGGTGGCCGACCGAGGCGTCGACCAGCCACACGGTGCGCTCTTGGGGGTCTGGGCAGTACCAGACGCCGCCGGCGCCGGTGACCTCGTACTGCCATTGTTCGAGTTCCTTCTCACCGATTTGGCGACGCGAGAGCCGGCCTTTCAGTGCTGCCTGGCGTCTGTCGGTGCGGAGGGGATCGGCGCGTAAGTGCTCCCAGCAATCGTTCGTCGGCCCCGGAGCGTGTCGTCCTAGCTGGTCCCAGCCGTTGACGGCGTCCCCGGTCGCGAATATGACATCCCAATGGTCTTTTGCTGGCGGGGGAGCGACTCGCTCGCCGCGGCGTTGCGGTGTGCGTTTGCGGGCCGTCAAGGCGCGGCGACGGGTGTGCCCAACGGGTTGGGGATCGGCTTGGAGAGCCGGTCGGCTAGCTCGGGGTCGGCCACGATGGCGGCCGTATTACGCCACTGGTTCAAGTAGATCTCGAGTGGTGCGAACGTTCCGAGGTCCTCGCAGTCTTGCATCACGACGGGAAGGTCGCTCACGAACTCGGTGCGCTCCGCGCCGTTGAGATAGCGCGTCCAGGGCAAAGCCTCGACGACGGCGGTGACCAAATCCTCGGCTGGAAGATGACTCACCATCCGGGCGAGAAGACGGGCGAAGCTCCCAAGTTCTGAGAACTCACCGGCGCGGCTGAGCACCAAGTCAGGGGCGTTGCGCCGATGCAGGAGGACGCGACCCCGTTGTTCCACAGCGTCCGCCACCCGGGTGGGTTGCTGGAGTAAGTCCGAGAACGAGAAATCAGGGCCGCGAGCCATGGCGAGCATGTTACCGGAACCTTTGAACAAGTTCAGAACTTCTTCCGGCGGCGGTCGGTCGGATAGATGCTTCAGGCGCTTTGGCCATGTCCGGCTTGGGGACGTCTTGTGGTTTCGAGCCACTCGGCGATGTCGTGGTCGTGAACAGAAAGTGCCCGCCTAGCAGGACTTTCGTGAAGATGGGTAGGCAACGAAACCCCCTGGAAGTACATGACACGCACGAGGTCGGGGGTTCAATGCCCTCTACGCCCACTGCCCGAGCACGGTTTTGGCTCGGGCGGGCATCTCTAGGGTCAAAAAAGGCCCGGCGTGCGCGGGGTCGGTTCTGTTTTTCTACACTGCATCGTAGATGACTCGGCGTCGGCGGCTAATTGCGATCGTCTTAGCCATCTTCCTGGCGTTTTGGGTCATATTCGCCTTGGTCCCGACGACCTGGCATGGGTCACTCAACACCCCGACGACTCAGGCAACCGAGACCGTTGCCTTCAAATGTGGGCCGTTGTGGGGAGCCAGCTACGTTCGAGGTCCCTCAACGACGGCGTTCCCGGTGGTTGGAACCCCGTGTGGCACGCGGGATGCGGATCAGGTAATGGTGGCGGTCGATATTCTGATAGCGATCGTCGGTATTGGCCTCGTCGTACGCTTGGGTCGGGGCCGCCCTGGCGGTTCTTACCCCGATGCACTGCAAACCCCACCGGCTGTGCCTTCCTAACAACCGCCAGCTCGCCAAACGACCGGTGGCTGTGGCTGTCCTATTGGGCTGCCTGTAGTTTCTCGACCGCGTCGAGAATGACTTTCAGCCCACCCTCGGTGTGGACGTCGAGGAGCGACAACGCCTGCCTGATGCAGTTGCGTGCATCTTCGACGTCCTCGAAAGTCTTGGCTGCTCGAGCGTCAGCCGCCGCGTTCTGCAGGTTCTGTCCGACCATCAGCGCCGGCAGCAGCACGAGCTGGATGAACGTCTGCGCCACCCAGGCCACCAGAGCGATGATGCTTGTCTTGATGAGTACGGCGGGGAAGACCCCCTTGAAAGCAGAGAAGGCGGAAAGGACCGCTGGAAGCGAGAGCAGGGCCAAGACGCAGAACACCCAAAAGCAGCTCATCGTCCCGACATAGCGGGTGAGAGCCAAGGCGACTTTCTTGTTGAGACGCGCGTACGCCGTATCGGTTGGCAAATGGTCGACGGTGCGCCGATGTACCGCCTGCCCCAGCTTGGTGAAACCATGCGTCGGAACCTGATGGTCCAGCGACGGATCCTGTTCGCCGAGCGTGCTCATGTGTCTGCTTTCCTCGTCGTGAGCCCGGACGCACGGCCCGCGGGTGGCCGTCGTGGCCGTCCGGGATGTAGGCCAGGGTGCCCGAAGGGTACTACCGAGGGTGGCTGCCGATCAGGCGTTCAGCTCTCGGCTAGGAGGTGGCTGGGGTGCGCCACAAGTCGATGCCACCCTCGACGGCGTAGCGGTCGACAGCGGTGAGTTCATCAGGGGTGAACTCAAGATGGTCGAGGGCCGCGATGTTCTGATCGAGTTGAGCCACGCTGCTGGCGCCGATCAGCACCGACGTCACTCGCTGATCGCGCAAGGCCCAGGCGATCGCCATTTGGGCGAGTGATTGCTGCCGGCCCCGGGCGATGTCATTGAGGGCCCGGACGCGAGCGAGGTTGTCTGCGTTGAGCATGTTCCGCCCGAGGGAGCCCTCTGCCGAGGCCCTCGACCCAGGCGGGATACCGTCGAGGTACCGGTCGCTGAGCAGACCCTGCGCCAGCACGGAGAAGGCGATGCACCCGACGCCTTCCGTGTCGAGCACGTCGAGTAGACGGTCTTCGATCCACCGGTTGAGGAGCGAGTACGACGGCTGATGGATGAGGAGCGGCGTACCGAGGCCGCGGAGGATGGCCACCGCCTCCGCGGTGCGCTCGTCGGAGTACGAAGAGATACCAACATAGAGGGCTTTGCCGGAAGTGACCGCAGAGTGGAGGGCGCCCAAGGTCTCCTCGAGCGGCGTCTGCGGATCGAAATGATGGTGGTAAAAGATGTCGACATAGTCAAGGCCGAGACGCCGCAGGCTTTGGTCGAGACTGGCCAGCAGATATTTGCGTGAGCCGAGGTCGCCGTAAGGGCCCGGCCACATGTCCCAACCGGCCTTCGTCGAGATCACCAGCTCGTCGCGTAGGTCGCGAAAGTCGGAGTGCAGGATCCGGGCGAAGTTTGTTTCCGCGCTGCCGTATGGGGGGCCGTAGTTGTTGGCCAGGTCGAAATGGGTGATGCCCGCGTCGAACGCTCGGCGCAGAATGGCGCGCTGGGTGTCGAGGGGCCGATCGTCGCCGAAGTTCTGCCACAAACCGAGCGAAACGGCGGGCAGCAGCAGGCCGCTGCGTCCACAGCGGCGATAGGTCATCGAGCGGTAGCGGTCGTCGGCGGGGAGATAGCTGTTCACGATCCTGCTCCTTCAGTATTTGAGGCGAATCTATCTGACGTTTGTCATGTCGAAATGGTGAGTCCCGGCACTTCAACGAGACGGCTCATCGTGTCAGCCTCCACTCAGGGTTTCGTCCCGTGTTTCAGTGCAGGTATCGTCATTTCCGCTCTCTCGAAATCGTTTGGTGGGGCGCGTGGGCGTCGATGTGATCGATCTACGGCGCGAGTTCTGGGCGGCCACGCGGGAAGTGGCGGCTCGAGGCTCTTTCTCTCCGAAGGAACGGTGCGCAACTATCTTCCGGGGGCCATCTGCGCTGAGGCGACCGGAGCTCCAGTTGTCGGAGATCAACCAGCTTGAAATAGTTGGTGGGCGGCGACCATCTCGGCAAATCGCGAGAGCACGCGGGTGCGGTGCGGTGCCAGTTCCTGGAGCGTGACAGAGCTGTCTGCGGCGATCTGCTCCGGGCTGGCCCCGGCGCTGCGGGCGTCCGCACCGAAGGTATCCAGGAACGCGGCGACCGCCGTTTCGTCGATCTCGAGGTGGAACTGGAAACCCCAAGCGTTCGTGCCGCATCGGAAGGCTTGGTTGCCGTAGCGCCCACTGAGGGCTAGGTGGACGACATCGGAGGGGACTTCGTAGGTGTCCCAGTGCCAATGGAGAACGGTCAACTCCTCGGGGAGGTCGTTCAAGAGCGGATCCTTGGGGGCTGCGGCGCTCAAAGATACGGGAGCCCATCCAACCTCGGGGCCGTCCGCACCGGGCAGGACCTTTCCCCCCGCGGCGATGGCCAGCAGTTGAGCACCAAGGCAGACCCCGAGTGTGGGCACGCCCCGCTCCAATGCGTCCGATATCAGCTCGAGCTCCGCTCGTCGGGTCGGGAACCCCTCATCGCTGCCGGCGGACATGGGTCCGCCCATGACGACCAGGCCCTCCCAGGCAGCCAGATCGGTTGGCAGGCCGTCCCCGGCGAAAGGCCGCCTGACGTCGGGTGTCACGCCGGCGCTCGTGAGGGCTTCGCCAATGGCATAGGGCCCCTCGGGCTCGAGATGTTGGATGATCAGGCAGCGCGGCATTCGCGTGGCCTGGTGCTTTGGGCATGGTTGCTCACCGGGCCGAAATGGTGGCATATCCTGGGCGCCCCTACAACCCGAGGCGGGACCTCAGCTCGACGTTGAGGGCAGAACGGTTCGATTGGCGAGCCAGTCCCGCAGCTCGTGCGGAGGGACGGGCCGGCTGATCGCATAGCCCTGAGCCTGGTCGCAACCGGCATTTTTGATGGTGGCCAGGATGGCGGGATCCTCTATGCCCTCCGCGACGACCGTGTGGCCCAGAGTATGGCCGAGGGCCGCGATGGACGCGATCACCGCAAGCTGCGTTGCTTGGAGGTCGTCGTGGAGGAAAGCCCGATCGATCTTCAGTTCGTGTACGGGAAGGGTGACCAGGTGGGCGAGGGCCGAGTAGCCGGTTCCGAAGTCGTCGACGCTGACCCGCACCCCCAGGGCCGTGATCGCCGACAGGACGGCACTCGTGGTTGGCCGGTCGGTGACCGCCAGGGTCTCGGTGATCTCCACGATCACCCGGTCCGCCGGCACCTGGGTGTGCGCAAGGCTGGACTTGAGGTGGTTGACGATGGCCTTGTCGTGCAGGTCAGTTGCGGAAAGGTTGATCGAGATGTCGAGATCGATGCCCGCCGCCCGCCACAAAGCGACCTGCCTCAGCGATTTGTCGATCACGATCTCCGTGATTCTGTTCATCACGCCCGCAGCTTCGGCCAGCGGGAGAAACTCGTCAGGACCGAGCAGCCCCAAGCGGGGATGCTGCCAACGCAGCAAGGCTTCGACGCCCACGATCCGGTCGCTGGCCAGGTCGAGTTTCGGTTGGTAGTGCATCACCAAGTCGTCGTAGTCGAGCGCCTGGCGCAGGTCATGCAGCAGCGTCAGCTGTTGACGGGTGTTGGTATCGCTGCTCGGATCGTAGACCGCAGATTTGCGCTTGGTCTGTTGGGCGAAACGCAAGGCGCTCCCTGCCCGGGCCAGCAGGACGTCGCCGTTCCATCCATGCTCCGGTCCCACCGCGATCCCGATCGTGGCCGAAAGCGCATATTGGATATCGGCCACCGGGAAGGAGTCGGCCAGCAGCGCATGGATGCGAGCCGTCAGGCTCAGGGCCCCGATCAGCGCATCGGGATCGCGCAGCACGAAGCCGAATGTGGCGGAGTCGACCCGGGCGATGAGTTCGTGGCCCCTCACCGTGCCTGCCAGGCGCTTGGCCAACAGCCGCAGCACCTGATCCCCCGAGGACGGCCCGAGCGTGTCATTGAGGAGCTCGAAGCGGTCGAGGTCTACGACGAGCACCGCGATCTTCTCCCACGTGTCGGCCGGGCCGCTGGTGAGCGCGGCCAGGTGGGCGTGAAAGGCGGTACGGTTCGCCAACTCGGTGACCGGGTCGCGCTTGGCCATGTCGTAATCACCCTGCTGCACCAGGTGGCGGGTGGCGCGAAGATCCGTTTCAAAGAGTTGGACCATTTTGAGCATGGCGAAGTCCGCGCTCGCTCTGACCGTCGACGCCGCCCGCTCGAGCGCTGGCGGACTGACACCGAGTTCGGTTGCTCCGTAGCCCAGGGCGGTGATCACACTGTCGCGCCATTGGAAGCACCGTTTGGTCAAGGCCTCCCGGCTTATCGTCGTGTTGGCGGCCAACGGGGCAAAGGCTCGGTACGCCTCTTGGCCAAGTGCCCGAGCCTGCACCGGGTCGTCGGTGATGAGCCACCGGGCCGCCGACTGGGTCAGTAGGCGCCGGATGTGCGCCAGGGTATCCCGGGCTTCTCGGTCGCCGACTCCGAGGTCCAAGCTGGCCAGTGCCGTGCCGACTACCACCTCGACGTTGCTCTCCAGCCATCGGCCGAGTTGGGCGACGCCCGCCTCCGACCGCACCTCGAGGGCGCTGGGTAGGGCGTTGGCCTCGCCACGGCCGGGGCTGGGGTCCGCAACGGTATCCGCTCGCCGACCACATTCCGCGATCCGCCCCCCATCAACATGGTTGCTGTCGCTCTTGTTTTCAACCGATAGAGGCCAACGCCCTGCCACGTGCGGTCCCTTTTCTGTGAGGGGCTGTCGCCATCTCTGGGCCCACTTAACTCGAATAGCAGGGGAGAACGCTACCTTTTCGGGGTGCAAACACGAAAAATACGAATGTCTTTGCCCTTTTTCAGTCGCGCGCTGCGTGAGGTTCCGACTCGCTGGAATGCCAGGGCTTCGATCTCGATGTGGGGAAGGCACTCGAGCGAGTGGGCCAAGTGGCGGTGGAGGCGACGCCGCCTGCGACCGCTTCCCTGGTCGATTTGGGTCTGGTCGTAGCCCGTTGGCCGCGAAGACTGACGGGATGAGGCGGTCGCGAAGGTCGGCGACGGCCACCACGTTTGTCCCGGGTCGTCAGCCGGCTCTGCTTTCTGCCGCCATTTCCTTAGCGTTCGCCGTCAGCGGATTGGCCGGCCGTAACCCGGCGCAGGTAGTGCCCCACCAGGACGTCGATTCCGATGCCGGCCAGGATGGCGACCGCCAGATCCCCCTCGGCGCGGTACCTTCCGTTGGCGAAGAAGGCGGCGCCGGCAAGGGTCGCTGTCGCTAGGAGTGCCACCAGCGGGAAGACCGGCACCCGTCTGCGGTGCAACGCCCACAGCCCTCCGGCAGCGAAGGGGGCGAGGATGTAGAAGCTGATAGTTCCCGCCTCTGACACCGACAGTGGCCGGGCATTGCTTTCGTCGAAGGCGGCCTGCTGGAACGGGCGGTAGATGTTCCACACGCGCAGGACCCTGACCGCCACCACTTCGACCAGGCGCGCTTTGTGCGTTTCGATGTAGTGCTCACCCGCCTGGCGAGCCGCGAGGTCCATGTCAGACTCGTCGGCACCAGGCCGCACCTGAGCGTTATCGCAGGCGAAGGACCACGATCCGATGGCTGGCCCGTAATAGGTGGCATTGCAGTTGGCGGTCTCTAAGGTCACCCCGCCTTCGCTCGAGAGGACCTCTGGGTGGTGGAAGGTGACCAGGTTCCTTCCGACCCATGGGCCGACGAACACCACGATGACCGAGACCATTATGGCCAGGTGTTTCAAACGGCCGGTGGGTGACCGGCCGCCCACGAGTACTACCAACGGCACCCCGACGAGAAAGATGAGCAGGATCAGTTCCGAGCGGGTGAGTATGGCCAGCGCGAGGTAGCCGCCGAGTTCGCCTGCAGTGCGCCCCTGGGGTCGTTTCCAGTAACGGACGGCGGCTGACAAGGCCAGCGCAACGAGCAACAACTCGATTGTCTCGGGCAGCACGGCGCCTGGGTTGACCCACAAATAGGGGTAGCTCGCCACTACGACCGCCGCAATTATTCCGGCCCGATCCCCGGCGAGTGCTCGCCCGACCGTGCCGCACACCAAGACGCAGGCGACGAAGACGATGGCCATCGTCACCATGTGCCAGGTCCAAGTAGTGGCGCCGAGCTCGTCGACGAGCGCCAAGAACAGGGTGGTGAGCGGTGGATGGGTGGCGGACGGGGCGATCGTGGCTTTCCACGCGAAGTCGTAAGGGTTGACAAACCAGTAGCCCTCGGTGAGCAGCTTGGCCTGGAGGTCGTAGTAGGTCGCGTCCCCGTTGTGGGACAGGGTCCGGTGGACGTCGCCCAGGTAGAAGGCCTGGATCAGCGACGCCAGGCCGACGGGGAGCAGCATCCAGAGGTAGAAACGTCTCGTGGAACCGAAATCCGACGTGGACCATGCCGGTCGGGTCGGTGTTTTCGCTTCGACGGTGGCACTCGATACGCGGTCGGTGAGCGGCGGCATCTGCGGCAGGTTCTAGCACGGGAGCCGCACAGTTCACTCGCCCGGGGCGGGCTGGCGTCATCGCTGTGAAGCCTGCGAACCCTGCGTTGTAGCCCTTACGGCTTGAGCACGATCTTGCCCAGGGTGTGTCGCTGTTCGAGCTGTCGGTATGCCGCACGTACGTCCCGCAAAGCGAAGGTATCGGCGATGGGGACCTCGAGACGCCTTTCGCTGACCAGGCGTCCAAGCTCAGCCAGCACCTCGGCCGTCGCGGCCGCCGCACTGCCGTCGGTCTTGGTCCCGTACTGGGCGGCGGCAGCCCGGTCGATGATGGTGTCGATTCGTTCGGGGGCGACCCCCAGGCCGATGGCCATCTCGACGTAGCCGTCACCGAACGTGTCGATGAACGCATCGACTTGGCGGCCGCTCGCTCGGCGGATGCGCTCGGCGGCCCCGTCCCCATAGACCACCGGGATCACGCCGTGGCTGAGCAGCCAGGGATGGTGGTCTT
>Ga0182030_10022693_pt1 | contig 11666 bp, 3 predicted proteins | sample 812S3MmetaG_FD_121299 | JGI IMG/M metagenome (GOLD analysis project Ga0182030, IMG submission 121299) | Permafrost microbial communities from Stordalen Mire, Sweden - 812S3M metaG (Illumina Assembly) | ecosystem: Environmental > Terrestrial > Soil > Wetlands > Permafrost | place: Sweden... | reverse complement strand
TCCTTCATCACCTCGCGCACCAGGGGATGGTTCGGAATCTGCATCTCTCCTGCGAGATTCTCCGGGCACGCAGCCGCATCGGGAAAGACCGACGCCAGCAGGTCATCGGCGCGCATGCGCTGAATCTGCGGCGGAACCCTTTTCCCACCCTGAAAACGCGCTAATACCAGGGCGCGCGAGGCGTTCCATCGCCAGCGCGTGGTGAAGATGGGAGAAGCCAGCACCGCCTGCTCCAACACCTGCCCCACCGAAGCCGGGTGCAGAAACCGGAAGACGTCCGCCAGAGGAAAGCTGTGCTGTTCCGACAGGGAAATGTTGATGCCGTCGTCCGTCGCTGCCGCCTGCAATTCCAGATTGAACGAGCGGCAGAAACGCTTGCGCAGCGCCAGTCCCCAAGCCTTGTTGATTCGCCCGCCCAAGGGGGCGTGGATCACCAGTTGCATCCCGCCGCTTTCATCGAAAAATCGTTCGGCGATGACGGTTGTCTGGGTCGGAACCGCGCCCAGAATCGCTCGCCCCGCGACGATGTGCTGCACCACCTGCTCGGCGCCCGCGCCATCGAGTCCGCAATCCCGCTGGAGCCACGCTACAGCGGCTTGGGCCTCCGCCGATTCTCGCAGCGCCGTGCCGGGCCCCACTCCCGGAGTCATCGCGCTGACCTTCTCGCGCAATGCGGCAACTTGCTGCGAGAGCTCGGGTGTGCGTGCGGGCGCCTCGCCGCGCCAGAAAGGCACGTTGGGGGAAGCCCCGTGAGCATCTTCCACAAGAACGCGCCCAGCCTGGACGCGGCGAATTCTCCAGGAGGTATTGCCGAGCAGCATAATATCTCCGCGCAGGCTCTCGACCGCGAAGTCTTCGTCAACGGTGCCGACGGTAACGCCCTCGGGTTCTACCACCACCGTGTAGAGGGCGTTATCCGGAATCGCTCCGCCATTGGTGATGGCGGCCAGGCGGCTGCCGCGCCTTCCCAGCAGGCGTTGGTTTACCCGGTCGCGGTGAAGGTGCGCGCCCTGCCGGCCGCGGCGGGCGTCAATCCCCTCGGAAAGCATTTCCACAATTTCGTCGAATTCAGCGCGCGGAAGGTTGCGATAGGGATAAGCTCGGCGCACCAGCGCGAAGAGGTCATCTTCTCTCCACTCCTCCGCCGCGCACATCGCCACCATTTGCTGCGCCAGGATGTCGAGCGGGGCGTCGGGAATCTCCAGGCGGTCCAGGTCGCCTTGCCGCATGCCTCGCACCAGGGCTGCGCACTCGATCAATTCGTCGCGAGTGGTGGCAAAGATGCGGCCCTTGGGAATGGCGCCGTGCCAGTGGCCGGCGCGCCCGATTCGCTGCCAGGCAACCGAGATCGAACGCGTTGATCCGACCTGGCAAACAAGCTCCACCGCCCCGATGTCGATTCCGAGTTCCAGCGATGCCGTGGCGACCAATACCTGGATTTCTCCCGCCTTCAGCCTCCGCTCAGCGTCGAGCCGTAATTTGCGCGAAAGGCTTCCGTGGTGTGTGGCCACCGCGTCACGGCCCAGCCGTTCCGCCAAATGATGCGCCACACGCTCGGCGAGGCGGCGAGTATTCACGAATACAAGTGTTGAGCGATGCTGCCGCGCGAGCCCCGCGATGCGGTCGTAGATTTCATCCCACATCTCATGGGACGCCACAGGCCCCAGTTCGCTGGCGGGGACTTCGATAGCAAGGTCCACCTCTCGCTGGTGGCCGATTTGCACGACGGCGGGATCCGGCCTGCCATTTCCCGTGAGAAAGTGCGCGACCAGTTCAATGGGCCTCTGCGTGGCCGAAAGGCCGATGCGAAGCGGAGGCCGGTGCGTGAGCGCTTCCAAACGCTCGAGGGAAAGCACCAGATGCGCGCCGCGCTTGTCGTCCGCAACGGCGTGAATTTCGTCAACGATGACCGTCTCGACGGTTTTCAGGATTTGGCGGCTCTTTTCCGCCGTAAGCAGAATGTAAAGCGATTCCGGAGTCGTGACCAGGATGTGCGGAGGGCGGTTCAGCATGGCGCGGCGGTCGTGCACCAGCGTGTCGCCTGTCCGCACCGCCGTTCGAATCTCCGGCAGCGTGAGCCCGCGCGCCGTGGCCAGCTTCAGGATTTCTCCGAGCGGAATCTCAAGATTTTTTTGGATGTCATTTCCCAGCGCCTTCAATGGGGAAATATAAAGCACCTGGGTCTCATCCCGGAGCTCGCCCGCGAGCGCTCGCTGCACCAGACGATCAATGCAAACCAGGAAGGCCGCCAGAGTTTTCCCCGAGCCCGTGGGGGCGGAAATCAACGTGGTTTTTCCCGCCAGGATGTGCGGCCAGCCCTGCTCTTGCGGCTCGGTGGGCTGGCCAAGCCGGCCGAGGAACCACTCGCGAACGATGGGGTGCGCCCAAGCGAGTGCGGAGGAGGTAACCAAGCTTGAATCCGTGGTATTCACCGAAGAGCCGAAAGCCTTATCCACAAGTGCCCTCATTGCCTTCTTTAGCCCGGACTTCTCACCACGTTTGGACGATGCTGGAAGGGCGGGGCGAAACAGGCCGCTGAAAAACCCTTTGGCGCTTGGCGCTAGCATTTCAGCACCACCCCGGCGCTCGGCGCGCCACCCTCCTCATCTGAGGAGGGGTGCGTTTTCAACAACTCCCCTCCTGATTCAGGAGGGGTGGCGCCTTGAGCGCCGGGGTGGTTGTACACCGGAGATAGTTTTTCCGCAGCCTGTAAAGCCCCGCCCCTCCAAAATCGTGGTGGGAAATGCGGGCTAATGCGTTCCCCGCAAGGGAACAATATCATTTGCCGTGGGTGATACCCACGGTTGAGGATATTGTCCGGTAGGGGCGGTTCGCGAACCGCCCCTACGCCCTATCGGGGGGGGCGAACCCTTGGTATCAGCCACAACTCCCCTCATCGCCTTCTTCCGTAGCGGAACCCTATTCCACCTTCTCGACCCCGCTGACCATGGCCTGGTGTTCCGCCGCTGAGTCGCGTCGCAGTTCTTGTGACCGCGCCAGGGCCTTGTCGGCAAGCTCAAGCTTGCCCAGCTTGCGGTAAGCCACGTACATCTGGTAATGCACGTCTCCGTAGAAATCCAAGGAGATTGCCTTTTCAAGCGTCGGAATAGCCTTGGCATCTTCTCCCAGGCGCACGTACGCGGTGCCCAGCAAGATATTTGCATCGGGCATGTCCGGCTCATAGCTAAGGGCCTTTTGCAGGTAGGGGACGGCCTTTTCGGTCTCATGCTCCTGCACGTACAAGCGCCCCAGCAGGCACAGAGTGCGGGGGCGGGAGGGATCAAGCCGCAGGCTTTTTTCCAATTCCGCCTGCGCCTCGTCGTAGGATTTCTTTTTTAGAAGCAGATCTCCCCGGGCTTCATGGAGCTCCGCCTCATCGGGACGCATCCGGAGGGCGAGTTGATATTCCTGGAGGGCGTCGTTCGCATCGTCACGCAGATTGTAGCCCTCTGCGCGCAGCTCCAAGGTCCGCCAGGACTCTGGAAACGACTCCTCCAATCGGTCATAACACTCGGCGCCCAGCGCCTGGTAGGTTAGCGCCAGCCAATAGCTTGCCTCCGCGCTTACCTTGTCAGTGACCAGCAGCAGCTTCGCCAAGATCTCCGCCGCGTCGCCGTATTGCTGCAATGTGTACCGGGTGGTTCCCAGCAACAAGAGGTCCGATCGGGATAGTGGCTTCCGGGATTCCAGCCAATGCGCGCAGTCAGCATATTGGTGGGCGTGACAAGGGTTCCGGTCCGGCCCTCCGCCGGCGGCGCCGCCCCTGGCCTTTTGCCACGCCAGGAAATCTGTTTGGAGGGCTTTCCATCGCTCATCTGCCTGAGCGGTTTCTCCCGCCGGGGTGCAGAGACCTGCCAAAAGAAAATCTCTGGGGGCTCCATCCGGTGCGGCTTCGAGGTCCCCCAACAAAGCCTTGGCGGCGTCGGGAGAAAGGTCAACCATGGGGAATCCTCGTGCCAGGGCCAAAAACTCGGGAGAGACTTCCCACGCTTTGCCCACCGCTTCCAGGGCCGCCGTGGCCTGACCCTTTGCCAGTCGCGTTTCCGCCAGCCCCACCCACGCCGGTTCGCTCCGGGCATCGCGCCGGAGCTCCTGGTGAAACTCCGCCTCGGCCTGATCCGGTTTGCCTGCCTGCAAATATGCCTTGCCCAGCGAAACATGCAGGCCGGGCTCGCCCGGCTCGACAGCGAGCGCCTGAAGGTATTCTTCCGCCGCGTCTCGCCAACGGTTGCGTTGGAACAGGATATCCCCGAGAAAACGATGGCCCCAAGCCGAGCCACTATACAACCGGGATCCTCGAAACGCCAGACGGGCAGACAGATCCAGGTAATCGTGGCCCAGCTTATACCAGGCTTCCGCCTTGTCCGGATTCAAACTGGCTAGGTTCCGGTATTCATCCGCAGTTTGCCGGAATTCTGCCCGCGCGAGGTAACACCTGGCCAAGGCCCGGCGCCCCTCCAAGTTGGAGGGCTCCAGGTGCAATGCACGCTGGAGAACCGGGATGGCCTTTTCCGGCTCGCCCAATTTGAGGTAATCAATCCCCAGTATCACGGCGGGGCCCGGCAGGTCGGGGCTTTGACGCAGTGCTACGGACAAGTTGCTCGCCGCCAGGCTGTATTCGCCGAGCGCATGATAGACCAGGCCCAGGTTGACGCGCGCCTGGAACAAGCTGGGATCGAGGTCCAGCACTTTCTTAAACTCTTTCGTGGCCTGAGCGAGGTCCCCCTGCCTTAGCGCCTCCTGTCCCGCGCGGAAGTGTGCGGCTTCCTGATCCTCAACGGTGGCACAAGTTGCGGGCCGCTGGACAATAGACCCGACGACAAGGAGGAGCGCGAGAGTTGCGGGTTGTAACCAAGCTGGGTGGCGAGCCGGCGGCCGGTTACCGGCAACGCACAGCGTGGGTCTGCCAGCGAGGCGCGGATAACGGCTGAATTCCATTTCGGTTTGGCGCGAGCACGAGGTCGGGAAAATGACGGGGTTTTCGTGGCGGCACCGGCGAAGCTCAGTGGAATTGCGTCTATTCTCCAAATCTCTGCGCCTCCTCGTTTCTGCCCCTCAGAAGGGTAGCGCGGACCTGTTTTGTAGGTCCGCGGCTTTTCCTTGCCCCTCGGGAACGAGCCGCGGACCTACAAAACAGGTCCGCGCTACACCTGCTTCCCAACTCAATCGCCAGCCACAACACTCGCGTATTATTTCACAACTTCTCAGGCGCCGGGAAGGCCCCGGCATAGGATGGATGCGCTACCTCCAGCATCCGCGGAGGAGCCAATAATAAAGATGGGGCGAGCGACCCATCCCGGTGCACTGAATCCGGGACAAACCGCTCGCCCCTGTAGGTCGATCCAAGTCCACCTCTAGAAATCTAGAAAGTGAACCTCAGACCAAACTGGATAAGGCGTGGCAGGTTGTACTGCGAATTGACCAGACCAAAGGTGCCCCCATTCGCGACGGAGGTGCAGCAGGACGTGTTGGGAGCGGAAAACTGCGGGTGGTTGAAGAAGTTGAAGAACTCCCCGCGGAACTCCAGACCAAGCCTTTGATCGGGGCCGAACTTCGTGTTCTTAAAGAGCGCAAAATCCATGTTCTTTTCCCCATCCTGGCGCAGATCCGGTTCCGTACGGGAATCATTACCACGAGTGAGGGTGGTCGTGTTGGTGAATACCGAGGTATTGAACCATTCGGCCAGCCGTGCGGTAGTGGACCCGGAGGTAAGCGATTCGGCGCCCGTTCTGGTCACCCGCGCGCCGCCAGATTCAGGGATACTGGCGTTGCCAAGAGCATTGCTGCCTCCGCCGATGTTTAGCGGGAAGCCACTCTGGAGAGTGACGATGCCATCGATCCCCCAGCCTCCGACGATCTTATCGGCAACCGGGGATAGGCCGCTGGCAAACTTCTTGCCCCTGCCAAAGGGCAAGTCCAACACATAGCCGAGGACAAAGCGCTGGGGAACATCAAACCCATCCAGGCTTCTCTCATTGTGGAGGTTATAGGCATCGATGTCACCCCAGGAGGGTGCGGCGTCTCCCAGCCAGTTGATTTCATTGTTGGTGTCGCTAATGAGTTTGGATACCGTGTAGCTGGCGATGACCGTCCCGCCGTGGGAGAAGCGCTTGTCAACCTTTACTTGCAAGGAGTGGTAGATGGAATCGCGGTCGTCGGGTTCGGCCAGGGAGACATCGGAGTACTGGGGATAGGGCAACAACAACTGCGCCGCGCTTACATTCGCGCCGGTCAAATTCCCTTGCACGATACCGTAGAACGGATTGGGAACCGATGCCGTAAGTGAAGCGACCGTATTGCCGGCCGATCCGCCCGGGAGATTCGCATCAGTCAACTGGTCGACGTCCTGGCTATGCATGGGCAAGTGCGTACCCTTCGACCCGGCATAGGCTACGTCGAGCAAGGTGCCATTGCCAAGCTCGCGCTGGATGTTGAAGTTCCACTCTTGCGAGTAGGCGCCGGGATTATTGGAAACCGCCGCACTGGGCCCGTTGGCATTGGTGTTAATGAACGCCTGGTTGCGCCCCGGGGGCTGAATAACCCCATTGGGGAAGGGATCGCTGAAGTTATTGAGCGGGACAACCCCGGCGTTATTCACGGTCGTCAGCCAAGCCGTGCTGTAAGTGTTAATGAACAGGTTGTGGGGAGCGGAATTCCACGCGATATCGTCAGGCAGGTAGAATATCCCATACCCGCTCCTGATCACCGTCTTGTCGTTTAGCCGAAAGGCGAGGCCGATGCGCGGGTTGATTTCGGTCAACGGCATATTCTCCTCGGTGCGACCCGGATCTGCCGAAGTATTCACCAGAGCAAAGGCGCCCTTGAGTCCACTAGGGATCGTCAGTCCATTCGTGGGGTTGACCACACCCGCCAAGGGACTGGCGGCGTTCGGCTCCCAATTTACAAGTCGGTTGAAGCGCTCCGTCCAATTCCCCTGTAAATCGTAGCGAATTCCCAAATTCAGAGTCAGCCTCTTGGTGGCTTGCAAGGTGTCGCCAATGTACATGGCGTTATAGAAAATCTGGTTGGCCATTTGCGAAGGCGTCACCACGTCACTGCCGTTGTTGGCATTGGCGCCGTAGCCGAGCAGGAAAGAAGCGTAACCATCTCCTTCGGTGGCCCCTGAAGCCAATGGATTCGCCGAGGTCATGTAGCGGTCGAACGCGTACAAGCCGGTGGGTTGATTGGTCTGGTAATAGTTGTTGCGCAGGAGGCGGAATTCATAGCCCATCTTGAGGGTGTGGCGTCCCTTGATTTTGGTGAGGCTGGGGGTGAAGCTCCAAGTGTCGTCACCGGCGCCAATCTCGCTTCCTGTTCCGGCTGAGCAAAAACCTTGACCCAACGTCTGGTCGTTCGAGTTATTCGATATGCACGGTATCGGGAGGGGGGTCGAGTTGAACTGATAGGTGCCCCATGCCCCGCCAAGCGAGGCCATACTAAACCCCGAGGTGAGCGGAACGCGCACGTAATCGTAACGTGTGTAGCCCAGGTGCAAGTCCATGATCGTTGTGGGTGAGAAGCTAAAGGTGTCGCCCAAAGCAACTTGTTTGGTGTGGATGTTTTCCGTGCAGCGATCAGTACAGATATCTTTAAAGGGGCTGTCCGGGAGGTTGAGCAGCTTGTAATAGGTGAAACGAACCATTACTCTCTGCTTTTCGCTGACGTTCCAGTCAACCTTCTCGTTTGCCTGGTCGGTGTCGCCCCCGGTGCCATAAGAGGTTACGAAGTTGTCGGGGTTGTTCGCAGTGGGTGTCCTGTTTGCTGCCGGGTAGTAACCCAGAAGGACTTTCGAGGCCGGGTTAAATTGGCTCAGGGCGATGACGTTGGGGGTGCCGCTGCCGCCGGGTTCCAGGCCAACTTGCGTTCGGCAGGGGGCTGGTGCTGCTGGTTGTGGGCTAACGCTTGCCAGAGCCGTACAGGATCCAGCGCCGGTGGTGACGCTCGTCATTGGATCATATATGGCGGGCTCTCCGGCTGCGGTAAAGTCACCACTTGCCTCCGCAGCGGAGGGGACGATGCCGGAGAAGGCTGCGGACGAGCGCACGCGGTAGCCTTCATAGCTCGAGAAGAAGAATAACTTGTCGCGGATAACTTTCCCGCCCACGTCAGCGCCAAACTGGTTCTGGGTCCAGGGGCCCACAGCATCGGTGCCCGTTCCTCCTGCGGCGTTGAGGAAAAAACTGTTGGAGTCAAGAACCTTGTTGCGGAGGAACTCGTAGGCGCTGCCGTGCCAGGAGTTTGTGCCCGACTTGGTCGTCATGTTGACGATCCCGCCGGCAAAACGGCCAAAATCGGGTCCCATGGCGTTCGTCTGCACTTTGAATTCCTGGATGGCATCCTGCGTGGGTATCAGGGTGATGACGTTCAGGTAGGAGCCATTGGTGGGAACACCATCCACAAATATCGCATTTTGACCGGCTTGGCTTCCACCTATTTGGAAGTCACTAGACGCAAAGGGGTTGGCGCCGACGGGGTTACTCATCGAGGAGTTGCCTCCCGATGGCGGGCCCTGCGGCTGGATTCCCGGTGAGAGCTGCACCAAGGAGATAACATTGCGTCCGTTAAGAGGCATTTCAGTAACCGTACGCGATTCCACCACTTGCCCCAAGTCGGAAGTCTGCGCCTGCAGCAAAGGTGTTTGTGCTGTTACCTCGACGGTTTGGGTGAGGGCGCCGACTTCCATCGCGATGTCAACCCTAAATCCGCTTCCGACCTCCACGACGACGGGATCGCGCCGGAAGTGCTTAAAACCGGCCTTTTCCGCGTCGATGCGATAGTTGCCCGGCACAATGTTGACGAACGTGTAGTTCCCTGCCGCATCGGACTCCATGCTGCGCTTGTCCGCGGTCCCGAGATTGGTCAGGGTAACACTCGTAGCGGGAATTGCCGCTCCACTTGCATCGAGTACGGTTCCGGCGATGGACCCATATACGGTTTGGCCCCAACCAGCGCGAGGCCAGATCGCCAATAGGAAAACGACTCCTACTGGCACGAACATAAGCTTTTTGAGATGTGACATTTGATACTCCTATTCAGCGAAGTTTGTCAACTTTTGACTCGTGAGGTGTGGTCCGAAAGCCGCGTTCACCCTTCTCTAAGAAGGCTGACAACAGCAAAGTCAGGCTGCGGTCGTGCGCCAGGCTTAGCGCTGCGTGAGGCGTCCAACTCAACGCGCCCTGGGTGTACGCATTCTCCGGATTGTTCCTAGGGTTGAAGACCCGAGAGAAACCATGACTGGTTGACCAGTCGACAAGTAGCACTGCAAGTGCGAGCGAGACGTTAAAGGAGGGCTTAATATTCCGGTACTTACTCCCGCGATTTGATCCGCCTTGAGTCCGAACGAATTGGCACCCTGCTCGCTGTCGTCCTGGACGACACCGCATACTTTCCCCCCTGCAAGCAAGGCCCGACACAAATAGCAAGCGCTCTCTGCCTACTTCATGCCACAGTAGACAAATCGCATAAGGTATCCGCTGTCCCGCGTGCTGGAACACAGGCCAGACAGCAACAAGTACAATTAAGGTTAAAGTGGGGGCACGCGACTGCACTTCAAAGAACGGTCTGCAAGTCCCTACGGGACCGCCCGCTCCTGCCCCCCAAATATGTGCGCGCTGACTTTTACCAGATAGTCAGCCGTAACACAACGTTAATGCTGTTAATTCTTACCGAATACCAGTTACTGCACTAACCTTCTTTGTTTCAATCACGTACATGTCCACGTTCAACTGTAACGAGTAAGACTTCCGAAAAATGCAATCTAGTGTTAAACTCACGCCAAGTTTTTCCGCCTCGGTAGAGTGGGGTAGGATGATGATAGTCTCTGACCACGAAGAGAGAATCGAGCTTGAGCACATACTAAGCTCAGGCATCTTTGCCAAGGCCCCGCGACAAGCCAAACTGCTTCGGTACATTTGCGACGAATACCTACAAGGCAGGACCGACCAAATTAAGGAATACACGCTAGCAATCGAGGTCCTGGGAAAGACAGCGGACTTCGACCAGAACCGCGACGCCATCGTGCGGGTGGAAGTTCATCGGCTGCGTAAGAAGCTGAAAGAGTATTACGAGGGCGAGGGTGCGGCGCGCTCCCTCCAGATTGTGATCGACTCCGGGCAGTACGTCCCTCGGTTTGTTGCCCGTGAAAAAGTCACTTCCCTTGAGCCCGAGGCGAATTCAGAAGCTACCCATCCCCTGGCAAGTCAGAACCCTGAATCCCGTCAACCCCCGCACCGTGGGACCACAGAAAGTGCCAAGCGGGGGCACTTTCGCGCCTGGCCAATGGTGGTAGGAGTGCTGGCTCTCGCCGTAGTGGCGGTTGCCGTTGCCCTGAGGTTCGGGGCCCACTTGGGAACTCTGGTGAAAGCATCGCCTACGCCCAGACCCTCACCGCTGGCAGCTTCGACGGGGATGGCCGGATCGTTGGATACCGTTCGTATCCTGTGTGGTTATCCCAAGGATAAGTACATCGACCGCGCGGGGAATGTCTGGCTGGGTGATCGGTACTATTCCGGGGGCGACGCATCTGTTCAGCGGCTGCAATTTGTGTCGCGGGCCCCGGACGTTGCGTTGTATCAGAGCTTCCGTTTTGGAGAGTTTTCTTACGACATCCCGCTGCGGCCCGGCAACTACGAACTGCATCTCTACTTTATGGAAACACACTATGGGCCGGGGAACCTCAGCGGGGGAGGTGAAACCAGCCGTATGTTTGATATTCTGCTGAACGGCCAGCCCTTGATCAAGCTCTTCGACATCATCAAGGACGCCGGCGGGAACAACATTGCGGACGAGCGTGTTTTCAAGAACGTAACCCCGGCGCCTGACAATCATTTACATCTGAGGTTCCAGAGACTTCTCGACTCGCCGCTTCTGAATGCGCTCGCTATCCTCCCCGCGCCCCCTGGCAAAATCAACCCCATTCGCATCCTTGCTCAAAACAACTCCTACACCGACCGTGCGGGCAGCGTCTGGAGCCCGGACTGCTACTACCGGGGGGGCCAATTGGCCCTGCATCTTACTCGCACGCCCGTCAGCGGAACCTTGGATCCCGACCTTTACTCCAGTGAGCGCTTTGGAAATTTCAGCTACGCGATTCCGGTGCCGCCGGGCAAATACAAGGTCACCCTGCGATTTGCGGAGACCTATTGGGGCCTACAGAATGCTTATCCCAATTTGCCCGACCACAACGACTCGCCGGTGGGCGGGGCTGGGAGCCGGGTCTTTGACGTCTATTGCAACGGCACGACCTTGCTGAAGAATTTCGACATCTTCAAAGAAGCCGGCGGTCCACTGGTGACCAGGGACAAAACTTTTCATAATCTCCAGCCGGATGCGCAAGGCAAGCTCACCCTCAGCTTTGTCCCCGTCCAGGATTACGCCTCCGTGAACGCCATCGAAGTGGAGGATGAACCGGAGTAGTCCGGCTTTCTCCTGGCCGTCGTCATCCGTTGCCCACCAGCGACCTCCCCGCGCCGACTCGGCTTCTGTATTCCTCCCCTACGCCTATCCCGAATTTCTCACCACGAGTCTGGAAGGGCGGGGCTTTAGCCCCGCCGTTACAAGGCGCTCTTGAATATTCCCATGTCCCGCGCCCCCCGCAGCTTGCAGCCGCAAGCTGCGGGGGGCGCGGGACGAACAGAGAGCGGGAGGCGCGATTTCGGCGGGGCTGA
>Ga0182030_10022692_pt1 | contig 11666 bp, 12 predicted proteins | sample 812S3MmetaG_FD_121299 | JGI IMG/M metagenome (GOLD analysis project Ga0182030, IMG submission 121299) | Permafrost microbial communities from Stordalen Mire, Sweden - 812S3M metaG (Illumina Assembly) | ecosystem: Environmental > Terrestrial > Soil > Wetlands > Permafrost | place: Sweden... | reverse complement strand
GGCCAAGCTTGGTTGCAGCAACTGACCCGGCTATGTTACAAGTTGATTTGGCGAAGGAATCCGCCATTAACCGCCCTCCGAAATGGAACGGCTGATGACTCCTGTGATTACGCAGGGGTTTTTGTAGTTGTCCCTGCGATTCGACGAAAGAGGGACAAGTGACCAGTCTTCTTGATCTTCCCATTGGCGACAAAGTTCCGGAAATCGTCACTGCCATCATTGAGATTCCTCTCGAAAGCACCAGCAAATATGAGTATGACAAGGTGCTTCATGTCTTCAGGTTGGACCGAAACCTCCATTCACCCGTTCATTATCCCGGAGACTATGGTTTCATCCCCCAGACCCTTGCCGAGGATGGCGACCCTCTCGACATTCTGATCTTGACGGATTCGGCAACTTTTCCAGGCTGTGTTTATTCCGTCCGTCCGATTGGCGTTTTCGAAATGCTGGACCAGGCGGTGCCGGACGAGAAGGTTCTGGCTTACGCCACGGGCAATCCGCGATTCGGCGACGTCGACAGTTACAAGCAAGTGCCGAGTCATTTCCTACTTGAGGTTGAACACTTCTTTTCGGTTTACAAGGACCTTGAAGGTAAGCGAACCAAGGCGCTGGGCTGGAAAGACCGCGATGCTGCGCAAGAGTACATCCGGGCCAGTTATCAGCGCTACATGGAAAGCAACGCTAGTTAGGTGCGTCCAGAGAAAGAGATCCAAAAGCGATGCCTTTATCTCTTGTCCAACGCGCTCCGACGCCTGAATATCTGAATACTATTGAGCGCGAAGAGGAGTTGGGGCTCCTTCGGAATCAGGCCAGGAATCGAAAGTCCTTACTGGTGTTCGGCTCCGAGGGAGTTGGTAAATCTCGTCTCCTCCAGACCTTCGCTAGGAGCGAGCCGCTAGCGGTCTACATCCCGCAACCGCGATCCCCGCGAGAATTCGTTCTCACGTTGCTGCAAGCGTTGCATTCCGCCGACGGGAGAGTAAAACTTCCCGCAAATCTCGCTGCCCTTTCCACCTCGTCCTTGAAAGGCCTCGTCCACAGAGCACTTGATACGCGCCCATTTCTGATGGTTCTCGATCATCTGGACGCTCCGTCGCGTGTCGTCACCGGAATAATCAAGGGTTTGCACTACTATGGGCGGACGCCTGTGATCTTTGCTTCACGTTCTCCGCATATGGAGGATATCGGCGCGTTGCGCTCTCTGTGTGCAAACAAGGCGGAGCGCCTGGAAGTGAAAAACTTACCGCCACAGATCGCTTTGGAATTCGCACAACGCGAAGCGGAAAGAAATGAGCTTTGGGCCTGCAATTTGGAAGCAATTCTCCCGTCGCTTGTGGAGTGGAGCGATGGTAACCCTGGAGCGATTCTTCGGATGCTCAAAATGGCGCAACTCCCGCAGTACAGAGCGGGCGACCAGATCAAGTCTCACATCTTGTATGTGGACTATCGCATAGGCAGGAGATAGCCAGGAAACCAGATCCAATTTGGATCAGCATTCAGGCAGTCATTGAATGCCCTTGTGCGACTGTTCAGAGTCAGTCCCGAACGCGGCCAAGCGTTCAGCGATGGTCGTAATCCATTTGAAGTCGAAAGTCAATTTACGCTGACAGGCCAATGCATTTTTCCAAACCGGCTGATGGCCAAATTGCATGTCCCGGTTGGATGGTGGCCAAGTGCGAAGTAACCTCGCTTTCGAGCCACTCCCCAATTGGCGGTGAACCGTCCACAAGCCAAGTTCATTTGTCGATGATGGGGGTCCAGCCACCAAGAACGAAGGCGGGCGTGCTGTAGTTGGCGATCGTCTCCGCATCCTGCGGCAGCGCGAGTTGTTTTGAGGCCGCGGCGCGTTGCACCGTGTCAACGGGGTGCCCGTCGAGGTCAATGTTGTCGAACTCCCAGAAACGCAGATGCGCAGTGTCAGCCTCGATAGGTCCCCATCCGACGGGCGCAATCCCTTTGAGGTGGCAGTGGATCAGCACAGCTTCGGCGTAGGGATAATTGAGGCCGTGGTTATTGGGTAGGCGGGCAAGCACCGGCGTTGAGAGAGCACGCGTCTCCATCATCGAGCTCTCAGTGGAGGCCGTTTTTTGCTGCATCGCCGTAGAGCGCTCACGCGCAATAAACGTGCAGTCGACAAAGACGTTCCCGTGGTTCGCTTCGGTGTTGCGAATCCACATGAAAGGCCCAATCGATTGAATCTCACAGTGGTCGAAGAAGGCCGGCCCGACGCCAAGGATCGTGTCCCCATCGCCAATGATGCGGCTCTTAGTTAAGAAGACCGCGCCGCGCAGATTCAGGGCATCGCCAGAGCCTTTGATATTCATGTGGCTGACAATGTTTTTCGAGCCGAAAATGAGAAGTCCTTCGGCCTGACCGTAAGCATAGTTGCTGATCGAGAAGTTCTCGAGCTGAATGTCGGTTGAATCATACACAGAGAACGCGCAGCGACGGTTTGGCCCAGGCTGCGGCGGGTTGAAGGCGCTGTTGTTGGCGTAGCCCACCTGCACCTTGTCGCGGTCCTCGCCGCGCAGCGTGAGATTCGACTTATGGCGGAAGAAGACAATTTCCTCGTACGTTCCGTTCTTAATGAATATCGTCACGTGGTGCGTCGGATGATCGGGGACAAAGTCAACGGCCCCTTGCACGGTGTTGAAGTCGCCGGTGCCATCGGCAGCCACTACCACGCGCACCGCGTCCGCCGGCGGCGCCGTCTTCTTCGTCACGAAGGTCCACGCCTCATCCGCAGTGAAGCCCGCGAAGCCGCCCTCGGCAGGATTCAAAACCCCGGCGTCGATATGCACGATATACCTGTGCCCATAGCGCAGCACATGATTGTGCAGATAGATAGTCGCCACGTTGCCGTGCACAATCACAGGATAAAAGTGGAAGTTCTCCAAGCCGCCGATGGTGGCGAGTTGATAGTTGTGCAGGTCCGCGGGCGTCATGCGAACCGCCGGAGTGGTGGTCGTCGGCGAAGTCGGGATAGAGTCAGGCAGCGGAATTCCCGACCCAGCCGGAGCAGTTACACGGCGGGAGGGATCAGGCCCGGCAGGAATGCTGATGTCCAGTGTGTCGACGAGCTGGTGGCCGGCAGCATCGTAGATCCGGATCAGGACAGACTTGCCGATGGTTGGAGGACTGGGAAAGGTCAGGACAAGGTGAGTATCGGGGCTGATGCCGACAGCGCGATTAGCCGGATACAGGCTGACTCCAACAGTCTGCGCCTCTCCGAGTCCCGAGAACAAGAACGTAAACATCGCAACGACGAGCGAAAGGCGAGTTGCATTGAGCGGCATCATGGGGGAGTCTCCAGGAGCTGTCCCTCCGAAAAGTATAGTTTTGAAGCCAAGGTGGAATTCGGTGCGCAAGCCAGGATGGGACACCGCCATCGGTTGGCCATCCAATGAGCGCAATCTAGCGTTTAAGTGCAAAGTGTTTTGCAAACAACTCCCGTGACCGTTTCTGGCCTTCTTCACTCAAGACAACTGATTTGGCTTTGCCCATGGAATCGGAGATCAATCCCTTTGCGTGAAGCCCCTCCATCGTGTCCCAGTCCTGCCCCTTCCAGGCTCGTACCCCAACCGGATCTTTGAAGCTGGTCAGCCACAGAAGTGCGAGAGTAATCTCATCAACCTTCTCCTGGTGGTAGTCCATCCGTTAGCCTCCGGCTTCAGCGACATAGGAGGACTACCGTCCTTTGTTTGCCACCCCGAGTGCTCCCCACTCAAACAATCGACGAATTCGTTGATCGCATCGGCATATCCACGTTTACCATCGACACTGGGCAAGTTGTTCACCACAGCTGTCTTGGAGTATCCGAGATCCGGCAGTCGAAGATGGTTCTTGGGGTGCTCGCGCTGATTTAGGGAACGCGCATTCTGTCTCATCGCCCGGTGGCCTCCTCATGCGCCCTTTGGGACCTAGTTTCAGTTGAGCGATGATTCGGCATTTGTGCGAACCCGGGTCGGACCATTGATCGCTCTATTCGTTCTGACTCAGATCACCCATTTGTGCCATTGAGAGTTAGTCGGACAAGTGTCAGGCTTCCCGCATGCGAGTCAATCTCATTACTCAACCGTCCAATCGCGTCGATCCTGGGGCGGGAACGATTCCCCTCTCGCTGACGATCCGACCTGCATGCGGGTTGCCAGGTGACTTTGAGTACCCAACTGATAGCGCTGCGCTGCTGCAATTGCTACGGAAACAAACGGACCTCCCTGCTTCCGTCCTTCAGCGTTTTGAGGAGGAACTTCGTACCCGACTCGGCGCACGCCTGCTAGGCGTGGATTTGAGTGATAGTGTCCTCACCGACATTGGCTACTTCATCGATTAAAGTAAGGCTTACGGCTGCCGTCTCGCACAACTGAACTCGAATAACGGTGAACATACCATGTTATGCGCCGTAGATCCTGCTTTATCGTCCGAACTCAGTTCGAAATATTTCATCGGGATTTAACTGTCGGAATGAGTTTTCTTATGAGCCCAAAAACGCGTCCTTTTTGCCGAATCTAAAAAAAGACTTTCGTTGCGAACTGTACAAGACGCGGAGCGGTCCCGGAATCGGTGGTGGTTACCACGCCAAATTTGCATTGATACTCGTGCAGCATGTGGTATTCGGCGGTGCAAGCTGTTCGCGATTAAATAAATTGAATAGCTCCACGCGTACATGTTCAACCGCGTGCGGTACATCCCTCCCACCAATACCTTCGTGTCATCGGGCTTCGGCACAATTTCAGGCCAAGGCCAGATGAACAATCCGCGACTTGTTCAATTTGCCGGCAAGTTTGTTTTCTAAAAGTGCACCTCAAACGTGGGAGTGCAGCCATGTACTCCCACGCCTCCAACGGTAAGTTCACAACGTCACGTTCATGAGTCAAATTCCGGCGTCTGCGCGCCGGTCTCTCCGTGCAGAGCTAAACTGCGTGCGAAGGCATGTATCTTGGCGCATGCCAGCGACAAGGAGACGTTATCTATGCGAAGGATCGTCCAGCGCACGTTCCCGATGATCGAGCCAGCCGGATGCTTGATCTCAGTTAGTCGTTGCTAACAGGCCCAGCATGACCAGCTCGGTCACAACGAAGCATGAAAAGAGCCGACATACTGCCCTTTATTTTCAATGATTTCTGGCTTTTTCAAGGGAAACCAGCGCGCTCATCGAGCCGGATAGCTTGTGTCTTCGGGCTTTGATCGGGTTGTGTGGCCAATCCGCATTTTACCGCTCGGTAAAGAAAGTACGGATCGGCGGTCACCCCCCGGAACTCGAGATCCACGATCTGTTACCTGGGATTTTCCTCCAGCAAACTGACGATTTGGCTTCGATTGATTTGCACGGAGGGCGGTTTGCGTCATTCTTTTGACCATTGTGTTCATCGCGATTGGCTCTATACTGCGGATGTTCAGCGGGTCAACATTCTGCGACAGAGCGACGGACAATGCATCACCCTGATCCGCCCCAGATTGTGAGCCTGCTCTAGAGCATTTCTCTCATAGGTTTGCTCCATATCCGGCAAATCTGAACCAAGGTTTGGCGTTGTCTGAGGCAATCCGGTGACCGGTACGGAGACAGGCGGCAACCCATATGACGGCGTCGTGATCCCCGTCAGTCACTTCCCGTGCTCTGCCCATGGACACGTCCGGGCATCGGTGCTAAGCGGTCAATTCAACGGTCTGTTCCACGGCTACAGCAAGAGCTATCCTCCAATCGTCAGGAGCGATCTTCAGCCACGCCTCGGCATCACCGCTCAGGTGCTGCGTCGACGGTGGTCCGATTGGGCGGTGGCCGCTTCGTGCAGCGCCTCGGTATCAACGATGATGTACAGCTTGGCGGGAACCCGCCCTTTCAGTCTGCCCAGTCAGTAACCAATGGGAGCGTGGACGATCCCGGCGGTGCGGGAACGAATCAGTATCCGCTGCAGTTATCGTCGCAGGCTTTCAATCTGCCACGCCCCGAATCCTGGGCATGGAGCGCTAGTGTCGAGCAAAACGCTCCAAAACTTGCCACGCTGACGATCGCCTATGTTGGGCGTCGGGGGGTCCATCAGCAGCAACTGGCGAACGTCAATGAGTTGCAGCCGGGAACGATCTAGGCCAATCCGGATGTTACGGCTTCCGATGCTTTGCGGCCCTTTGAGGGGTTTGCATCGATTATCGAAAACTCCGATCGCGGCAGTTCGATTTACAACGCCATGCAGGTGAACTTGAAGCGGCGTATGACGAATAACCTTCTGTTCGGCGTAGCTTACACCTGGTCCAAGCTGCTGGATTTTGGTTCAAGTCGAGGATATGAGTTGCCTGATGTCTCCAACCCTGGAATCGATTATGGTCCGGCGGATTTCGATCTGCGCAATGTGCTAGTGGTCGACCACGTCTGAACCATCCGTACGCAAGGCGCGCGCAAAACTGGTTTATAAGAAACAGTCTCGCTGATTGGCAGGTGTCTGGTGTAACGCAGGCGCAAATGGGCCAGCCATTTTCCATCACCAATGGCAATGACTATGCAGGTCACTTGCACTCCAAGAAAATACCCCCTGGGGAAACTAAGAATACCCCCTAAATACCCCCATGCAAGTGGCGACGGACCGATACGGAGGGCTGCAGACAGCACGCCTTCGATAACGCCTCATTTAATTGGATTTAATGGATAACTGCGGGAAGCCGGCGGCGGAAAGCTCGCTGGCGGAGGGAGAGGGATTCGAACCCCCGGTACCCTTTCAGGCACAGCGGTTTTCAAGACCGCCGGTATCAACCGCTCACCCATCCCTCCGCGGCTGTAGATTGCTCTACGTGCAATCAGTGTACTTGATCTTTTGGTCGGCCCGTCGCCTCGGCGATGAGGCCTTCTGCAATGTCGCCTACGCCCTCACCATAAGATCGAGTTGAAATCTGACCCGATGGTTTCCGGAAAGCGTCGCTTCTGCTTTCCCTTGGTCTACGAGAAATTCGCCCATCAGATCCTCGTTCCCGATTGAGCGCCAATTCTCCGTCTCCAACACGGATGCCCTCACCACGGAAACGCAAATGCGAAGCCATTGAAAACACACCTTCTATGGGTCCACGGTGTTACAACTGGAGTGCATGGCCAAACGAGCTAAAGCAGGTGCGGACCCACAACCCGGACAACCGATCAGCCTCCGTACGCTCGGGGATTACCTGAACCTGTCCCCGGCTACGATCTCCCTCGTACTTAACAACGCGCCAGGCGTGCGCTCGATTCCGCAAGAGACTCGGGACAGAGTCATCGAGGCCGCAGCGAAATTTGATTACCGGCCGAGCTTTTTTGCTCGATCGCTGCGCAAGCGCCAGACCTTTACCGTGGGTGTGCTCGTCCCCGAACTTAGCGACAATTACGCGACCGAGGTACTCGTCGGAGTGGAGGAGTTTCTCATCGAGGAAGGGTACTTTTATCTAATAGCCAGCCACCGCCGAAAACCTGATCTTATTGAAGAATACCCTCGCCTGCTCATGGATCGCTCGGTCGAAGGGTTCATCCTCATTGACACCATTCTGGCAAAGAGTCTGAGTTTGCCTGTCGTCGTCGTCGCCGGACATCGCAAGATTGAAGGAGCCACCAATGTGGTCCTTGACCAGCGGCGGGCGGCGGAGCTTGCATTGCGTCATCTCTATCAGCTCGGTCACCGCAAAATAGCATTCATGCGTGGGGGTAGTCATAGCTCGGACGCCGATGATCGCTGGGACTGTCTAATGGCCGTGGCGCGCGACCTAAAGCTGGCTGTCCCGCCGGAATTGACTGTTCAGTTAGAGCTTCGAGTTTCTACACCGCAGCTTGGATTTGAGCCTACGAATGAACTGATTCAGCGGGGCGCCGAATTCTCTGCGATTGTTTGCTACAACGATATCTCGGCAATTGGAGCCGTCCGAGCTTGCCGGGACCATGGCTTGCAGGTTCCAACCGATGTTTCGATCGTTGGTTTCGATGATATCCAGGGTGCTGCTTTTCATATTCCGAGCCTGACAACGATTCGGCAGCCTCTTACTCAAATGGGTAAAGTAGCGGCGCGCATCCTGCTGCAGCGGATTCGCGGCCAGGCAACCTTCCCCGATGTTGTGCCGATTCGCCCCGAGCTTGTGATTCGCGAATCGACTTGCCCACCCAATCCCAAGCGCGGTGCCCGTAGCAAACGGAGTTAAACCCACGGAGTCAAATGCAGGATGCAATCTGACGCTCGGCCTTCCTCGGCGCAGACGCTGGCTGCGCTGCATCCGGTCTTCGTGCTCACTGGGATATTGCACGCAATCGGCGGTCCGCTCCTCCCGTCTCTCGCTTCGACGTTTCACTTGAATGATAGCCAATCCGGATTGCTGTTTCTCATGTATTTTGCAGGTACCTCTCTGGGTGCTCTACTTTGCATCGGGAGATACGCTCGAATTATCACCGTCGGTTTTGTAGCGGTTGTGGTCTTCTGCCTGATCGTTTCAATGGTGCATTGGCCGGTCCTCTTACCGGTCTTTTTGCTTCTCGGAGTAAGCGTCGGAGTTCCGATGTCCGCCGTAAGCTTGTTCGTCGGACGAAACTTTCCGCAGCGGGCGGCACCTGTGCTGGCGTTCCTCAACATGAGTTGGAGCGCTGGCGCACTTATTGCGCCGCTGCTGGCCGCTCGCGTTTTGATGCACCACACTTTTCGCATGGCGTATATGCTACTCGCGGCGGCTTCTACGATTGCTGCATTGGTTTCCGTGCGATTTCTCAGAGACGCATCCGAGCCGTTCACCACTGTGCGCCGCTCGCTTAGCGTTACTAAACTGCCCGTGATCGTTGTTTTCGCATTTGTTGCATTCCTTCAGGTCGGGGTCGAAAACACTGCTGCCGCGTGGCTATCGACTTATATGTTGCGGATCGCGGGGAGCGGGCCCGTGTTTGCTGCAACTCTGTCTACTCTCTATTGGGTAGGTTTCTTGGCCTCGCGCGGGTTCACTGCAGTCATTCTTCTTTATGTCAAGGCGACTTACGTCCTTCGAGCCGCAGTAACTTTTGCTCTCGGCGCGGCCGTGCTGCTGGCAACCGCACCTTCAGTTTCGGTAGCAAGCATCGCCATGTTTCTTCTTGGCATTGCGCTCGCACCGACTTATCCGCTGCTGATTTCCGAGAGCTTCTCGCGAGTGCAGCAAACCTCGGACACACGCTGGATATTGGCGGCATCCGGCTTCGGTGGATCCGTACTTCCTTGGCTCACTGGATGGATTTCTGTGCAGTCTGGAAGCCTTCGCGCCGGTATTCTCACTGTTCCGACGGCACTGCTTCTCATGTTCTTCTTACTTCCAGTCCTTTCCGCAGTCCGGCCTGTTGCTCTGAGTGAACAGAAGAGAAGTTAGTGTCGGGAACCCAGATAAAAGCAATGCCTACGTGCGGATTACGGATGCGGCAATACCAGTACCTCGACGCCCGAAGCGGCATCCTTTTGTCGGAAAACCCGTTCCGTCGCCTTCTGAAACTGATCCGGTTTCGCATAGGGAATGTCGGTGAAAGTCTGCGGGTTTCGGTCCGTAAGCGGGAACCACGAACTTTGCACCTGAATCATGATGCGATGGCCGCGGCGGAAAGTGTGGAACAGATCCGGCATGGTGAAATTGATGTCCGTCTCTTTGCCCGGAGCAAGCGGCTCAGGTTTCTCCCAGCTGTTACGGAACTTGGCGCGGAATGGCTCGCCACGCAGCAATTCTTCGTAGCCTCCCATGTGGATTGGCGGCGCGTCCAATATGCGCTTGTTGCCGTGGGCCATGTCGTCCGGATCGGGATAACCTTCCGGGAATACATCGATGAGCTTCACGTCGAAATCGGAATCCGTAGCGGAACTCGCAATCTTAAATTTGGGCGAGATGGGTCCGGCGATCGTAACATCCTCTTGCAGAGGGTCGGTCTCATAGACCAACACGTCCGGCCTATAGCTCGCGAAGCGTTGATCGTCGACCATATAGCGTTGCGGAACGGTATCTGTCGTATAGCCCACAAAAGGCACCGGGTGATTCGGATCGCTGACATACTCGTCCACGGCAGCGGCTTCAGTCGGCGGATCAAAGCTGAGTTTGCCTCCGGCATGGAAGTAGAGAGTCTTGGGCGAAGCAGCCTTCGGTGGCCATGCATCGAACCTCCGCCAGACGTTGGTTCCAGTCTCAAAGGCGACCGCTTTAGGTTGCGCCTCGCCTTTTCCCTTCAGATAGCGTTCGAAGAAAGGGAACTGGATGTTAGCTCGAAAATACTCGCTGGTCTTTGATCCGAATTGAATATCGCCAAGGTGGTCGCCATCGTTGCGCGCCCAACCGCCATGCACCCACGGTCCTTCAACCAAGGTCGTCTGCGCTTCGGGATTGAATTTGTTGATGGCGTAAAAAGTCCGGTAGGGACCGCTCAGATCTTCAGCGTCATACCAACCGCCGACAACAAGAACCGCGCAATGCACGTTTTTCATGTGGCGTGAAAGGTCACGTGCTTTCCAATAAGCGTCGTAAGTATCGTGCTTGAACTGATCGTTAAACAGCCAGTTCGAGCCTTTCAAGTACAGTTTGTCGAGATTCGAAATATTACCAGCCGAAAGATAAAACTTATAACTGTCGGGCGTCCCAAAATCAAAGGGAACCGTAGTCATCGGAGTCTGCGGCTCGGCACGCGGTCGGAAAAATACATAAAATCCGAAGTTAGCCGAGAGCATAAAAGCCCCGCCATGATAGGCGTCATCGCCAAGGAAAAGGTCGGTCATGGGAGCCTGCGGACTGGCCGCCACCAAGGCGGGATGCGAGTCGATGATCGACGCGGACGTGTAAAATCCTGGATACGAAATCCCCCAAATGCCCACTTTGCCGTTGTTGTTTGGAACATTCTTCAGCAGGAATTCGATCGTGTCGTACGTGTCTGAAGCATCGTCGACATCCTGTGCGGACTTCTTGTCGTCGATGTGCGGCCGCATTTCAAGGAACTCGCCCTCGCTCATCCAGCGTCCGCGCACATCCTGATACACGAAGATATATCCCGATTTTTCAAATTCCTCAGAGGGACCCAGATGCGGAGGATACTTGTCTTCTCCATAAGGACCCACATCGTAAGGCGTGCGATCCATGAGAAATGGGTAAGGGCCACCGCCTGCGTCCTTGGGGACGTAGACTGCCGTGAAGAGCCGTTTGCCATCGCGCATCGGAATCTGAAATTCGTATTTTGTGTAATGCGCGCGGATGTAATCTTCATTCGGCGGATTCGGCGCAGGCTGCTGGGCTGGCAAAGCGGCGAAGACAAATGCAAAGAGGCCAAACGCTGGAAGGTGGAAGCGGCAGAATTTGAGCATCGTCAGCGGGAGTCTCCTGAAGGACCAGAGTAATCCAACGAGCCGGGTTCAGGTTCTGGGATGAATTCGAGCATCGGCTCGACTCCAACTCCACCTTTGCCCTAACGCAACAGAGGTCCGATTTCGCACTCCGAAATCTTGCTTCCTGATTGTGCCTTTACGCCCACCGTGTTAAAAGCAGAAGAACAGGGCATAGGCGGAGGGCAAAGGACGCGGTGCGGGATATCCCCGGATCGCAGGGGCCATTCGTCGACTAACTCTGAATTTGCCGCAAAGGAAAGTCAGTCATCTCCATGAGCGCCAGCCATCCAGCGGGAGTCGAAACGCTTTTCGGAGACTACCCGCTGGATGGCGCCTTCGACGAAATGCGGGAGG
>Ga0182030_10022691_pt1 | contig 11666 bp, 18 predicted proteins | sample 812S3MmetaG_FD_121299 | JGI IMG/M metagenome (GOLD analysis project Ga0182030, IMG submission 121299) | Permafrost microbial communities from Stordalen Mire, Sweden - 812S3M metaG (Illumina Assembly) | ecosystem: Environmental > Terrestrial > Soil > Wetlands > Permafrost | place: Sweden... | reverse complement strand
CGGTACAACTTGAATCGTGAGAAATAAACCACTAGCGGTATTCATCGCCGCGCTCCTGCTGGCCGTCTGGCCTGCAATCGGCGCGGGACGCCCTGAATTGAAGTATTTGGTGATCGTCAGCCGGCACGGCGTGCGCTCGCCCACTTGGGACAACGCTCGTCTCAATGCCTACTCGGCTGAACCTTGGCCAGAATGGGACGTTCCGCCCGGCAACCTCACCCCGCGCGGTCGCGCACTCATCAAGTTGATGGGATCCTATTACCGCGACTGGCTGGCTGCCGAGCACCTATTCCACGGCGAGGGCTGTCAGGACACTGGTCGCATTTACATCCGGGCCGACAAAGATCAACGTACGCTCGAAACCGGTCGCGCCTTCGCCGAGTCACTTGTGCCTGGTTGCGGCATCGAGGTCCACTCGCAGCCGGCCCCTGGGTCCGATCCGCTTTTCTCCGGCGTCGGCACACCTGACCCGGAACGCATGCTGGCGGCCGTCCGCCAACGGCTCGGCGCCGATCCGCAGGTACTTCTCGCCGAACACCGCGAGGCCTTCGAAGCGTTGCGGTCAATTCTCAAAGGCAAGGCGGAGGACCCGACTGCCATCGGCGTGGCGCTCAAGGGCAAAACGGTGGAGCTGACCGGGCCCTTTGCTACGGGTTCGACATTCAGCGAGAACCTCCTGTTGGAATACACCAACGGTCTCAAGGGTGCCTCGCTCGGCTGGGGCCGATTGACGCGGGAGAACCTCAATCGCGCGCTCGAAATCCATACGGTATACGCCGATCTGATGCGTCGCACGCCCTATCTTGCGCGCGCCCGTGGTTCGAACCTCTTGGCCCATGTGTTGCTATCGCTGGAGCAGGCGGAATCCGGCAAGTCGACCGCGGGCGCTTTGGGTCGCCCGGGTGATGTTCTATTGGTCCTGGCCGGGCACGACACGAATCTATCCAATCTTTCCGGAATGCTGGGCCTTTCCTGGAAGCTGCCGGGATATCAGCCTGACGACACGCCGCCTGGGGGAGCGCTGATTTTCTCGCTGTGGCGAGACTCGGTGACAGGGCAGTTCTCGGTGAAGTTGCGTTATCTTGCCCAGACACTCGATCAAATGCGCGACGCAAGCCCTCTATCCATCGCCGCTCCGCCGGCGAGCCAGGATGTGTCGATGCCCGGCTGTGAGGATGCACACGAGGACAAGGCTTGCCCGTGGGAGACCGCCCGATCATTGATGCAAAGGGCGACTGATCCGCAGTTCACGTTGATGGAGCCGATTCAAGCACGTCTTGGCGGGCAATGAATTCCATTGCAGTCGCTTGCCGTTATCGATTGTCGCGAGTCGGCCAAGCGGGTGGCTTCCGACCACAGGGGAATGCACCCGCTGGCCGCGAGGCACGACCCCATGATAGTGCTGATCCGACGCAGGATCGCATAGTTGGCGAAAGGAACCGGGCGTCGCACTGTGCACGCAAGACCGACGGACGAGTTCACATATCAGCCACATTAGTCGAACCGATAGCCATTCACGTGGGGCCGAGGCAGAAACGCAGCCCATGGGTAGCCGAGGATCGAATGGAAGGCTGGCCAAAACATGTTTGAGATTTCCCGGTCGCCCCATTTCCGCAATGCGGCGGATCGGGTAGCCGCTTCTCCTTGATTGCTGTGCCCAAGCTTCCGCACTACGATGAAAAGGGCTACCGCGATGCAATCCGCAAGAGTCGCATCAGCCAAGGGCGCAGTGGTCACGGTTATTGACGGCCTCGTGGGATGGGCCTTGTGCGGCGCGACCATGGGCGTGGGAATGAAGGTGACCACTCTTGAGGTCGCGCTGGTCCTCCATGCGATCGCTGCACCTGTAATCTTCACGTGCATCTCGCTTGCGTATTTTCACCACGTGGACTCCTGGGCTCCAGTTCGCGCCGCCGCAGCGTTTCTTGGTGTCGTGGCCGTGATGGACGTCTTTGTCGTCGCTCTCCTCATTGAGCGAAGCTTCGAGATGTTCGGTAGCATACTCGGCACCTGGCTGCCGTTCGTCCTCATGTTTATTTCAACCTGGTGCACCGGCCTTGCCGTTCGTCGGGCGTCGCATCGGGCAACGGCATAGTCCAAACCGGTTCCCGGAATGGCGGCAGCAGCCCCTGTGGTCGATCGAGGCCTCTGGCACACTGCCTACTGTCGGCCGATGCGATCAATCTCGCTTTGGATGACTTCTTGCTCCAACGTTGCCAAGGGCAACGACAGGAACAGACCAATCCTTCGATCCAGGATGGTGAACGCTTCGAAGAAAGCGCGTTCCACTTGCTTCCGTGTTCCTTCTACCGCAGCGGGGTCCGGAACTCCCCATCGGGCCGTCAGTGGATGTCCGGGCCAGATCGGGCACACTTCGCTCGCGGCTCTATCGCAGACCGTAAACACAAAGTGCATTTTAGGTGCATCGGGTTTTGCGAACTCATCCCAACTCTTGCTGCGCAGCCCGTCCGTCGGCATGTCGCCGCCCGCTAACTGTTTGAGGGCCTCGGGATGGACATGACCGGTGGGATTACTGCCTGCGCTGTAGCCGGTGAAGTTCGGGAAGCCTTTCCGATTCAGAAGTGCTTCTGCCATGATGGATCGTGCCGAATTGCCAGTGCACAGGAACAAAACGTTGAAATGTGGCGGTGTCACATCGCCCTCCCGAGCCACAAACTGCTGGGTGCTACGCACGCTCGGTGAGACCAGGTCCGACCCGGTACAGCCGATAAGGTCGCTATCGCCGAAACAATCGTCTTCATGATTCCTCCTATACGAGTTGCCTTCCAAGACCGAAGTCCCATAACAATAAACAAGCTAGCCAAGCTGGCCAGCATCCCGGTCGCCGTAGACTCATTCTCCGAGAAGCACCATGACGCGGCCGTGGATCCTGTCCCGCAACCGACGAAAGGCCACGAGGCGCTCCTCTGCAGTTTCGACGAACGAGGCCGGGTCCTCAAATGGCCAATGAAGGCGTTCCGGATCGCCGGGAAACGCCGGACACTCCTCTCGCGCTTTGTCGCAAACCGTTATCACGACATCGAACTCCTGCCCCGCGAATTCTGCCACGCCCTTGGACCGCTGGCAAGAGATGTCGATACCCAGTTCCCGCATCACTTCGACGGCCGCAGTGCGTACCGGAGCCGGCTGTGTCCCGGCAGAGAATACCGCAAATCGGTCGCCCGCCTCGTACCGAAGCAGGCCTTCAGCCATCTGGGCTTCGGGCGGAGTTGCCACTGCAGACAAACAGCACGCGCCGCTTGTGATCCCGGAGGAAGGCCTTCACCTCTACATGAATCTGGTCACGAATGCGTCGAAAGGTCGAAAACCGCTCCTCCTCGGTGCCTTCCATGGCGGCAGGATCTTCGAAGCTCCAGTGAAGCCGCTCGGTTCCGGCCGGAAATACCGGACAGTTATCGCGAGCGTTGTCGCAGACTGTCACTACGTAATCGAACGACTGGCCCGAGAATTCGTCGACAAGACTTGGACCGGTGCGCCGAGATATCGATACCGATCTCCTTCATGACGGCAATCGCTTCCGGGCGAACAGAACTGGGCTTGGTGCCGGCACTGAACACCTCGAAACGCTCGCCGCCTTCGGCTCGAAACAAGCCCTCGCCCATCTGGCTCCGCGCGGAGTTGCCGGTACACAGAACTAAAATCCTCTTCTTCGTCATTTCAATCAATGCCCTCCGTTTCAGGAAACCAGTGCCGCGTCCGGTTGCAGACGGAACACACCGACAGCATCACGGGAACCTCGATGAGAACGCCGACAACCGTCGCCAGGGCGGCTCCCGAACCAGGCCCGAACAACGGGATTGCAGTCGCCACAGCCAGTTCAAAGAAGTTGCTGGCTCCAATCAGCGCTCCCGGCGCGGCAACTGCATGACGAACCTTAAACAGCCGCATCAGCCCATACGTGAGCGACGAATTGAAGTAAACCTGCAGAAGAATCGGAATCGCGATCAATACTACGTGGAACGGCTTCCCGGTGATGTTATCCGCCTGGAACGCGAAGATGAGCACCAACGTGGCCAGCAGAGCGAGCATACTGACCGGCGCGAAGCGGGGCAGCAGGGTTTTCTCGAACCGCTCCTGCCCATGCGCGCGAATGAACCATGTGCGAAGGGCCGAGCCGGCAACCAGCGGAATCACGATGAAGATGCCGACTGCATACAACAGGACCTGGAAGGGAACGTGCAAGGAAGAAGCGCCGTTCACGAGGAACCGGACGATGGGCGCGAACAGGAACAGCATGATCAGATCGTTGATCGACACTTGCACGAGCGTATATGCGGGATCGCCATCGGTCAGATAGCTCCAGACGAATACCATCGCCGTGCAAGGTGCTGCCGCGAGAATGATACACCCTGCTATGTACTGGTTGGCGTCCGCTGGTGGAATCCAGGCCGCAAACAGGAATCGGAAGAACAGCCATGCAATGAACGCCATCGAGAACGGCTTGACCAACCAGTTCACGAACAGCGTCACCAACAGTCCTCGCGGCTTCTTGCCTACGTTCCGAATGGAAGCGAAGTCGACCTTCATCATCATCGGGATGATCATCAGCCAGATGAGCACAGCGATCGGTATATTGATCTTGCTCCCTGCGCCGAACTCCATTCTCCGTAGCTGGTCGGTCACGTCGGGTACGGACTTGCCGATTAGCACCCCGCCCAGCATGCAAAGGCCGACCCACAGGCTGAGGTAGCGCTCAAAGGTGTTTAGCCTTTTCGGCGTGACAGATTTCTCGAGTGACGTTTCTGCCATGCGCTAACCCCTTAACGGTTCGAGAGTAATGACGATCCCGTCTACCAGTTGGCGTAACCTCTCCGGTCCAACAGGCTCGAAGGGCTCCCATGGAACCACGACCATTCGCCGTGAGAATCGTTCTCGGACCTCGGCGATAAACGGCTGTTCTCGCTCGCCCCGCTCAATCAGAACAGGGTCGCAGGAGCCATTGCCGGCCAAGCTCGCATTTACCACCCAGGCGTACGGAGTGATGCCAGCTCGGGCCAAATCATCCTGCAATCGCGCGGCTTCGTGGACAGGAGTCGCCTCGGGCAGGGTCACGAGTAGAACGCGGGTAAACTCGGCGTCTCGAAGCCGCGGAAGGAGTTGCCGCACGGCATCCGGCACATCGCTCATCGTGCGTGTGACGTCGCGGTGGTATGCTTCAGCCGCATCCAGCAACAGGATGGTGTGTCCGGTGGGAGCTGTGTCGAGGACTACAAAGCCATGTTGCCCGTCGGCGACTGTCCGCGCGAAGGCGCTGAACACCGCGATTTCCTCAGTGCACGGCGATCGCAGGTCCTCCTCCAGCAACGCCATAGCCTGTGCGTCCAGCTCTGGCGCCGCTTTCGCCAGGACGGCCTCCATGTATTGGCGAGTCTCAGCGGCGGGATCGATCCGGCTCACCGACAGATTCGGGACATCTCCAGCAACGGTCGCAACGACGTGAGCCGCTGGGTCGGTCGTGCTGAGATGTACCGGATGCCCTCGGTAGGCCAGTTCGATGGCGCTGGCGGATGCGACTGTCGTCTTGCCGACGCCACCCTTCCCCATCGTCATTACGACACCGTGGCCCATCTTTTCGAGTTCGTCAATCAGTGCCGAAAGGGGAAGCCCGGAGTGAAACACTTCGGAGAGGTCCTTGTGCACCGCCTTGCGAATCGGCGACATGCCGCTGAACACACTACGGAGGTTCTCCACGCCCATCGGAGCGTATGGGAGCAGCGGAACTTCGAGTCGCGGAAGTTTCGCGAGCTCTGCCGGCATCCCGGCGAGTGCTTCTTGGCCGCGGGCTTCGAGTGCGCACGCGGCGGCATCGCGGCGATCCTGCGCAACAAAGAGGCCGTTGAGAAACAATCGCTGATTGGCGATACCCATTTCCGCCAGTTCCCCTCTTGTTCGATTCGCTTCAGCGAGTGAGGAGCGCTCCGGCCGGCTGACCAGAATGAGCGTTGTGGTCGACGGGTCGGTGAGGGCCTGCAGGCTGGAATCGTAGAGGGATTTCTGGGTTTCGAGACCGGCCAGCGGCCCTAGGCATGAGGTGCCGGTCGTATTCGCTGCAATGAATCCTGTCCATGCGGCCGGTAGTTTCAATAGGCGAAGTGTGTGCCCCGTCGGTGCGGTGTCAAAGATGATGTGGTCGAATTCGGCGGTTCGATCGGCATCGCCAAGCAGCTTGGTGAATTCGTCGAACGCTGCAATCTCAACCGTGCAGGCTCCCGATAGCTGTTCTTCGATGCTGTTGACGGAAGCTTCGGGGAGCACTCCGCGGTACGGCCCAACCACCCGATCGCGGTACGCCTTCGCGGCAGATTCGGGATCGATGTTCAGCGCGAACAGCCCACCGGCGCCGGGAATTGCGGCTGGTTCTCCGGAGAGCCGGACGCCAAGGACTTCATCGAGGTTCGAGGCTGGGTCCGTGCTGACCAACAACACCTTCCTGCCTTGGTGGGCCATCGCCACCCCGGCCGCACATGCCAGCGATGTCTTGCCTACGCCGCCTTTTCCTGTGAAGAAGAGGATGCGTGTGGCACTCCGCAAGAGGCTGGTTATGCGTTCTGTCGCCAAGATGCACCTTCCTTCAGCAGCACTTGGTCTGGATCACTGGCAGCTTCATGCCGGTTTGCACCTGGCCCGGCGGCTCTGGCTCGACGCCAATCAGTCGCGCCAATTCGTCGCGAGTCGGGTAGCATCCCTGGCTGATGACCGCACCATTCAGCAAGATCAGAGGTAGACACTCGTTCCCACACTGCTGAAGGGCCGTCTTGACCACTGTGCTGGCAGCGAAAGCCTGTGGCTGCTGGGCTAGGTTGAACAGCCAGTGAAGATCCGCAGCGAAACGGGCGAGTGCCGGATCGACACTTGGTCCGCACACTCCCGTTGAACAGCACATCGGGGGATCGAAAACTTCAACTCTCGTCATGAGACTTCTCCTTTATTCGGTTATCGACGATTGGCGATGTAAGGGACACAAAAAAGACTCCGTCTCTTAGATGATGGCCACGAGGGCTTTCAGCCGGCGCAGCCCGTCGAAATTGATGCAGTAACCCACACGCGGCCCGTCCTGCGAACTACGCACCAAGCCCGCGTCCTTCAAATCGCAGATGCTCAGAGACGGTGGATTGGGCCAGCGGAAGTTCATCCACAATCTGGCTGCAGACACGCGCCTCTTTCCGCGACAGCATCCTCAAGATCCGAACTCGAGCTGGGTGGCCAATCGCTTTCGCCAGCTTTGCCAGTTCCTCATCCGCTTCAGCCCCTTCCAGCGTGAGTAGGCTTACTTCGGTAGCGATAGGTTCTGGCGGGCAGCACAGCTCACCGTTGGTGTCCTTCTTGATCATAGCTAATCGTCGATTAACGATATCATGATAAGATCAGCTGCGTCAAATCGGTGGTTTTCGTCGGTTTTCGTCGCCGTAGCTTTGAGCCCGAAGACGTGGCCGTATGCGTGAAGGGCATGCAGTCCCCAGCGACGATGAAAGCCATGGCCTTTGATGGTGTGAAACGAGAGGCGGCTAGGATGTCTGTCTTGGACCAGACGTTCGAAGTCTAGCGCGAAATCTGTACCGCGGGCTTACGGGCCGGTGTAGGGCAGGAGCGCTGTCCAAGGAACTGAAGGCGGAGCCGATTGAGGTCGCGCGGTCGGCGGCCTGCGGTTGATCGGCGTTTGGCCTTAACATCTTCCCGCCATGGTGAAATCCGCCATATACACTGGAAAGAGAACTGTTGATGAAAGGACCTTAAAATGGCAAAAGTCGAGTTGTACTCAGTGGTTGTTCCCAACAAGCCAGGAAAGGGGGCGCAGTTGCTCAACGCCTTCAAAGAAGCCGGTATCAATTTCGTCGGAGTTTGGGGCTATCCGGTTGGTAAAAGCAAGTCCAGAATCGATATGGTTGCGGAAGACGCGGCGCTCCTCAAGAAGGCCGCAAAGGAACTCAAGATCGAGCTCGGAAAGAAGCAGACGGCATTCCACATCACCGGTGAAGACCATCCGGGTGCAGTCGCTGAAGCTCTGGCCAAACTGGCGGCCAAGGAGATCAACGTCTACGCGGCCCAGGCCCTCTGCGCCGGGAACGGCCGCTTTGGCGCGCTCATTCAAGTGGACCAGGACGCCGTCAAGAAGGCTGCAAAGACTTTAGCCTAATTCGGCGCGAGCTTGACGCCGATCTGACCGAGGCGGACCGGTGGGGCTCAACGGCAGCCTTAGCCAAACTCTGTTTTCCAGGGACCCCGCGCAGTTCGCTCGCCCCACTGCATCGCCTCGGGCGCCGGTCACAAGAACGACGCCCGCGCACGACCTCGCTTTCCGCGGAATAGGCCCATAAGCGGGACGAACTACCGTGCACAGCACCGGGGATGTAGGCGATGCGGTCTGCGGCCTTCGTCGCCGTCCGGCCGCGGTTTCGAGCGCGCGGCGCCGCGGGAGCGGAACGAACGGGCGCGCGAGTGGGACATGGGCGGCGCGCTGCCACGGAGGATACGCAAACTGTTCTCCGGGAACTCCTCTTTCTGGCGCTCAACAAACTTGACATTATTGGCCGACGCCACGGTGCTAGCCGCGCAGCTGGCGTTTGGCGTGGCACTGGCGTCTCTCATCAGACTAGAAATGGAAGCGGCAGAATATTGTTAACCTATCGGACTGATTGGCCATGAATCCCCACAAGCATGTCCCACTGGATTTCAAGCGCATGCCGCCGGCCGAGCAGTTAAGCGCCTCGCGCGAATTCCTGGGCCGGATGGCGTCCCGACGCTCGGTCCGCTTCTTCTCTTCGGAGCCATTCTCGTTCGAACTGATCGAAAACGCCATTCGTTGCGCGTCGCTCGCACCCAGCGGCGCCAATCAACAGCCGTGGACTTTCGTCGTCGTGAAGGACCCGGAGATCAAGCGCAAGATCCGGGAGGCGGCGGAGGCGGAAGAGCGCGAGAGTTATGAGCACCGGATGCCCGCCGATTGGCTGGAGGCCTTGGCTCCCCTGGGTACGGACTGGCACAAGGAGTTCCTCGAGACCGCACCGTATCTGATCGTTGTCTTTCGAATAGACTTCGGGCTCACTCAGACCGCCGAGGGAGAAATGAAGACCAAGCACTACTACGTGCAGGAGTCCGTCGGCATCGCTACGGGGTTTCTTCTCGCCGCCCTCCATATGAGCGGCCTGGCTACCCTCACTCACACTCCGAGCCCGATGGGATTTCTCTCCAGTATTCTCAACCGGCCGAAAAATGAGCGACCGTTTGTCCTGATCCCGGTTGGCTTGCCTGCCCCTGACGCGACGGTTCCAGCGATCACAAAGAAGAGCATCGCAGAAGTGATGGAGGTCAGATAGTCCCACATGAAGATCTACTTTGGGTTCACTGTGGCGGGCGACCGTTCCGCCATCGACACCGCCCGCGGAGTCGTCGAGCTACTGGAGCACTGCGGTTACGAAGTGCTGACTCGGCATCTGGTGGACGCCAATGCCTGGGAGGCGGACCGATTGATCAGCCCACTGGACGTGTACCGGCGCGATATGGCTTGGCTCGAGCAGTGCGACCTCTTCATCGCGGAGGTTTCCGGATCTTCCTTTGGCCTAGGATTCGAGACTGGCTACCTGTTGGGTGCAACGAACAAGAGAGTCATACTGCTTTACCGCCGCGAGTTTGAACAGAGGATCTCCCTTCTGATCACCGGGAATACGCACGCGAACTGCACACTGGTACCGTACGCCACCGTGGAGGAAGTCGAACAGTTCATAAAGACAAGCACGGTAATCCGGGAGCCCGCATCGGCTCAGAGCAGCGTGGAAGCGGCACCTGGAGGCACCCACGCCGGGCGGCGACTCCTATGAGCACTATGACCCGCCCATGCTAAAATCCGGTGTATCATGCGCCGAACTCTGTGGCTTGCAGTCTTCGCGGCGGCTCTTTGCGGCCAGATCAAGACCGGCCCGGCTGTGGGCGACGGCGTGCCGGATTTCGCTGCGCCCGACCAGGCAGGCCGCACCCAGACCCTGAAATCCATCATGGGACCCAAAGGCGCCATGCTGGTGTTCTTCCGCTCGGCGGACTGGTGACCATTCTGCAAAACCCAGCTCGTGGAGCTGGGCCAGAGTGTGGAACGGATCCGCAAGGAGGGCTTGGGGCTGGCAGCCATCAGCTACGATTCCCCGGCGATCTTGAAGGACTTCGCCGATCGCCGCAAGATCGCCTTTCCTCTGCTGTCGGACCCCGATTCCAAAATCATCCGGGCCTTCGGGATTCTCAACGAGTCGGTGAAGCCGGGCACTGCCCAGTATGGTATCCCGTACCCGGGCACGTACATCGTCGACCCGCAGGGCAAGGTGGTGTCGAAGTACTTCGAAGACGATTTCCGCGAGCGCATATCCGTCTCCGACATTCTGGCCGGCCGTTACGGCGAGCGCGCGGATTCCACCAGCGCCGTGGAAGCCAAGCACATCAAGCTCTCGGCGTCCGCCTCCACTACCGTGGCGCACCCCGGGCATCGCATTCTGCTCACGGTGGATCTCGACCTCGCCCCTAAAATGCACGTCTACGCACCAGGCGTGGCCGGTTATATCCCGGTCGATTGGAAGCTGGAAGAAACCGCCGCGGCCAAGCTGCGCCCCGTGGAATACCCCGTCGCGCAGAAGTTGCTCCTGAAGCCCATCCAGGAGACGGCGCTGGTCTACCAGGGCCACGTGCGATTGACGCGTGAGATCACCTTCGGCGCGGAGAACGCGCTCAAACCGCTGGTGAGCCCATCTGGCGAGGTGGTACTCAAGGGATCATTGCGCTACCAGGCCTGCGATGATCGGAAGTGTTACGTGCCGGAGACGGTACCCGTCGAATGGAAGTTTCGTTTCGAGGCGCTGGACCGCGAGCGCGTCCCCGCGGAACTGCAGCGCACGGCCCGATAGGGGGTCATGGGAGGATTGATGTCGGAAGTGGTCTACCGGTCACAGGTTCGAATCGAACGCGTCAGAGGGCCGATTCGAAGGGCCTATCTGCCGGCTGAAGCAGATCCCGTGATTTTCGGCGTGCACGGCGCCGTGGCGCAGCACTATAAGGTTCCGCCGGCGGTCCTGGAGCCGCACGCCACTACCTTGGATTACATTGTCGCTGCCGCGGCCGGTTGACTGACCGGAACCTTTGGAGGCGCGCTGGAGGCGCGTCAAATAGACGCTTCAAATGAGCGGTTGGTGTCTGAAGCGGTCGGCGAAGTTGAGTTGGATGACGGCGTGCTCGTAATCCGCCGCATCCACGTCGTCCTGAAACTCAAAGGCGAGGAGTCGCAGAGAGAAACTGCACACCGTGTCCACGGTTTCTTTGCCGACAGATGTCCGGTCTATCGGACGCTGATACCGGCGATTGCGATCACTACGGAGCTGGTGTTCGAGGCATTGACGACGTAGTTTCTTCTCTGGCACCCCATCCGACAGCGACGACCCGTCGGATCAAAGAACGGCGGCCAGTGTATACTGAACACGACGCGGAAATCCCAAATGGAAATCGCGGTTCGAATCGCAATTCTACTTGGTCGCCGGCCTCGGTCCGGCCTTAGGGCCCGTAACAAAATAACATTTCCATATTTAAGTGTTTTGGCGTATCCTAGAGAGGATGGTAGATCTCACCGGAATCACGCGGCGCTTTACGGTAGTACGTGGGATTCTGGATGAGCG
>Ga0182030_10022689_pt1 | contig 11667 bp, 12 predicted proteins | sample 812S3MmetaG_FD_121299 | JGI IMG/M metagenome (GOLD analysis project Ga0182030, IMG submission 121299) | Permafrost microbial communities from Stordalen Mire, Sweden - 812S3M metaG (Illumina Assembly) | ecosystem: Environmental > Terrestrial > Soil > Wetlands > Permafrost | place: Sweden... | reverse complement strand
CGATCCAGCTGTTGGCTAGCGCAACATTGACTGGATCTCCGGGAAAGGCCACCCTGCCGCCGAGTACTTCGGTGTAGAAGCGCCGAGAGCGCTCGACATCGTCCGAGACGATGAAGTGGGTCAGCACAATTCCCTCTGGGGGCGATGGGAGCTCGGCCATCCGGGTACCTCCGCTGGCTAGGTCTCACACCCCGCTTTGCGGCGGGGCCCGCGGCCCACGTTACTACGAGTTAAGCGTTCGATCTCCTTCCACGTCCGCGTGGAGATCCGGACCCAACACCAGGGATTTAAGGGTTTTGGGCTCGGACCTGAGGTCATGCGCGGGTGCCGAGGGTTCGCTGCGCGGTTTGATCATGGATGGGGCGGCGGGAGCGGGTGCAGCCAGTGCCCTTAAGGATCTTTAGTTCAGGATGCACTGCTTCAGTGCGGCTGCTGCGTTGGCCATTATCTGTTCGGACAGGTCGGGGTCATCGACTGCCCGCGCCATGGAGATCGCGCCGACGAGGACGCTGAGGGTGAGGACCGCTTCGCGTTCTCCGGCCTGGCGGTCGGAGTTGCCGGTGAGGTCAGCCAGCACGGCCAGGCATTCCTGCACCTGACGGGTATAGCTGGCCCGGGCCGGGCCGCCGGCGCGGGCGGCATCCGCGGCGACGCCGGCCACCCCGCAGCCGGACTCGGGATGATCCCGGTGCCAGGTGCTGAGGTAACCGTCGACGAGCGCGGTGAATCCCCGCGGCCCGCCGAGCTGGCCGGCCGCGATCGTCCATGCGCTGCCCTGGCTCAGGGCCCGCTGCGCGGCCTCGGCCACGAGCTGATCTCGTGAGCCGAAGTGCCGGTAGAAACCGCCGTGGGTCAGCCCGGCTTCCTTCATGAGCTCGGCGACGGCCAGACCGTCGATGCCGTCGCGGCGGATCCGCGCCGCCGCGATGTCCAGGATGCGGTCATGGCTGGCCGCCTTCGCCGCCTGAGACGTGCCCACGATAGATCCTCCAGCTGGTGTCGACGTGCTTGACCAACAAGATGATATCTGACATCCTCTTCTAATGTGGATGACAAACGTCATCCTGAAGTGGCCCGTGTGACGCTGACCGACGCCGGGCGACCGTTCGCCCTCCAGACAGGCGGAAACCATGACCTCCGAAGAATCTGCGCTAGCCCCGGCTGACCTCACGATCGAGGTCTACACGACCCCGGGCCGCCCGTTCGCGAGCGCCGCTACGCCCGCAGGCCCAGGTGACGACCCGACCTGGTCCCCGTCGTCGGCGACCTTGATCTACGGCGCCCGGCTGATCCAGCGCTTTCCCGGAGCCATCGGCCTGGCCACGGCCGAGGTCCTCGCCCAGGCGGCTGACCCTGGCATGGCCGGGTACTGGGAAACGCTCTTCCCTGGCGAGATTCCCGGGGCCGGAGAAAAGGTGCTGCCGCAGCTGCTGGCGGCCGGCACGCTCGACCTGGAAGGCAACGAGCTGCGGGTCATCCGGATCGGCCAGGCCGACACCGCGCACTCCACCGTCCTGCACGTCCCGTCGCTGGCCGCGGTCATCACCGGAGACCTGGCCTACAACCAGGTGCACATGATGACCGCCGAGACCGGTGAACCCGAGCGGGAACAGTGGATCGCCAACCTGGACGCAGTCGCCGCGCTCGAGCCCGCCTTCGTGGTCGCTGGCCACAAGAAAGCCGACAACGCCAACGACCCGAAGATCATCAGCGAGTCCCAGCAGTATCTGAGGGACTTCTCCCGGATCGCCGCCGGGGAGACCACCACGGCCGGCATCGTGGCCCGGATGGTTGATCTCTATCCCGGCTGGGAGAACCTCCGCACACTGTGGCACTCCGCGCGAACAGCCATCGCGCGGAAGAACGGCTAGCCACGCTCAGATCGATCAGTTCGGCGCGGCACCACACGGGCGCCACTTACACCAGGCTGCCGACCAGATAACCAGCACGTACCCGGGGTGGTTGCCGTCTAGCCAGTCCATCAACGACCGATAGCGGCAGATGGCGAACTCCTCCGGTCCTCAAGGTCCGGGCCTTTGGTCCCTGGAGGAGTTCGGCAAAGTCCGGTATGCATGTTTCACCTTTGGTTGATTGTTAGCCGAGCTCAGGATCCTGGCTCTCGCTGACTGGCATGGCAGGAGAGTGAGAGCAGTGCGGCAGGTGCTTGGAGAGGAAGCGACCCCGCGTACACGCCTGGTAGAGCTACCCGGCCGTGGAGTCACCCGGGTGTGGGAGTGCGCCGGTCCGCCCGGCGCTGAGACACTCATGCTCATCCACGGGGTGGCGTGCACGGCCGAGCTGAACTGGGGGAAGGTCTTCGCGCCGCTTGCGGCTCAGTTCCGTGTCGTCGCCGCCGACCTGCGCGGCCATGGCGACGGGATCAGGACCGGGTCGCGGTTCCGGCTCGAGGATTGCGCCGACGATGTCGCCGCGCTGGCAGCGGTCCTGGGTACCGGCAAGTTCACCGCCGTGGGGTATTCCATGGGCGGCCTGGTCGCCCAGCTGGTGTACCGGCGGCACGCCTCGCTGCTGTCGGGTCTGGTGTTGTGCTCCACCGCGGGCAACGTGGGGTCCCCGGCACAGCAGCTGGCCGCCTTCGCGCTGCCGGCGGCGGCCGCCGGACTGATGTGGAACCCGGTTCTGCAGCTGGCCAGCGCTGAGGTCCTGGGATCGGTTCTGCTGGGTCCCATCGACGACCCGGCCACGGCCAGGTGGGCCCGCGCCCAGCTGCGCCGGACCACGCTGGCCAGCGCCGTTTCGGCCACCCGCGCCGTCTGCGAGTTCAGCTCGGACCGCTGGATCGGCCAGGTCGATGTCCCTACCGCGGTGATCGTCACCACCCGGGACCGCATCGTGCCGGCCAGCCGCCAGCTGCAGCTGGCCCGGGCGATCCCGGGCGCAGCGCTTTACCGGGTGGACGCCGATCACGCGGTGTGCATCACCGCGCCACAGGTGTTCGCCCCCACGCTGCTCGAGGCATGCCGGGCGGTGCAGGGCGCTCCCGTCCCAGCTGACCAGCGACTCAACGTGGCCTAGTAGTTACCAGTCCGCGCAGGATCACGCCCGGCGTCCGGGTCACCGTGACGGGGCCGGGCCAGGTACGCGGCCGGTCATGATGTACCCGCTGCCGAAGCCCATCTCCCGGATCTGGACGTCCTCGACCAGCTGCTCCAGGTGACGCCAGGGCCGGGAGAATCCGCTGAAGCTGCCCACGTACGGAGCGTGCAGCAAGCTGGTTAGAAGGTTCATCCCCATCAGCGCCGGCCCGGCCCATTTGCCGCCGCCGGCGGCCACCCATGCCCCCGGGCGGAGCCTGGCCAGGACATTGCGCAGCGCGCTGGGGGACTGCAAGATGTCGTGCACCGCGCAGAACAAGGCGGCGTCGGCGGCCGGGGTGATCCGGGCATCCTCGGCCGGCGACTGCACCACCGTGACGTTGCGCCACCCTTCGAGGGCGATACGCTCACAGGCCACCGCCGCCATCTGCGCCGATTCCTCGATGCCGACCACGCCTCCCCGCGGGCCCACCTTGTCCCGCAGCAGGCCGCAGCACAGTCCAGTCCCGCATCCCACGTCCAGGACCACCTGCCCACGGTCCAGCGGGAGCGCCTCGACCAGCTGCCGCCGGTAGGGCTGGAATGCGCCGGTATCACGATCATAGGAATGGGCCTGCCCGCTATAGGCCCGCTGCCGGGCGGCCGGCACGAGAGTATGCGATGTGTTCATGGCTATTTGCCGCCTCCGGCGGGGCGGCACCTCCTGACGCGGGGTCCGGGCGTCATCTGCACGCGGTTTGCTGAGTGGATACAGCTGGCTGTGCCGGGAGATATTTCCGGCGGCGCCGTTGCCGATCTTTCTCAGTCCCGCTGCGCTAACAAGTCTCCTAACCTTATGCACGAGACTGCCGAAAGCAAGGCCGGGTTTCGCCCTGGGTTCGCCCGGGACCCTCCTGGTGCCGCTCAGGTCGGGTCCTGATCTGCGGAAACGCAATTCCTTAATTTTTTAATTCTTGTCGTTTTCTACCCGGTAAGCCTGCGCCAAAGGCATCCGACGGGGTACCGCTGTTCTGATCTGGGACTGATTTCTCTTCGATCCAGGCGATGAACATGGCATGACGGGATTGTGTCACCCGAGACAATTGGGCGCGGTGATGTCCACCTCGCCAAATTTCTGTCGCGCAGGAATTGATGCGCCTGGGCCCGCCGAATTTTGAATTCGAGGCATCAGCAGAGACCACCTCTACGGTCACGCCCCAGGTGTCCCCAGGTGCTGTCGCCGCTTCTCAGGTGCCCGTGTTCGCCTAGCCCCGAGCTGGTTACCCCGAGCTCTTCGACCGGGAGCACCTCACCGGGCGAGTCTGGCTCCACGACATCTGCTTTCAGGTCAGCAGCTCTGCGGTTGCAGGACCCTCGACACGCGTTCACTCCAGAACTTGGCCAAGCTCATCCTGCGGCAAAGGGCTCGCCCCGCACCGGCGGGAATGCCGAGGTCGTTGACCAGTGCCGCGAGAGCGTCGGGGTGCATCGGCTGGCCGGCTCGGCGGCCAGGGAACAGCCAGTGCGAATAGGGCTCGTCGCGGCGGACATGTAGTCCCGGCTGTGATCCAGCTGAGCAGAAGATCGGCGATCGTTCCGGGACGGGGCACGACGGCTCGCCGAGCCGTAGGACGCATTCCGGTGCCAGCGCGATCGTGGTATGAACGGCCACGACGCCGTTGCAGACGCCGAGGTAGGACAAGCGAGCTCGCTGGCCATACGATCGCGTTGTTGACATCCTCCCTCGCCTGAAGGCCGGGGGATTCCAGCTACTACGCCGTTGGGAGCAGCAGTTGAGGTTCGCGGTTCACGGGCCGGGTGATCCCGTCGCCTCCCCGCGCAGTCACCGCGTGCCCCGCCGCGATGTTAATAGCCGCGTTCACGTCCGCGTGGCCGGCGAAACCGCAGGCAGTGCACCGGAACACGGCTTGGCTCTCACGCGAGCCCCGGTCCACCTGCCCGCACGCCGAGCACCGCTGGCTCGTAAAAACGGGATTGATCTTCTCCACCCGGCTAGGGACCTTCTCCTCCAGCTGGCGCACCAGCAGGCCCCATCCCGAGGCCAGGATGCCGCAGCACCTCTTCCTGGGCGGGGGTGGGGTGCAGCCGGTACCGGGACATGCGAACACACTATCGGATACCGATGACATTTTCGGGGAGGTGAAGCGGCGTTTCCTTCCCGGCCTGAAGGCGGGGTCTCCACGCCGCGACCCTGATGAGGGGCTTAACGAAGCCGCCGGGCAGTGCGGAGAGGTGGGAGGACCTGGTGGAGGCAGAGTCGGAGCGTCAGTTGGCTGACCCGCCGGCCACCTGGCAGGAGCACTGGTTCGACCACCGCCAGTTGCTCGGGCTGTACCACAGCGACGAGCACTGCGCGATCTACGTGGACCCCGGCGTGCGCCGGGCTGAGATCCGGTGGCTGCCCCGGTTCATGAATGTGACCTGGCAGTACTCCAAGGCAACCTACGGCGACGCGTTCGGGTCCGACCCGCGTATCTACTCCATCCACCACGCCGGGCGGCACGGCGGCGGCCACGCGGGCTACTACGTCAGCCCGGTCCACGATTACCACAACGTCAGCGACTGCGGGCTGGACACCTGGCGGGAGGGCAACGCCCTGGCTCGCGAACTGCCCGCTCATGAGATCGGGCATTCCGTGGAGAGCGCCAACAACGGCGTCCACGGCTCGCCGGCGTATGAGATCTGGGGCGACAGCAAGTGGGCCGAGTTCTACATCTATGACCTCTACACGGCGCTGGGCATGGATCGCGAGGCCAAGGGCGTCTACCGCCGGTTCACCGGCAACACCGACGATTTCCCTCGTCGGGGGACCCGCTGGTTCCGCGACTGGTTCTACCCGCTATGGCGGGACTGCGGGCGGGCAGAGGTCATGAACAGGTTCTTCCGGGAGCTGGCCCGGCACTTCCCACGCGACTCCGGCGGCACCTACACGCGGCGGATGAACTGGGGCGAGTACGTCCACTTCACTAGCGGTGCTGCGGCCGCCGACATGAGCGGCCAGGCCGCCCGCGCTTTCGGCTGGCCCCGCGAGCGGGCCGGCGAACTGGAGCACGCCCGCGAGCAGTTCCCCGGCATCACGTACTGAAATACCGGGCCGTGCTACCGGGCCGTGGCCAAACAGAGAGCTGGCCCGGTGCCGGGATTCGTCCGGGCGGCAGCCGGACTATCGCTCGGAGCGGCGCGGGCGGAACTTGATCCAGGCCACGATGGCGACGGCCACCAGCAGCCAGGGCGAGAACAGGAAGTGCACGGCGAAGCTGACGATGATGAGGGCCACGATGGCGATGAGGGCAAGGGTGATGATCCAGGGCATGGTGTTCGATCTCCGTTCAAGTTGAGCTGGTCGCGGTGGCCGCGTCCATGCCTTAAGGCTGCCGTCCGCGGTGGTTGCCGTCGATAGGGATCAGCCCCGGTTCACACCCTGATGCGCCCCTGACGGCATCGGTGCCATCCCTGACCGAAGTCCCGGATGCGATCGTGCGCCCAGCGGAATGGGAGGTGACACCGTGGCGTAGTCCGCAGTGACCTTCGTGTTCGCGACTCGCCGTCGCCTGCCGGCCTAGGGCGGTCCGGGCATCTGCCAGGAGGCCCGGTAGAAGGCTGGCGACTTCGCTTGGAAACGGACCGCGCGCTGCTCTGGCGGCACCCCCGCATCCAGCGCGGCGGTAATGAATGCATACGTCAGCGTCTGAGGCGTGACGGATGATTTTGGCTGGCCCTAGCCGAATTGCTCCCACTTGCCAGCGAGGTGCACGGTGAGCAGAGCGATGACCAGGCCGGCGAGGAGCGAGGCGATCAGCAGGGCCAGCCGGGTGTCACGGCCGCCGAGGACTTCCAGCGGCCGGCGGGTGTGCCGTCCGGCGCCCCCGGGCCGGCCAGTATCGCCCTCCGGGAGGGCCACGCCGCGCGTCTCGGCGGCGAGCAGCCTGGGCAGGCGCGGCACGTAGGCGAGCACGTGGATGGCAATAAAGAAGATCCAGGCGAAGAACGAAATCCTGTGCACCACGAGCCACCCGCTGGGCGGGCCATAGCTGGGGCCGCTGACGGCGAGCATGATGCCCGAGCCGAAGACGCACGCCGTAAGCAGCACGATGATCGGCCCTATCAGCCGCAGCAGCGGCGCGGGCGGCCCCTTGCGGCGGTACGGTTCGCTCCTGGTGTAGTAGCGAGCGAAACGGTAGATGACTGACGCGGCCTTGAGGGTGACCGGGCCAAGGAGCAGCATGCCGAGGAAGACGTGCAGGGTGAGCAGCCGGCCGATCCGCAAGATCGTGTAGCACTCGACGACCAGCAGGATCAGCAGCACCGCCCCTGTCGTCGCGGTCAGCCGCTCGTTGCCCTCTGCCCCGCCGGACGGCGGGATCCCGTTCATGTGCATCGCGTTTCCTCATTGGTACTAGCGGCCCCGCTGGCAGGTCAACTCGGTTATTCGAGTGGCTGGCGGGCGATGGCGGGCGGTTCGCGCCCAGCGAGCAGCCAGCTCACGGCCACCGCGATCAGCGGCATGCCGACCAGGATCCATAGCAGGTCGGCCACCGGGACGCTGCCCAGCTCAGAAAGCTGGTCCAGCTGGTTGGTCCTGAAGAAGCCAGTCGCCGCGAGATAACCCCCGGCCGTGCCGAGGACCGCTCCGGTCAGCGCGAGGGCGCCGGCGGTCGCCGCGGTGAGCGTGCGGCGGGCCGTGCCGCTTGCCCCGGTGGCGGTCAGCGTGCGCAGGTCGCTGGCGGTCTCGCTGCGGACCAGGCCGATGCTCATCGCGAGGACGCCGAGCGCGAGCACCATGCCGAAGATCGTGGCCGCGTCGGTGACCTGAGTGTCCGAGGGGATGTTGTTGACGGTCTCGATGCTCGCCCCGGCCGTGGCCGCGGTCTGCCTGGCGTTGGTGACCTGGGTGGCGGTTAGCCCGCCCGGCGCCTGGATCAGCCAGCCGGCTGTGGTCGCCGTGAACTTGAACTTCCGCATGGCATGCTCGGTGATCACCGTGTTCGGCGCCGAGGTCCCCGACGGAAGCGCGCCGATCTCCTGGATCGGCGGGCTGGCTAGGCAGCTGCCCGGCGGGCAGGAGCTGTCCGAGGGCTCCTTGGGGGTGTCCCACAGCTGAATGTGCTGCATCGTGGACAGCCCGGGCCGCATGGTGAGGAAGTCGGCATCGGGATTGACCTGCGCCGGCGTGATCCCGAACGCGTTCAGCAGTTGCGGGGTCGCGACGTAGGTGGGGCCGGACCAGCTCCGTCCGGATCCGCCGTACTGCAGGCTCCCGCTGGGCGTCTGGAGCGTGATCGTGTAACGGTCATCGAGCGAGGCGGCGATGCGCTGCGCGGTTGTCCTCGTCGTGGCGAGCTGGCTCGCGGTCGGCGGAGGCCCGTTCGGGTTTCCGTGGCCTGGTGGGTAGACGATGAGCTGGCTGGACGTCAGGTTGGGGCCCGCGTAGTCGACCGCATCGCCGAACCGGGCGGCGCTGACCACGCTGACGATGGACGCGATCAGCACGCTGAGGCTGATCGCCGCGAGCGCCGGGCCCGACCGGGCGCGGTACCGGGCCAGGTCCCGCAGCGCGAGCCGCACCATGACCGGCGTCCAGCGGCCGAGCCTGGCCAGCACCGCAAGGCAGGCCGAGGACAGCAGCACCACGGCGACCACAAGCGCGATGACTCCACCCGCGACCTCCTGCAGCTGCGCTGTGCTGTTCCCAGAGCCACTGGTCCCGACGCCGGCGCCAGCCATGCCGAGCAAGAAGAACGCGAGAGCCAGGAATCCGAGACCGAACGGAACCGTCAGGTGGCGCGCCGCCTTCGGTGTGGGCGGGCGCCCGGATAGCGCGGTCACGACCGGAACCCGGGCGATCGCCCTGGCGGGCCGCGCGGCGGCGGCATAGGCCGCGAGCACGGCGAGGATCATCGAGACCCAGACCACTGTCCACGGCAACTGGAACACGCCGATCACGTGGTGGGCGCTGGCCTGCACGTGCGGCCGGTAGGCGAGCCAGGCCACCAGGCCGACCGCGAACCCGGCCACCGCCCCTACGGCACCCGTGGCGACACCATTGGCGCGCACGACCAGGCGGATACTGGCCTGGGTGGCACCCTGGGCGGCGAGCATGCCGATCGAGCGGAGCCGGCGCTGCGCCAGCACGGCGAACCCGCCCGCCCCGACTATCGCGATGAGCAGCATGCCGAGCACGGCCGCCGCAAGCGAGATCGTCTCCGGATCGACCACGTTGCTCGCCGCCACCATCTGCGGGGTCACCACAGTCGGGCCGATGTCCGCCGGCGAGACGCCCGGCGCGTCGAACAGCACCGTGACCTGCGTCGGCGCGGTGACCTGACCGGGTGCCACCAGGGCGAACTCATCGAGCAGGTTCTGCGGGTCCTGCACAATGCCGGTGACTTTCCGGCTGACGCCGCCGGTGGTCCAGGAGCTGCCGACCGCGAGATGGAAGTCCGAGGCAACCCCGCTGGTCACCGCCACCTGGCTAGCACCGACGGGAAACTGGCCGCTGATCAGGGAAAGCATCGGCTGCCCGAACGGCCCGTGCGGATTCTGGGCACGCAAACTGTAGGTCTGGATCGAGCCGGGAACCGAAAAGGTCTGGTTATCGATCACGTCAGCCGCGCCGAAGCGGCGGGAGATCGACGCGATCTCCGCGGCGACGCGCGAGCCCGGCCCGGTGAACGTGGCGAGGTCATGCGCGGTGCCGAAGTCAGCGGTCGCCGGGCTCGGCGTGGTGGTCGCGACCGCTGAGCCCACCACCGTGGCGGCCACCGCGACCGTGATCAGCGCCAGGATCAGCAGCTGCTGCCGCCACTCACGGCGCAGCAGCCGCACCGCCCAGCGGATGACCGCGCGGCGGGCGGGAACGCCCCCGTTCGGCGCCCTTGGAGTGGCTGGCCGTTCCGGCGCCACCGCGCTCATCGCGTGTCCCCTGGCGCCAGCAGAGACTCAGGTCCCATAACCGCGACCACCGTGCCCTCGTCGACCGACAGGCTGACCTCGCGCAGGGCATGTACCTCGGCGGTGCCATGTCCGTAGGACTTAGATAGCTGCCGCAGCTCTAGCATCCTCATCTAGGTGTTCTCAATTCCCGCCGGTGCTGTGGCAGCGGCGCCCGGACTTGTCCGGTTTCGGGTGCGGCCGGGTCGGCTTCCGCCCGCTCGAGGCGTGCATCCGCGACCTCGCGCAGCCGCAGCCCGTACTGAGGTCCCTCGCTCAGCAGCGCGAGCATCGCATACCGTATGCTCATAAGCTGTGCATACTCGGTATCATACCAAGTAGCATACTAAATATTATCCCTGACGGCAATGGTGCGACCCCACTACGAGATGGCAACCCCCGCCAGCCGTGGTCCGCTCCACGGCAGCGCGCGGCTGCATCAGTAGCGGAGGTCGGATTGAAGGGCGTAGTGGTCTGAGGGGTGGGTGTTATTAACGGGATGGATGCCCGATAGGGCGGTATGTATGGGGTGACCGGCGCCGCCGGCTGCCATCGAGAACAGCGGATATCGCGCCGATTTCGCTGCTGGCCTGGTCACGTGCAGTGACCGTACTGCCGGTGGGGAGGCCGTCTGATGGACGCGGGCTGTCAGCAGTCGTCCGGCTCCGGGCGCGCCCAGCAGCACAAGCTACAGATGTGACCTTCGGCCCTACGCGCTTCTCGGTGTTAGTCCTAGCGTGAAGTTACAATCGGTGAGCTTTGAGAGGATCTCATCGTGGCGAACGAATTCTCCGGCAAGAGCGCGCTCGTGACGGGCGCCGGATCGGGCATCGGGCGGGCCACGGCGTTGCGGCTCGCCGCCGGGGGAGCGGCGGTGGTCGTCGTCGACATCGAGGAGAAGGCGACCGACGCCGTGGCGGAGGAGATCGTAGGCGCGGGCGGGCGGGCTGTGCCGTTCGTCGCCGATGTCTCGGAGCCCGAACAGGTCCGCGCGTCGGTCGACCTCGCGGCGTCGACCTTCGGCGGGTTCCACCTAGCCGTTAACAACGCCGGGATCACCGGGCCGCTTGGCCTCCTGGCGGACATCGACATCGCCGGGTACCGCCGGGCCATCGAGATCAACCTGAACGCCGTCTTCTACGGCATGTACTACGAGATCCCTGCGATGCTCGCCTCCGGCGGCGGTTCGATTGTCAATACCTCGTCCGTTCTGGGAGTCGTCGGCGATCCGGGCGCCGTGCCCTACGTGACCGCCAAGCACGGCATCGCCGGCATGACCAAGGCCGCCGCGTTGGGCTACGCAAACCAGGGAATCCGGATCAACTCGGTCCATCCGGGCTACATCGACACCCCGCTGCTCAAGGTACTCCCTGAGGACGCGTATGCGGCCCTCGCCCGCATGCACCCAATCGGACGGCTAGGGACGGCCGACGAGGTCGCGAGCACTATCGCCTTCCTCCTGTCGGACGCCGCGTCCTTCACCACAGGATCCCAGTACGTCCTTGACGGCGGCTACGCCGCGCGGTAACCCTGTCATAACCAGCGGCGGACACTAGCCGCTCCTCACGCGGGATTTGACGCTCACGATGAGTATGAACGTGGGACGGAACTCCCAGTAGCTGGCCTGCAGATTACTGTGTTCAGGCACTGGCAGCGCGGCGGGGAATCGAGCGTGGGAGAT
>Ga0182030_10022688_pt1 | contig 11667 bp, 6 predicted proteins | sample 812S3MmetaG_FD_121299 | JGI IMG/M metagenome (GOLD analysis project Ga0182030, IMG submission 121299) | Permafrost microbial communities from Stordalen Mire, Sweden - 812S3M metaG (Illumina Assembly) | ecosystem: Environmental > Terrestrial > Soil > Wetlands > Permafrost | place: Sweden... | reverse complement strand
AGCAGCCCAGCGAGGTTTGCACATACTGCGTTTGCTGCTGGTCGGTGCACTCTGAAGATGCGGCGAATGAAGGCCGGTCGTTGAAGAAGTTGTCGCCGGTCAGGTCGTTGGCCGTGACAATGTTGAACGGCTTGCCGGACTGGGCGATCAGAAACGGATTGAAGCTGATGCCCCACGGCCCGGTGTAGTTCCCCATGAAGAACACCATGTTGCGCGCAGCGAAGGGGGCGCGTCCATAATCCTGGCTCAGGTTGTAGGAGTTGGAGGCCGTGCCGCCGGCGTCGTCGGAGTTGGCCACGGTGAAGTTGTAAAAGCCAAAGAAGCTGAGCTTGGGCGAGATGCGCGCGTTGGCGTTCACAATCACCTGGTTCTGTTTGTAGACCGCCTCGGGATAGTATTCATCCACGATGCCAAGGCTGGAGTCGGGCCGCGCGCCGGTGGTGCTGTTATAGAACGTGGTACCGGCGATCGGCTTGTAGGCATTGGCGTCGATGTTGGCCACCTGGTGCACGCCCAGCGTGTGCAGATAGGTGGCCGTGACCGTGGTGGTCTTGGTCAGCTGCCGCTCCAGGCTTGCGCCGAACTGCTCGGTGGTAGGCGCGTGATAGCTGGGCGCAATGCGCACAATCGTGCTGGTGGTGGTGGTTCCGGCCGCGCAGTTGCCGGTGGAGGAATCGAGCGTGGTGGCATTGAAGCAGGTGGGATTGTTGACCGTGGTCTGCGTCTGGCTGCCGGGGCCGTTGTTGAAGCGCTCCGCATCCAGCTCATCGGCCAGCGGCAAGCGGTCGTAGAAGAATCCATAGCCGCCGCGCACAACGGTCTTGGCCTGCTTCTTGTCCTTGTGCCCGTCCAGGGCGTAGGCGAACGAGAAGCGCGGCCCCCAGTCGTCGTGGTCGGAGATGTGGTTCTGCGTCTCCCAGCGCACGCCGCCGGAGAGCGTCAGGTTGCGGTTCGCCTTCCAGTCGTCCTGGAAGAACAGCGCCGCATCAAACACATTGGCCGCCGCGCCCTGCGCGCCGGTGGCGTAGGTGAGCTTGACGGGCAGGGCGCCGGTTCCGTTCAGCGCGCTCACGTAGTCGGCAACCGTATTAAAGTTGAATGTGCCGTTGAAGTTTGCGTTGGTCGCGTTGGCGTCGCGGTTGTCGCGCACGCGCGTGCCGAACTTGATGGCCTGCGCACCCACTGACATGGTGGTAAGGTTCTGCAGCTCCAGGTGGTCCTGGTGGTCGTTGGAGCTCTGCGAGCCCGCGCCGCCGGCGGTGAAGTATCCGGGCACGGTCACCGTGGGCGCTGAGCTGACCGGCGTATTGGTCGTCAAGTCGCGCAGGAATTGGAAGCGCGTCTCGTTCACGATGTGATCGTTGATGATCTCCGAATCGCTCACCTGGATGGTGTGCTCGGTCGACAATTCGGTGGTTGACTGCGAGGGCAGGCTTGTGGAGCCGATATCGCCGCTCTCGTTGTGGCGATAGTACTGGTAGCGCACTGTAAGCGTGTTCTTCTGGCCCAGCTGGAGGTCGATGCGCGGGGAAATGTTGGTGCGCGTCGAAGGGTTGAAGACGGCGCCGGTCAGATCGGGATTCTCAACCCAGGTGGTTGTGCCCGGCTCAAGCACCGCGGTGTCCACTCTGTACACGCTGTCGTTCTGGTTGTTGCGCTGCTCGGCGCTGAAGAAGAAGGACGCTTTCTTGCCCAGCGCGCCGCTCACCGTGCCGTTGAACTGAATGCTGTGGTAGGCGGGCAGCACGCCGGTGAAAGGATTGCCGGTGTTGAATGCGTCGTCGTTGCCCTGCAGGAAGACGCGGCCGTGCAGCTTGTCGGTGCCCGGCTTGGTCAGAATTTCGATGCGCCCGTAGCCCAGCTTGTCGAACTCCGCTGAAAAGGGATTCTGATTGATGCGGATTTCGCGGATGGCGGACTTGGGCGGCAGCTGGCCGCCGGTGAAGCCGTCAATGTAAATCTGGCCGCCGTTGGGCCCGGCCGAGGGGCCGGCCAGTGCGGTCAACTCGTTCGAGAGCTCATCCGGATCGTCCGACAGCGCGTCCAGATCCTTGCCCTTGAGAACGATGGCGCTGGTGTTGCCGCTGGCGTCGATGTTCACCTGCGGCGTTTCGTCGGTGACCACGACGTTCTGCTGCGCCACTTCAATGGCCATCGCGATATCCACGCGCTTGGACTGTCCCGCGGCGAGCTGAATGGTCAGCGAACTGAAGTCGGCAAACCCCGCGTAGGTGGCGTTCACAATGTAGCCGCCGGGAGGAAGGTTGCCGATCGAATACCCGCCCGAGGCATCAGCGGTGGCCGTCTTCACTGCTCCGCCGGCTGAGGTGGTCACCGTCACCGTGGCGCCGGGAATCAGCGCGCCGGTGGGGTCGGTGATGTGGCCGCGCAGGGTGCCGGAGGTGGCCGCCGGCGCGGGGGCTGCGCCTGCCGCAGGCGGTGACTGCACGGGTGGCGCTGCCGTCTGCGCCTGTGCCGCGAGGCCGAATGCGGCGCCGAGTGCCAGGGCCACGGTCAGGGCCAGGAAGAATCGATGATAGCGATGCAATTTTAAGTACACGAGTCCCTCGCTTATTTCCGTATGAATCATTCCGTGCTGACTACTGAACGCCTGCGTCTGCCGCACCGGAGCCCGACCCCATGCTCCAGTTATTGAGCAGGTTCTGGCTGGCCGCCGGCGCTTCCAGAAGAGGCTCGACCCCTGCCACCAGCGTGATGGCGGTTACGTCCGTCGTGCCGTCGGTGGAGACGACCATGATGGCGTCCCCTTTTTTGAGATCGGCGATCTGAATGGTGGGAGCGCGGTTGAGCATCTGCTGCGGATCGGCCATGGACGCTCCGCTGCCGGCCTGGCCGCCGCCCTGCCCGCCTCCCTGCGCACCGCCCTGACCGGACCACTGCCCGCCGCCTGCGGGCCGCTGCGCTGCTCCTGCCTGGGCGTTGCCGCCGCTGCCGCCCTTGAGCCGCGCGGCCAGCGCGATGGCCATGCGATCCGGAAGCCGGCGCATCTGCACATCGGGCGTGATGTGAATGGTGATCTGCTTCTTGGTGGCCAGGTCTTTCAACCAAAGCGTGCTGGCGCTCGCATCCACCGAGGAGATGGTTCCGGAGAGATTGCGGAAGGTGCCGGAGACTACTTCGTCGGCCTGAATGCTCAGCCCGTCCGCGCTCTTGGCGCCCCGCGCGCGCAACTGGTCGCCGGGGTGAATCGCATCAATCGGCGCGGGCACGGCCGCATCAAAGCGCACCGAAGCGGGCGCATAGCGCTTGAGCATGGTTGCCGGGGTGGTGTTGACGGTGACGGTTTTGGCCGTGGCTCCCGAGCCGCTGGCTAACACAATGACGCCGGATGCCGCATCCATGCTCTTCACCAGGCCGCCCACGCCGCGCCGCTGCCAGTCTTCGCGCTCCTTCTGCTGCTTCTCGGCCACATCGGCCTGCTTGACGGCGATGATCTGCACCGCCTGCGTGATGCCCGCCGGCGCGTCGGGGTCCAGCTTCACCAGCACGCGGTCGGCGACGGCCAGGTCGGCGAACTGCATCGCCTCGGCCTTGCTCAGGTCCTTCTCTCCCGGTGCGATGCGCTTGATCACCGCCGCCTCAGGAACTTCCACCTGGTAGGACTGGCCGGCATCGGTCTTCACCGTCAGCGAGGTTCCGTTGATCCCGGTGATGGCGCCGATAAACCGCGCCGGCGCCTGCCCGTGGGCCGGCAAGGCAGCCGCAAAAAGCAGCGCGGCGAAAAGCGGCAGAATCGACCGCGAAGCGAATTGGGGAGTCCTGAAGGTGCGCGTCATAAGCCATTTCTCCGCGGTCCCATGCAAGCCGGCGACCGGGGTTCGAGAGTCGTTCCTGCTTCGGTAGACGAGCCATCGCGAGAAAAGGTTGAGCGCAAAGTGCCACACTGTGAGGGATTCGGCATAAATAACGAAATATGTCTCTAAAAGACCGCTTTTGTTCAGGTTGCAAGCGCTGAACCTTAAGAGAACCTTAAGATTTTTCATGCGGATTTGAGGCTCGCGCGCGAGGTAAATCCGGGGGACTGTGCAGCGGGGCCAGGCCAGGCCGCTGCCTGACGCTCAGGGCTGCCCGGCCAGCTCCGCCGTTTCCAGAAACAGATAGCTCCCCGAGGGAGCCGGGACCACGTGCGTGACCCTGCGGTTGTGGACCACCACCGTGTCGCGGTACCAGAGATTGATGGCCGGCAAATCGCGGGCCAGCGTCTGCTGCACCTCGGCGTAGTCGGCGCGGCGGCGCGCCGTGTCCGCTGTCTCCGCTGCGTCGTCGAGCAGGGTATCGACGCGGCCATTGGAGTAGTGGCCCCGGTTGGCGCCCTTGGGCGGAATGCGCGAGGTCGAAAAGGCGTAGCAAAAGATGTCCGGCTGCTCGTTGCCACCGACCCACTGCAGCGAGTACATCTGGAACGCTCCGTGCATCACGTCGGCGTAAAACGTGGCGCTCTCAAAGCTGCGAATCTCCAGCGCAATACCCACGGTCGCAAGCTGCTGTTGCAGCACGGCGGCCAGCAGGCGCGTCCCCTCCACGTTGCTGGTCTTCATGGTCAGATGAAATCGGACGCCGCCGGCCCCGGGCGGATGGCCGGCTTCATCCAGCAGCCGCTCCGCCCGTGCCGGATCGTAGTCAAAGCGTGGGCCATCGCCGTTGAAGGCCCAGTGGCCCGGCGGCAGCAGGCTCGCTGCGGGCCGGGCGCGATTGCCCAGTAGCGTTTGGATAATCAGGACGCGGTCGATCGAGCAGGAGATGGCCTGCCGCACCCGCGCGTCGCTCAACAGCGGATCGCGCAGGTTGAAGCTGAGGTATTGAATCTCGGTCCCGCCCGTCTCTTCGATGGCGAGATTGGGCCGTGCCGCGAGCACAGAAATCGAATCCATGGGCAGGGAATTGATGGCCACGTCGCCCGAGCCTTTCTCAAGCTCAAGCGACTCGGTGATGGCATCGGGCACCACGGAGAATCGGACACGCTCGAGTTTCGGAACCACCGACCAGCTGAGCGGATTGCGCTCGACAATCACATCCTGGTCAATCTGCTGCGAGACAAAACAAAACGGCCCCGTGCCCACCGGATGCTGCCAGAACTCGCGCCCGCTGCCCCAGGGAACAATGCCCATGGCGCCCGTGGAGAGGTTGTTGAGCAGAAAATTGTCGGGGTGCTTGAGATGCATCACGACCGTGAAATCGTCCGCAGCTTCCATCGTGTCGATCGCCGCGTAGGTCGCGGCCTTGGGCGAGATCACATAGCCGGCGTGCGCGGGGTTGCGCATGGATTCGAGGGTCCACAGAACATCGCGCGCCGTGAGCGGCCGCCCGTCATGGAAGCGCACGCCGGAGCGCAGATGAAAGACCAGCGTAAGCGGATCGGGCTGCTCCCAGCGCTCGGCCAGCGCGGGCGCGAACTGATAGCTCGCATCGCGGCTCACCAGGCCGTCGAAGAGCAGGGCATCCATGCGCTCCGATTGTGCGTCGGTGCCGATGCGCGGATCGAGGTTGGCAGGACTGCTCTCGATGAGAACCACCACCGTGCGCGGATCGCGCGGCGTTGAGCGGCAGGCCGTGAAGACAAGCAGCGCTGCGAGCGCAACCACGCCGCGCAGCCGCCGCTCAGACATACGTCACCTGGCCTAGAATCGCCGGCCGCGCGGCCCCGGTGGCTGCGGGGACATTGCCCGGCTTGCGATGCCACGTCTGCCAGGCCATCAGCGCGAAGGCGGCGGCTTCCTTGGCCTCGGCGGGCAGGCCGAACTCTTCGCTCGACGCCAGTTCGCAGCCAAGCGGCTTCAGTCGCGCGGCCAGCATGGCCATCAGCGTATGATTGCGCGCGCCGCCGCCGGAGACGATGTAATCCATGGCGCTTGTTGCGGATTGGGAGCTGCGCATCTTCTTGTGAACGAACCGCCTGTAGCTGCGCGCGATTGTCTCCGCAGTGAGCGCGGTCGCCGTGGCCATCGCATCCTCAGGATTCTTGCTCGCGCGCCGGCATGCGGCGAGAAACTTCGCCGCATACTCGCGTCCGAACTCCTCGCGCCCCGCAGTGCGCGGCGGCTTGAGTTGAAAATATCGATTGCGCAAAGCCGCGGTCAGAACCGGCGCCAAGATTTTTCCTCCAGCAGCAATCGCTCCGTTCCGATCGTAGCGCTTGCCGTAGAGTTCGAGGGCCAGCGCATCCATCACCATGTTGCCGGGGCCGGTGTCGAAGGCGATCACGCGATCCGGCGTTGCAGCGGCGGGGATGGCCGTGAGGTTGGCGATGCCGCCGATGTTCTGGAGCACGCGGCCCCGCGTGGGGTGCGCGAATAGAACGTAATCGAGCAGCGAAACCAGCGGCGCGCCCTGACCGCCGGCCAGCATGTCGGCAGGGCGAAAGTTCGAGACCACTGGAACGCCAAGTGCGGCGGCAATGACCTGCGCTTCACCGGCTTGCCAGGTGCAGGCAAAGCCGCGGCCCGCATAGCTTGTTGCGCGCGCTTGGTGATAGAGAGTCTGGCCGTGGCAGCCGATGAGATCGAGTTCTACGGGATGCAGTTTGAGCGTAGCTTGTACCGCTTCCGCGTACGCAATGCCCAGCCGCCAGTTGAGCCGCGCCAGCTCCGCGGTCGACGTGGAGGACGCGTTCATGGCCGCAAGCACCGCACGCCGCAGCGCCGCAGGATACGGGAAGCCCCGATGCGCGACGAGCGTGAGTTTGGGCCGCAGTTTGCCCGGAGCGATGCGCACAACAGCAACATCGATGCCATCGGCAGAGGTGCCGCTCATGATGCCGGCAACGGTCATGGGCTTCGTGTTCATGCGGGTTGCGTCTCCTGCGCCGGTTGGGCCTTGGCGATGGTGTCGTGAAAGCGCAAGATGCGGCTGCGCAGTGCGTCGATCTGCTTCAGCGTAGGCGCCGGAGGGATTCCGTCGGCGAACAGCCGCTGGCGCTGCCGTGCTGTCTGCGCTGCGCGCTCCAACAGAAGCTTGTGGAAGGAGGTCGATCTCTCGCTTTCGGCAATCAAGGCCTCGCACGCTCTCAGAATAAGCTCGGGGCTGTGACAGATTTCCAGCAGGTCCATCCCCGCCCGGATAGCCGCAACCGCAGCCTCCTCGATCGGCATGAGTTTTAGAATTCCGCCCATCTCCATATCGTCTGAAAAGATCAGGCCCCGGTAGCCGACCCGCTTGCGCAACACGGTGGTGATCCAATAAGGCGACGTGCTTGCCGACCGATTCTTGCCCGGCGTATCGGGATAAGCGGCATGGTTGACCATGATCATCGGCAGCTCATTGCGCAATTCGCGATACGGCGCCAAGTCCTCGGTCCACAATTCACGGCTGCTTCGCCGAATGGCGGGAGTGTCCAGGTGCGAATCCAGCGTGCCGCCGCCCAGGCCGGGAAAATGCTTGCCGCACCCCACCACCCCATGCACGGCCAGCCCAGCAAGAAAGTTGCGCGCGTAATCCACGACCCCGGCCACGCTGGAAGCCGCGGCCCGCGTGCCCATCACCGCGGCGGAGGCGGGCAGCGCCAGATCGAGCACGGGCGCCAGGGTGGTGTTGAAGCCGAACGCTCTCACACCCTGCGCGATCAATTCTCCCTTGGCGCGGATGAGCCCGATCTTTCCCGTGTGCTGCGCCGCTCGTAGAACAGCTTGCGCTGAAGGCATGGGCGCGAGTGCGTCTCGCAGCCGGTCCACAACGCCGCCCTCGACATCGACGCAGCGCAAGCTGTTGGCGGCACAGAGACTCGTAGCCTCGCGAAGCAGTAAGCGCGTCTGAACCGCGTCCGCAATGTTGCGGCGGAAGAGGATGATGCCGGCTGGCCGCACCAGCTTGAGCCATGCGCGCTCCAGGCCCGTAAGCTCTGTACCGGAGAGGCCGACTACCAGCAGGCTTCCGGCTGCGTGGCGCAGATTCGCCGTCATGCTTTCTCCTTCAATTCCTGCTGCAGCTCTTCAAGCAGGTTGAGTGCCTGGAGCGGCGTAAGGGAATTCACGTCCGTTGCTTCAATGCGATCGACAATGCGCTGCGAGAGCGGTGTGAAGATGGTCAGCTGCACAGGTTCTGCTGTTTCCACCTGCACGTTCGCCGCGGCGAAGCGCTCCTGCTTTTCATGCTGGCGCAGGATGCGCTTGGCGCGCTCGATCACTTGTGCCGGCAAACCCGCCAGGCGCGCCACTTCAATGCCATAACTCTTGCTGGCCGCACCCGGCTCGATGTTATGCAGAAACACAATGCCGCCGGCAGCTTCTTTCACGCCCACGCGCAGGTTGCGCACCCGGGGCAGCTTCTCGGCTAACATGGTGAGCTCGTGATAGTGGGTGGCGAAGAGCGTACGCGCACCGGTTTCGGCGTGCAGATACTCGACCGTGGCCCAGGCCAGCGACAGGCCGTCGAAGGTGGCCGTGCCGCGACCCATCTCATCGAGAAGGATAAGTGACCTGCGCGTGGCTGTGTTGAGGATGGTGGCTGTCTCCGTCATCTCGACCATGAAGGTGGAGCGGCCGCGGGCCACGTTATCGCTGGCGCCGATGCGGGTATAAATGCGGTCCACAAGGCCGAAGCGCATGCTCTCCGCGGGAACGAAGCTGCCCATTTGGGCTAGCAGGACTAACATGGCGGCTTGGCGAAGATAAGTGCTCTTACCGCCCATGTTAGGGCCAGTTATGAGTAATAAACTCGGACCGCTGCCGTTATCATTCAAACCATCTGCACTGAGATAGAGATCGTTGGCGATGAAGCGGCCTTCGCGCGTCTCTTCCATCCATTGCTCGATCACCGGATGGCGACCGGCCACGGCCTCAAGCACCGGCTCACCGACGATGGTGGGCCGCACATAGCGGCGCAGTGCGGCGAGATGCGCAAAGTTGGAAAGCAGATCGGCTTCGGCTACAGCTGCGGAACTGCGGCGGATGCGGCCGGCGGCTTCAAGCACGGTCTTGCGCAGCTCGATGAAGATGCGCTTCTCAATTTCAATGGACCGATCGTGTGCGGTGAGAATCTTGCGTTCGTATTCCTTGAGCTCCGGCGTAGTAAACCGCTCGGCATTGACTAGCGTCTGCTTGCGTTCGTAGTCGGCCGGAGCGAGCGCGAGGTTGGTTTTGGTGATTTCGATGTAGTAGCCGAAGACGGTGTTGTAGCGCACCTTGAGCGAGCCGATGCCGGTGCGCTGGCGCTCGCGCTCTTCAATGGCGGCGATAGACTGGCGGCCGGTGGAAGAGATGGTGCGCAGCTCGTCGAGTTCTGCATCCACGCCTGCTGCAATCGCGCCGCCATCGACAAGCGTGAGCGGCGGCTCGGCCACCAGCGTGGTCGCAATCCGCGCGGTCACGGCCTCGAGTGTGTCGAGCCGCTGGGCAAGTGCGCGCCAGAGCGGAGTCTGCATCGCTTCGAGCGCGATCTTCAAGCCTGGTAGCCTTGCCAGGCTTGCGGCGAGTGCGCGGACATCGCGCGGACCGGCGGAGTCGAGCGAGAGCCGCGCGAGCAGCCGCTCGAGATCCAGGATTCCACCAAACGCGCGCCGCACTTCTTCTCGTTTCAGTAGATCGCCGTGCGCCTCAGCCACGGCTTCATAGCGGGCTTCGAGGGCCTCGGCATCCACCAGCGGACGCAGGATGGTGGCGCGCAGCAGGCGCTTGCCCATGGGTGTCTGGCAGGCGTCGAGCGTGTGGAAGAGCGTCGCGCGCGCGTCCTGACCTTGAAAAAGAGGATCAACCAATTCGAGATTGCGCACGGTGACCTGATCGAGCTCAAGCGCCGTCGAGTGCTCCTGGAACTTGAGGCTGTCGATGTGCAGCGCTTCAATCTTCTGCGTGGTGCGGACGTAGTGGAGGACAGCGCCGGCGGCGATGGCAACGGCGGGATGGGTGTCCAGCCCATAGCCCTCCAGCGTGCGGACATTCAGTTGCCGCTCCACCAGCGGGACGGCGAAGTCGCGCGTCCACACCCAGTCTTCCACGCGGGTGTGAGCAACAATCCGCTCCAGTCCGCGGTCCAGCTGCGCGGGCAGCTCTGCGCTCGTGGGCAGCAGCACTTCGCTGGGTCCGGTCTTCACAATCTCATCCACGGCCTGCTGACGGGCGGTTGGGCCGGTAAACTCAGCCGTGCGAAACTCGCCTGTGGAAACATCGAGCAGGGCAATGGCGCAGATGGGCTCCTTCGCTGATCCGGTTTCAAACAGCGCAGCGAGAAAGTTGTTCTGCTCCTGGCCCAGGGCGTTGTCGAGCGCTGTGCCTGGCGTGAGGACCCGCGTCACCTCGCGGCGGACAATCTTCTTGGTGAGCTTGGGGTCTTCCATCTGGTCGCAGATGGCGATGCGGTAGCCCATGCGCAGCAGGCGCGTCAGGTAGCTGTCGACGGCGTGATAGGGGACGCCGCACATGGGCTGTGAGCGTTCCCGGTCGCGCGCCGTCAGGGTCAGCTGCAACTCGCGGCTTACGGTCACGGCGTCGTCGTAGAACAGCTCGTAGAAGTCGCCCATGCGGAAGAACAGCAGCGCGTCGGGATTCTCGCGCTTGGCCGCGGTCCACTGACGCATGAAGGGCGTCAGATCGGCCATGGCCTGATCGAGTGGGGCGGTTGTCGGGGCTGTTGGCTGTTTCTCTTCTTTGATCACGCTGGCTTTAAGGATACCTGTGCGCGGCGGTGTGGCGCATGAGAACGAAAGCAGCCGCCGGGCGGCCGGAACTGGGCGCGAAGCCCGTGGCCGGGATAGACTACATCGGTTGTCGCGAGCCGGTATATCCGGCGCATGGGAGGGGACGGAATGAGATTGCGGAATCTTTTGGTGGGAGTGTTGCTGTCGGCTGGAATGGCGCTGGGCGCGGCTGCGGCCGGTGGTCCCAAGCCGGTGAGCGGGAAGAAATTCGATGCGCTGGCGAGTTCGGCCCTCGAAGCCATGAAGGCCAAGGCAGCTGAGCTCAAGATCGGCGGCGTGGCCGTGGTCAACTTTGCGCCGGGCGACGCGATCGCAGGCTGGAGCTCGAAGATGGCCGTGGTGGGGCGCATGAAGGACGAGCCGACGGCCACCAGCAAGGGCAACAACCTCCTCGGCGTGGCCTACGCCAAGTCGGCCGAGATGGCGCGCACGCTGGTCAACAGCGGCACCTCAGGCGGTACGCCCATGACCGGCGAGTTCGGCTGGCAGGGCGGCGTGGTCGAGCGCGTCAAGGGAGGCACCCTCATCGTGTCCTTCAGCGGCGGCAAGTCGGAGGACGACGTGCAGGTCTCGAAGGCCGGCCTGGCGGTGATGAAGGCTGGCCTGTAGACCGGTTCTCCAGGTCCCGTGTTGTTTATCAGGTTGGGCCAGACGGCCTTTGTTTTCCGCATTGGCGGAGGGAGCAGGGGCATTCATGCCCCTGAAGCCGATGTCTGCAGCGACGGGGCTTCAGCCGCGGGCACTTCTGCCCAATCAAGATAAGCTCCGGGCCTGAAGGCCGATCTCTCCGCTACCTCTTCAGGGGCGTGAATCCCCTGCTCCCTCCAAAATGGAAACCCTCGCAAGAATTCCGGCTGTCGATTGTCAGTCAAGAAATTTGAATGCGATTGCCCTGCCCTAGGGCCTGTCATCTAATTCCGAGGGGGTAGCGTTGCGAGGGAAAATCGGGCCAGACGAGGCGGAGCCCGAAGGCTTTGGTGGTTCCAAGGTCGAGGGCGACAACGAAGTATGGCCCGATT
>Ga0182030_10022687_pt1 | contig 11668 bp, 9 predicted proteins | sample 812S3MmetaG_FD_121299 | JGI IMG/M metagenome (GOLD analysis project Ga0182030, IMG submission 121299) | Permafrost microbial communities from Stordalen Mire, Sweden - 812S3M metaG (Illumina Assembly) | ecosystem: Environmental > Terrestrial > Soil > Wetlands > Permafrost | place: Sweden... | reverse complement strand
TCTCAAAAAAATCCGGCAGATCGAGCTGCGCACGAACCGCATCGTGACCGAAACGCTCGCGGGCCAATACCATTCCGTCTTCAAGGGCCAGGGCATGAACTTCGACGAGGTGCGCGAATACCAACCCGGTGACGACGTGCGCGCAATTGACTGGAACGTCACCGCGCGGATGAATCATCCGTTCATCAAGAAGTTCGTCGAGGAACGCGAACTCACGCTCATGCTCGTGGTGGACGTGAGCGGCTCCGGCCTGTTCGGCTCGCGTGGCCAGTCCAAGCGCGAACTTGCGGCGGAAATCGCCTCCGTGCTGGCCTTTTCCGCCATCCGCAACAATGACAAGGTCGGCCTTATCCTTTTCAGTGACGAGGTGGAGAAATTTATTCCGCCGCGCAAAGGCCGCAGCCACGTCCTGCGCGTCATCCGCGAAGTGCTGTTCTTTGAGCCGAAGCGGCGCGGGACGGATTTGAATGCCGTGCTGAAATTTTTGCTGCGCGTGCAGTCGCACAAGGCCATCACCGTGATCGTATCGGATTTTCTGGGTTCGCCAGCGGCGGCGCACGGGCCCGGTGAAAAAAAGACGGCTCGTCCACACATGATGTCGCTGGAATCACTGGCGCAGGCGTCGTTCACGCGGCTGCGGCAGATGAACCGCAAGCACGACGTGGTGGCGGTGCAGGTTTCCGATCCGCACGAACTGGAGCTGCCGAATCTAGGACGCTTGATTTTTCAGGACGCCGAGACCGGCCAGATCGTGGAGGTCAACACCGGCGATGCGCGCAAACGGGCGGCGTTTGCGGAGCGGCAGGTGAAGTCGCAGTCGGAAATCGCACGGCTGTTCCGGCGCGCGGGCATTGACGCGATGCAGTTGCGCACGGATCAGGATTATGGGCCGACACTGGCGAAATTTTTCGAGAACCGCGAAAAACGGAGGCTGCGCGGATGAAGCCGCGACTCGCAAATCCCGTGGGTAGAACCTGCGTCACGCGGGTTCAATTCGGCGTCACGCCGAATTGCGGCGAAACGCGTAGCCTTACCTTGATTCGGACGCACTACCAACAGAGACGCGTCCCGTCGGTTTCGGGCGCGACGCCCGAAACAACCCGCCGGAGGCGGGTGCTACCGGTGCGAAGAAAAGATTTTTGTCACGCATGATTGCCACGAACAACAACGTCGCTGCTACGGCGACCGACATCCGCGACATCAAGCCGCCGATTGAGATTTCGGATGGCTGGGCTGGGCTTTGGTGGAGTCTCATCGTGCTGGCCTTGGCCGTCGGGGCATTTTTGCTGTGGCGCTGGATCAAAAACCGGAAGACGAATATCGTCCTGCCACCGCCGATTCCAGCGCATATTCGCGCGAAAAAAAAACTGGAACAGGCGCTCGCGTTGATCGCGCAGCCGAAGCCGTTCGTCGTCGCGGTGTCCGACACGGCGCGGGCATATTTGGAGGAACGCTTTCAATTTCGCGCGCCGGAGCGGACGACGGAGGAATTTCTGCGCGAACTCGGCGGAACGGATTTGCTTTTGCCGGAACAAAAAGAATCGCTCGGCAATTTTCTGGAAAGCTGCGACCTGGTGAAATTTGCCAAATACGAACCGGGCGAAAATGAATTGCGCGGGCTGCACAGCTCGGCACTGCGGCTAGTCGAGGAAACTGAACCACAACTAATTTCAAATGCCGAATCTCAAATTTCAAATACGGAATTTTCGGCAACGACAACCGAACCGGAAGAAATCGTAAATCGTAAATCGTAAATCGTAAATCGTAAATCGTAAATCGTAAATCGTAAATCGTAAATCGTAAATCAAAATGGTGTTCGCTCATCCATGGCTGTTGTTGCTGCTCCTGCTGCTGCCGGTGCTGGCGTGGCTGAAAGGCCGGCGCGGCGCGCCGCCGGCGTTTGTTTATTCGTCGGTGCAGCTCGTGCGCGGGATGCAGAACATCCACCGCTCGCGCTTCGGCGGATTTTTGGGTTCGCTGCGCTGGCTGGCGCTCGCGTTGTTCATCGTGGCGCTGGCGCAGCCGCGTTTCGCCAAAAGCACGACGGAGGTGAAAGCCAGCGGCATTGACATCGTCGCCGCGCTGGACTTGTCTGGCAGCATGATCTCGGAAGACTTCGAGGTGCATGGCGAGCGCGTGAATCGCGTCAACATGGCGAAGTCGGTGCTGAAAGATTTCATTAATGAACGTCCGAACGACCGCATCGGCCTGGTGGTTTTCGCGGCACAGGCGTTCATCGCCACACCGCTGACGCTTGACCATGATTATTTGCAGGAAAATCTGGCGCGACTGGAAATCGGCACGATTAATTCCGACGCGACGGCCATTGGCGACTCGCTGACGACGGCGGTGAACCGATTGCGCGACTTGAAGGCGAAGAGCAAAATCATCATCCTCGCGACGGACGGACAAAATAATTCCGGCAAGGTGGATCCGTTGCTGGCGGCGGAAGCGGCGGCGGCGCTCGGTGTGAAAATTTACACGGTCGGCATCGGCGAACAGGGGCAGGCGCCGATGCCGACCCAAGACATGTTCGGCCGCAAGGTGTATCAGATGGTGCCGGTGGACGTGGACGAAGCCACCCTGCAAAAAATCGCGGATAAGACCGGCGGAAAATACTACCGCGCGGACAATGCCGAAAAATTCCAAAAAATATACGCCGAGATAGACAAGCTGGAAAAGACCGAGGCCAGCGTGAAGAAATACACGCAGTTCACCGAGCTGTTCGCGTGGTTCGTCATGGCAGGGCTGGCGATGCTGCTGGTTGAATTTGTCCTCGCGCAGACCGCGTTCAGAAGGTTGCCATGATGAAATCCGCTTGCAAAATACCGCGAGGTTTTGGAATGCGCCAGCCCTCTGGCGCTTTGGCATCGCAAGCCTCACGGTTGAAAAGCGGCAGAGGGCTGCCGCAGTCCAAGACGCTTTCGCGCGAAGCGAATGCCACAAAATCTTTCGCATGAGATTCGAGCATCCCCAACTTCTCTGGCTGCTGCTGGTGATTCCGCCGGCGTTGGCGGCGTTTTTCTGGTGGAGCGAGCGCGTGAAGAAAAAATTACTAACGCAATTCGTTGAGCCGCGTTTGCTGGCGCAGTTGACCACCGGCCTTTCGCCGCAGCGGAGGAAATGGAAATATATTTTGCTCATCGCCGCCGCCGCGCTGCTGATCATCACCATCGCTCGGCCGCAGCGCGGATTCGATCTGGAAGAAGTCCAACAAAACGGTCTGGACATCGTCGTGGCCGTGGACACCTCAAAGTCCATGCTCGCGACCGATATTGCGCCGAACCGCCTCGCCCGCGCGAAGCTCGCGGCGCTGGAGTTGATGCAGACCGCCAAGGCCGACCGGCTCGGACTGGTGGCGTTCGCCGGCGATGCGTTTCTGGAATGTCCGCTGACGATTGACGACACGGCGTTTCAGCAAAGCGTGCAGCCGCTCGACGTGAATTCCATTCCGCAAGGCGGCACGGCGCTCGCGGCGGCCATCAACACGACGCTGGCGGCGTTCAAGGAAAAGGGCAACCATCGCGCGCTGGTGCTGTTCACCGACGGCGAGGATAATGACGAGGGCGCGCTCGAAGCGGCGCAAAACGCGGCGAAGGAAGGACTGAAGATTTTCACCGTCGGCATCGGCTCGGCGGAGGGCACGCTCATCACCATCGCGGATGCGAATGGCAATTCGGATTATGTTCGCGACGATAAAGGCCAGGTTGTGAAATCGCACCTGAATGAAAAATTGCTGCAGGACATCGCCACGGCGACGGGCGGGTTTTATCTGCCGTTGCGCGGCGCGGACACCATCAACACGCTTTACGAACGCGGTCTCGCGCCGCTGCCAAAATCGGAGGGCAAAGAAAAACTCGTGCGCCGGTATCACGAGCAGTTCCAGTGGCCGCTGGCGGCGGCGATGATTTTGCTGGTGGTGGAATTCTTGCTGCCGGAGCGCCGAGCACCCTCTCGGCGTGGAATGAAGACCGGCGGGAAACGGGCCGAGACGGTGCTCGGCGCTCCGACCGCATTGATCATTTTAATCGCGGGTTTGGTTTCGTGCGGCAATGCGCTGGCTTCACCGGCAACGGCAATGCGCAACTATCGCTCCGGCAATTTCACCAACGCGCTGGCGGAATACACCCAGATCGCGGCGGTGAAGACGAATGATTTTCGTTTGGTTTTCAATGCGGGTGACGCGGCGTATCGCGCGACGAATTTTGACCTCGCGCAAAATCTGTTCCAACAGGTGACGCTGTCGCCGGACTTGAAGTTGCAGCAGCAGGCGTTTTACAACCTCGGCAATGTGCAGTTCGAAAAGGCGAAACAGGCACAGGATTTGGACGGCTTGGAACAGGGTTTCGACGCGGCGGCGAAAATCTACGAGCGCGCGGTGATGTTGAACACCAACGACGCGGATGCGATTTTCAATTACCGCTTCGCGCAAGGCGCGGCGGAACAAGTGCGCGCGCTCAAGGCGGCGTTGCGGTCGGCGAAGGACAGCGCGGACACGGCGGTGCAGCGCGCGGAGTTCCATCGCGCCTATGAGATCATGCAGATGCTGGCGCAAAAATACCAAATCGCTGGGAAACAGTTTGAAGAGTTCACCAAGAAATTGAAGGATATTGATGACATCGCGACTCCTCATCAGCCTTAGCCTGCTGCTCATAGCTGCGCAGAAAATCAGCGCGCAGCTTGCGCCCGCCGATGATTTTTTCAACGGCGGCGCGCAGCTCTATATTTCCAACAACGTGCCGGCGGCGTTGGAACGTGTGGAAATGGGATTAAAAACTTACCCGGACGACGAGAAGCTGAAAAAGCTGGAGGAGTTGCTGAAGCAAAAACAGCAACAACAAAACCAGCAGAACCAGCAACAGCAGCAGGATCAAAAGAATCAGCAACAACAGAAAGACCAGCAGAAAAAGTCAGACGAGCAGAAGAAACAGAACCAACAAAACCAAAAGCAGGATTCGCAGCCGAAACAGGATCAGCAAAACCAATCCGACCAGAAAAAGGACGAGGAACAAAAACCGCCGGAGCAAAAGAAAGATTCCGGCGACAAGCCGAAAGACGAAAAGCAGGATCAACCGCAAGGTCAGCCGGTCAAGCCGGACGAGCTGACGCCGGAGGAGGCGAAGCGTTTGCTAGATGCGCAAAAAGGCAACGAGCAACTATTGCAGATGAAGCCCAAGGACAAGCCCGAGCAAAGGCAGCCGCCGTTAAAAGACTGGTAACGGGTGCCGGCGGTCCGCCAAGCTTCGGCTGGCTGCTTCCGACCGCAAACATAAATTTTTACTCGCATCATCACTTCGGTGGTGGGTGATTCAACCATCCTTTAATCTGATCAAGGCCATCAGTTCCGCGCACATTAGGCTTGAAGCTTGACTCTGTCCGACACGAAGATAATTTCGGAAACGACAAGCGGATTTGCACCGACAAACAAGCCCATGAAATACAACCACCTCAAGTTATTCCTCAAAGTGCTATTGGTGCCGGCCATCGCGCTGACCCTGACCGGCTGCTGGACGCCGCCCAACGCCAACGTGCAGCCAAAGGGCAAGCTGGGCTTGATTCAGGGCGACATCCCGGTGCAGGTCATTCAGGATCCGGTGACGGTGGTGGCGGTTGATGCCGGCCGCCGCACAATCACGCTTAAACACCGTGATGGCTCGACGAAGATGTTCATCGTCAATCCGGCCGTGGAAAATTTTGATCAGGTCAAAGTTGGGGATGTGATCCGGGCCGACGTGAAGGCGGAACTCTCTGTCTATATTTTAGAGAATGGCCGGCTGACGAATGCGGATGGTTCCACCCGGCCCAAGACGATCAACTTCAATGCCAAAGTTCTTCTGGTGGATCCAAGCTACCGCTTGCTGACGCTTCAATTCACCAACGGCCAAAAGTTGACCATCAAGACCGGCCTGGATGTTCAGCTCGAAAAAATGGCGCCCGGCGACGACGTGGTCATGCGGTCTAATGAGATCACGGGCATCACCATCAAGAAGCCTTGACCATTCAACCATTTATCATCCATACCATGACCATTTCATTTTCAACAATCGTCCACGCGCGGAAACTCGCAGTCACGCTACCGCTGGCGGTGGCCCTGCTCACTTCCTGTTCTTCAACGCCGACGCCGCCGGCCAATCCGGGACAGCCGTTCTCGCCTTCGGCCTATGACAGCGGCTCCAGCTTCGGTGGTGAAATTGTGACCGACGCCATCTCGACCACCGCAACGGTGGTTTCGGTTGACCACACCAAGCGTCTGGTCGTGTTGAAACGCGCGGATGGCAGCAGCGTCACCTACAAGGCGCTGCCGAACGCGTTCGCCTTCGACGACATCAAGGCCGGCGACCTGGTCAAAGTCTCGGTGGCCGAGGAACTCGCCGTGTTCCTTGGACAAAACAGTGTGCCGGCGAGCGCCAGCGCGAATGCCGCCAAACTCCGCATCCGGCTGCCGGGCGGCACACAGGCCGTCGCCTCCGAAGTGGGCACCGTGTCGTTCACCGCCAAGATCACGGCGATTGATGATTGGAACGACGCTGTGACCTTGCAGTTGCCCGACGGCACGAGCAAGACGATCAAGGTGAGTGAAGTCGTGAATCTGGCCGACGTCAGCGTGGGCGAAACTGTTTCCGTGCAATCCACCGAGGCCGCCGTGGTGGTGCTGGAAAAACCGTAGGTTTTCATTCATCCGATTGCGCCGAAATTTTTCTGGCCATTGCTACGGCTGGAGAAACACGTCATCAAAGTGAAGTGACGGGCGCGGATGGACGATGGTAAAAAAATAGCAAAATTCGTGTAGTAAGTTCTTTAGTAAAATTATTTAATCGTTTTTGTTGCACCCCTCAAATCATCAATAAAATAGTTATGAAACGAAATAACCTGTTGAGATACGGCCTGACCGCCACCGTGACCTTGGCGACGTCGCTTGCCCCGTCAAGCTGGGCGGAGATCCAAACCACCGGCACGCCGGGAGCACCCGATGCTACCACCACCATCAGCGGCAAACAATTGCCCGCGCCCGACCCGAAGTTCGGCGGCGTGATCAAGAACGACGCCCTGCAATCCAAGGCCTGGTGGGCACCGCGCATCGTTCCACCCAAGGGCGCGCCCAATATCCTGCTCATCATGACGGACGACTCGGGCTTCGGCGTGCCCAGCACCTTCGGCGGCGTCATCGCGACGCCGACGATGGATCGCATCGCACAGATGGGATTGCGCTATAACAATATTCATTCCACCGCGCTCTGCTCGCCGACGCGCGCGGCGCTGATCACCGGCCGCAACCACCATTCCGTCGGTTTCGGTGTGATCTCCGAGCAGTCCACGGGTTTCCCCGGCTACAACAGCATCATCCCGAAAGACAAGGCGACCATCGGCCGCATCCTGCTGGAGAACGGCTATGCGACCTCGTGGTTCGGCAAGGATCACAACACGCCGGCATTTGAAGCCAGCTCGGTTGGACCGTTTGACCAGTGGCCGACCGGCATGGGTTTTGAGTATTTCTATGGCTTCGTCGGCGGCGATGCGAATCAGTGGGAACCCAACCTGTTCCGCAACAACACGCAGATTTATCCGTTTCGAGGTCAGGAAGGAAAATGGAACCTGATTACCGGCATGGCGGACGACGCCATTGACTACCTGAACCGCGTGAACCAGACGGATCCGAGCAAGCCGTTCTTCTGCTATTACGTTCCCGGGGCCACGCACGCGCCGCATCATCCGACAAAGGAATGGGTGGACAAAATTCATGACATGCACCTGTTCGACAAAGGCTGGAACGCGCTGCGCGAACAGATTTTCGAGAACCAGAAGCGGCTCGGCGTGATTCCGCCGGACACCCAGATGGAACCGTGGCCGACGAACGTCCTCAAGAACTGGGATGATTGCACGCCCGACGAGAAGAAGCTGTTCATCAAGCAGGCGGAGGTGTTCGCCGCATTTGTGACCTACGACGATTATGAAATCGGCCGGGTGGTTCAAGCCGTGCAAGACATGGGCAAACTGGACAATACGCTCATCATCTACATCAACGGCGACAACGGCACCAGTGCCGAAGGCGGCCCCATCGGCACGCCCAACGAAGTGGCGTTCTTCAACGGCGTCTCGGTGCCCGTGGACGTCCAGTTGGCAAAATATTATGACGTCTGGGGAACGGACAAGACCTACAACCACATGTCGGCGGGCTGGTCGTGGGCCTTTGACACGCCCTTCACCTGGTTCAAGCAGAATGCCTCGCGCCTGGGCGGCATCCGTCAGGGCATGTGTGTCGCCTGGCCCGGCCATATCACCGATGCCGGCGGCCTGCGCCAGCAGTTCTGCCATGTTGTGGACATCGTCCCGACCATTCTCGAGCTGACCGGCATTTCCGCGCCGGAGTATGTGGACGGCATCAAGCAGGCACCCATCGAGGGCACCAGCTTTGCCTCCACCTTTGACAAGGCCAACGCTGGCGCGCCATCACGGCATACCACCCAGTATTTCGAAATGATGGGCCAGTGGGCCTTGTATCAAGATGGCTGGATATTGAGCACCAAGGTGAACCGCGCGCCGTGGGAGGCTTTCGGTGCCGCCAACACCGACCCGCTCAACAACCAGGTGCTTCAACTTTACAACCTGAACAAGGACTTCAGCCAGTCCCAGGACCTGGCCAGCCAGTATCCGGAAAAGGTGAAGGAGCTGAAGAATACATTCATTCAGGAAGCGAAGAAGTATCAGGTCTTCCCGATGGATGCCTCGGTAGCGGCGCGCATCGTGGCTCCGCGCCCCAACATCACCGCCGGACGCACCACGTTCGTTTACACCCATCCCATGACCGGTTTGCCGCAGGGTGATTCGCCGATGATTCTAGACGCCTCCTACACCATGACGGCGGAAATTGAAGTGCCGGAAGGCGGCGCGGAAGGCATGATCGTGACTTCCGGGGGACGGTTTACCGGCTACGGCTTCTATCTGCTCAAGGGCAAACCGGTGTTCCTCTGGAATCTCATTGACCTCAAGCGCGTGAAATGGGAAGGCCCGGATGCACTGACGCCCGGCAAGCATACGCTGGTGTTCGACTTCAAGTATGACGGCCTTGGCGTCGGCACGCTGGCGTTTAACAACTTCAGCGGCCTCGGCCGGCCGGGCACCGGCACGCTCAGTGTGGATGGCAAGCCGGTCGCCACACAGACGATGGAACACACGATTCCCATGATCCTGCAATGGGACGAAAGCTTCGACATTGGCTCCGACACACTGACCGGCGTGAACGACGAGGATTACCTGCCGCCATTCCCGCTCACCGCCAAATTCGACAAGCTGACCATCACGGTGGACCGCCCGCAACTGTCGCCCGAGGACATGAAGAAACTCGAAGAAGCGCAGCAGAACAACAAGCTCAGCGAATAAAATCGTTTCGAATGTGAACCACGCGGGCCGTTTCCGAACCGGGAGCGGCCCGCGAATTCACCGGCGATGCGGACAACCAAAAGTCTTTGCCGATTACCCGGCGTCTTGACAGCCGACAAAAAATTGCGGTGCCGAACCAAACAACATGGACCAATGACTATTCAAATATGAAAACCAACTGCCGTTTGAATTTAACCACCCTCATCGCGTGCCTCCTCGCACTGCTGTTCGTCGCCGGTTGCGCCTCCACCAAGATCACCAACCATGAGCAGCTCGTGACCGGGCCGATTCCCCGGCCCGCTACTATCTGGGTCTATGCCTTCGCCGCCACCGCCGCCGACGTGCCGACCAACTCCGCGCTGGCGGGTGAGGATTTGGACACCACGCCCCAGACGGCGGAGCAGATCGCCGAGGGTATGAAGTTGAGCGACCAGATCGCGACGGAGCTGACCGCGCAGATCAACGCCATGGGCATGAATGCCGAACAGGCTTCGCCCCAAACCAAACCGCAGATCAACGACCTCATCATCCAGGGTAGTCTGCTCTCCGTCAAGGAAGGCAGCACGGCCATGCGGGTTATGGTCGGATTTGGCGCCGGAAAATCCTCATTGGCCACCATGGTGGAAGGCTATCAGGAGACGGCGCATGGCCTGCGCAAGCTCGGTTCCGGCACCGTGAACGCCGGTGGCAACAAAAGTCCGGGGATGATTTTGGGCGTAGCCACCTTCCTGGCCACCAAGAACCCGGCGGGACTGATCATCAACGGCGGGATACAGGCGTATGGGGCGGCGAGCGGCAACAACGGGGTAGAAGGTCGGGCCAAGGCCACCGCCAAGGAAATCGCCGACGCGCTCAAAAAACGGTTCCAGGAACAAGGTTGGATTAATTGATGGTGCCTGCCGACGGCGATATCCCCGAACCGTAAGGCCGGCGGGACAACCACGCGAGCAAGCAACCTGGTGGATAGGCCAAACTATACGGGCAGTTACTCTTGCCGGAGGCGGCCCAAGTTTTACTATAATACCTATTGACACTTTCCGCCAAAAAATGCTTTAGTGGTTACCTATGAGTTCTATTACAAGTCTATCGGTTCAACAGTTGCGCAAGGCGGCGGCGTTGAAGGAACAAATACAATCACTGGAAAAAGAGCTTAATCAGTTGTTGGGCTCTCCTGCGGCGACTACGGCCAGTCCGGCACCCAAGAAGAAAAAATTCACCATGAGCGCGGCGGCCAAGGCCAAGATTTCGGCGGCAGCCAAGTTGCGCTGGGCCAATGTCCGGGCGGCCAAGCCGGCGGCAAAACCTGCTGTCAAAAAAGCCAAAGGCAAGATGAGCGCGGCGGCCAAGGCCAAGCTCTCCGCCAAGATGAAGGCGTTGTGGGCGGCGCGTAAAGCGGCCAAAAAGTAATCCGCACCAAACCTTGTTTCTGCACCGGCTGGAGTTGTTTATCAACTCCAGTTTTTTTTTACACAGCGGGAGGTCGAAAGGTCGAGACGACCATAACTATGGCAGTTCAGGTTGACCTTGGCACATGGGGAACGCCGCCTTCAGGCGGCGTTCCGATTAACGTGCGCTTGTGCCAATGTTATTGTTAACTTCTGTCTGTAGTGGCCAATGATCCGATAGCCGTGCCGACAGGCGTCGTTCCGGCTAAAACTACTGTCCGAAACAAAGCAGCATTGCCGACCGGCCGGCTCGCGGCGGTCGCTTCCCCGGACATCGGAGTAATCCTCGTCGCCCGCGCGACGTGGCCGAATGAAACAAAGAATTATGGCGTCGCCCGGCTCGGCCTCCGCTTCGCGTTCTGAATGGTGTTGCCTGCTGTTGCGCCGGAGTTCCCGCCGGCTGAATCAATTCTCCCACTCAAATAGCTTCAACAACGCACGGTAGGGTTACACCCCATAGCGCGGAATGGCGGCATCATCTAGTCTGCCTCAAGTGTTAAAAAACAACAACCCAACCAACGAAATATACAATATGAAAACGAAAGCCCTGTTTCCGCTAACGCTCGCCGCCATGGTGAGCACAATGTTAATCACCAGTTCTTCAGTGCGTGCCGCCAGCACCGATGATCGCATCGAGTCATCCGCCGTGAAGTCCTACACGTTCAAAACCTACCTCAAGGACGATTCCATCAAGGTTAAAGCTAAGGAAGGCGTCGTCACCCTCACTGGCACGGTCGCCGACGCGTCGCACAAATCCATGGCCGAAAATACCGTGGCGAGTTTGCCCGGCGTCACGAGCGTGGACGATCAACTGAAAATCAACGGTGAACAGCCGGCGGAACATT
>Ga0182030_10022686_pt1 | contig 11668 bp, 6 predicted proteins | sample 812S3MmetaG_FD_121299 | JGI IMG/M metagenome (GOLD analysis project Ga0182030, IMG submission 121299) | Permafrost microbial communities from Stordalen Mire, Sweden - 812S3M metaG (Illumina Assembly) | ecosystem: Environmental > Terrestrial > Soil > Wetlands > Permafrost | place: Sweden... | reverse complement strand
GTTTGAAGTGGCCAGCGTCAAACCGGCCGATACCTCCGGTGGAAGAGCGATGAGTATGTTTCGGCCGCAGGCCGGCGGCCGCTTCACTGCAACTGGCATGCCGATGACGTTTCTTTTGAATCAGGCGTTCAATGTGAACAATAGCGACCAGATCGCCGGCATGCCGGCCTGGGCGGACTCCGAGAGGTTCGACATCGTCGCCAAGGCGCCGTCTGAAGGAGATGCCATGCCGACCGTGGACCGGGACGTATTAGCGCCAATGATACGATCTCTGCTGGCGGATCGCTTCAAGATGACCTACCACACGGAGGACCGGCAGGTGTCCGCCTATACCCTGGTCGCTGGAAAGCCCAAAATGAAAAAGGCGGACCCGGCCAGCCGGACATATTGCAAGAATGCTCCGCCGCCCCCGGGCGCGCCGCCGGCCTCGCAGGTACTGAATTGCCAGAATGTCACCATGGCGCAATTTGCCGAACGCTTGCAGAGGGCATCGCCGGAGTTGAACTGGCCGGTCGCCGACGCCACCGGGCTCGCAGGTACGTGGGATTTCACCCTGACATTTAGCTTCAATTTCGGGATGATGGCCATGAGGTCCGGCGGTGGAGATGGCGTGTTGGGTGGCGTTGCGGGCGGCGCGCCCGCGGCCAGCGATCCCAATGGCGGACTCACCATCTTCGAAGCCATCGAGAAGCAGCTCGGACTCAAGCTGGAAAAGCAAAAGCGGTCGATGCCCGTCATCGTGATCGATCGTCTGGAGCAAAAGCCAACCGAAAACTGATCCGCTTTTCATCTTCTTGGGAGCCGCCCCGGCGCCGTGTCAGTTCAGTTTGTCCAGGCGAGCGACGCTCGCCCGCACCGGGACGATGTCCAAACTCCTGACAAGAAAAACAGGGTGGCCCATTCTTGTGGGCCACGCGCTGAATTGCACCAGCTCGTCTGGCGTCCCATGGCGGTCGCAGAGCCCTCCGGAATGTCGACCAACCTCAACGCTCACAGAGCGGGCCCTCTTGGTGCATCCTACCGAACGATCAAATAGATCACCAACGCGAGCGCCAGCAGCACCGCCAAGCCGATCAGGACCCACAATACGTAATTGGTCTTCTTCTTCGGAATCGGCGGTCTGGCAGCCACTTTCTTGACCGGCTTAGGCTCAGGCGGCGCCGGGGGCGCGGGCGGCGGAGCCTTGAACATTTTGGTGAACTCGCTGGGGCCCTGCTGCTGCTGGGGAGCGGCCTGTGCCTGCTGCGCCTGAAATGCGCGCGTCGCATCGCCGCTAGCTACCTGCGGACGCGGTGGCGGCGCGGCTAATGGCTGGGCCGCCAATCCCTCCGCGGCGAATGGCGATTCCAGCATGCGCGTGAACTCTCCCGCCTCTTTGTACCCGCCCGGCGCGGACGGCGGAAACATGTTGGGCGGCGGCGCGGACGGCATAGACGGCCCCCGGCTGCCGGGAACGGGGGTTTGCAACATTTTGGTGAACTCGCCGGGCTCCGCGGCGCCCATCGGCGAAGCACCCGGAATGGATGGCGAGAACAGGGAGGGCGCTTGTGGCGGCCCCTTGGGAGCCAGCGGAGATTGCAGCATGCGCGTGAACTCGCCGGGCTCGGAAGCCGCATCGAGCGGCGACGGTCCGGCCGGGGCCATCGGCGAACTGCCGGCCGCGGCAGCCCACGGCGACGGCACGGACGACTGCGGCTGCGATGGCGCCTGCAACATGCGCGTAAATTCCCCAGGCTCCGAAGGCGGTGGAGGCGCGGGTGGTCCTTGAGAGGCCGCGGCGGGCTGCGCCTGCAAGAGGCGAGTGAACTCGCCGGGTCCCTGCGATGGAGGCGCGGCGGGAGCTGCGTAAGGCGCGGCGGGCTGCGTCCCCGGACTTCCCACTGGCTGCGCTTGCAGCAGTCGGGTAAATTCGCCAGCCTCGGATGGCGGTGGTGCGACGGGCGCCGCGACAGGAGGAGGCGGCGCGGAAGCAGGCGCGGCCGGTGTTTGCTGCGCGCGCAAGAGTCGCGTGAATTCGCCGGGCTCGGACGGCGGCGGTGCGACGGGCGCAGCCGCGGGAGGAGGAGGCGGCGCGCCCGGTGTTTGCTGGGCGCGCATGAGTCGTGTGAACTCCCCAGGCTCGGATGGCGGCGGTGCCACGGGCGCCGCAACAGGGGGAGCCGCCGGCGCGGCAGGAGGTGCGGCCGGAGTTTGCTGCGCCCGCAAGAGTCGTGTGAATTCGCCGGGCTCGGATGGCGGCGGTGCCACTGGCGCCGCGACAGGGGGAGCCGCCGGCGCGGCAGGAGGTGCGGCCGGAGCTTGCTGCGCCCGCAAGAGTCGTGTGAACTCCCCAGGCTCCGACGGCGGCGGTGCCACTGGCGCCGCGGCAGGCGGAGGCGGTGGCGCGGCCGGAGTTTGCTGCGCGCGCAAAAGTCGGGTGAACTCCCCAGGCTCCGACGGCGGCGGTGCGACGGGCGCCGCGACAGGCGGAGGCGCCGGCGCGGCAGGAGGTGCGGCCGGAGCTTGCTGTGCGCGCAAGAGTCGTGTGAATTCCCCAGGCTCGGACGGCGGCGGTGCCACTGGCGCCGCGACAGGAGGAGGCGCCGGTGCGGCAGGAGGTGCGGCCGGAGTTTGCTGTGCTCGCAGAAGTCGCGTGAACTCGCCGGGTTCCGCCTGTGGCGCCGGAGCCGGAGGCGGTGCGGCTGGCTTCGGCGGATCGAGATTCGCCAACAGTCGCGAGAATTCGTCCGCGTCCGGCCCTCCGGGAGCTACCGGAGCTGGCCGTACTGGCGCGGCTGGCTCGGGCGAACGATGTCCCAGAATGCTGGTCTCCGGCTGTAGTGGCGCCTGCCCTGGAGACGGCAACGTTGCCGGAATTTTCCAGGCGCGGACTACCGTGGCATCGTGCGGATTGGCCGCCTTCTCCGCCGCCAGTCTGGTCTTCAGGGCCGCCATCCACTCACGCAGCGGCCGATTGCCCGCCAGCGTGTCGGTGATGACGTAAAGAGTACCGTTTTGATCGCCAGTCTCCACAAAGCAGACCTGGTACTCCGGCGGCAGTGTCCCAATCTCCGCCAGCAAGGCTTCATTCGCCGCGTTCCGGCCGCCAGCCAGCAAATGTATGGTAACGGACCGCCCCGTGGCAATTTCCCGAGCGGACAACGCGTGGTCAATCTGACCCAGGGAACCGGCAATCCGCCCCGTGATCTGGAACCGTTGATCGAAACTCATGGTTTTCCCTATACCCGCCATGGACTTAGCCGAACTGGTACCGATTCCGCGAGGCTTCCATGGCGACTATTTCTCGTGCCTCATGGCCCCTGATATGATACAGTATCGCTGCCGCGAAATTCGCGATTCAACTTTGACGATTCAACTTTGACGATGCAACTCAAGCGCGAGAAGACGGCACGGCAAATTGCCCTATGAGATCCCTGTCCCAAGTGGTGTGGTCGGAGGGCATGTACCTCGGTCCTCACGAATTTCAGGCGCAAGCACGGTATTTTGAAGATGCCATCCACTTCGCCGCCGACGCGTTGTGGTTCCAGAGCTTCGGACTGATCGGCTCCACTCTGGACGGCGATGCTTTGCGCAACGGCACCGTAAGCCTGGTGCATGCCTCCGGTATTTTTCCGGATGGCACGCCCTTCCACATGCCGCAGTCCGACGCCGTCCCGGCCGTCCGCCCCATCGCCGACCTGTTCCCTCCCACGCGCGACACCCTCACTATTTTTCTGGGCATCCAGGAACGCAAGACCGGCGGACGCAACTGCTCCATCGGCGGAGATCCCGGCGATTCGCGCTACTTCGCCGAACTCCGCAGCTTCAACGATGAAACCAGCGGCGGAGACAGCCGAACGGTGTCCATACGGCGCAAGAATATCCGCATTATCCTCGAATCCGAGCTCGACGATCGCACCGTCGCGCTTCCCCTGGCGCGCGTGCGCCGCGATGGTACCGGGCATTTCATTTTCGACCCGATGTTCGTGCCGCCGTGCCTGCAGATTACCGCCAGCGAGCGGCTCATGCTCATGCTGCGCCGGCTCATCGAGATTCTGGAAAGCAAGAGCAGCGCGCTCAGCCGCAGCAAGTCCGGCGGCGGCGGGCTGGCCGATTTCTCATCCCGCGACCTGGCCAATTTCTGGCTGATGCACGCGGTGAACTCGGGCCTCGCGGCGCTGCGCCATTTGTGGATCTCCAAACGCGGCCACCCCGAGCAGCTTTTCATGGAAATGTCTCGGCTGGGCGGCGCGCTGTGCACCTTCGCGCTCGATTCCCATCCGCGCACGCTACCGATCTACGATCACCGCAATCTGGGCGACTGTTTCGAGAAGCTCGACGAGCACATTCGCACCCACCTCGAAACCATCGTGCCCACCAATTGCGTCGAAATTCCGCTCACTAAGATGGCGGACTACTTCTACGAGGGCGACGTCAACGATTCGCGTATGTTGGGCCGCGCCCGCTGGGTGCTGGGAGTGCATGCCCGGATGGGCGAGGCGGAAGTCATCGAACGCGTCCCCCAACTGGTAAAGCTCTGTTCCGCCAAATTCGTTGGGGAACTGGTAAAGCGCGCCATGGCCGGCCTGGCCCTGACCCATTTGCCCGTTCCGCCACCCGCTATTCCCGCACGAGTGGAGACGATGTATTTCAGCGTCTCCCGCGACGGTCCTTTCTGGGACCACATTGTACAAACCCGCCGCGTCGGCATTTATGTTCCAGGCGAAGTGACCGACGCGGAACTGGAACTCTTAGTCATCCTGGATAAGTAAGTGAGTCAATAATAAGAAGTCAGGAGTCCGGAGTCAGGATGAAGATGGCGCCCCGGAAGGGCCGTTTTCAAAAGACTTCGGGCGCCTGTTTAGATCGCGAAACTAAAGGACCTCTGCCATGACACCTAGCACCGCGGCTGGTACACCTTCGACCCGGACCGATAATCTCGCGCTGATCTTTCAGGAAGTTCTCACCGCCATCGTTCGCCTGCGCTCCAACCGCCAGGAACTCTCGGACGCCGAGTCCTTCCGCTACTACATGCGGGAGGCCATCAAGTCCGCCATTCAGGAAGCGCGCAACCACGGCGGCTACAATGCCGACGACATCAAGATGGCAACGCTGGCGCTGACCGGCTTCCTGGATGAGTCGGTGCTCAACCTGCGCAACCCGATGTTCGCCGATTGGCCGCGCAAGCCGTTGCAGGAAGAACTCTTCGGCATCCACATGGCGGGCGAAATCTTCTTCCGCAATCTGGAACAACTGATGGGCCGCAACGATTCGGCGGATCTCGCGGACCTTCTGGAAGTCCACTATCTTTGCCTGCTGCTGGGGTACGGCGGACGGTACAGCATCGGCGGCAAAGGCGAATTGCAATCCATCGCCAACGCCTGCGGCGACCGCATTAAGCGGATTCGCGGCGCTTCCTACGACCCGTTCATGGAGGTGCTCACCGAACCCGAAATCATCAAAGTCACAGAGGATCCATGGGTCAAAAAGTTTCTGATTATCGCGGTGGCGTGCTTTGTACTGATGGTGGCGTTGTTCATTACTTTCAAATTCACTTTAGGGTCGCGCGCTTCAGATGTGCGCGCCACGGCCGCGGACGCCAAAATCTAGGAGACCTGCGATGAACAAGAAAAATTACATCGTCATTGGCTCCATCGTGGCCACGTTCGGAGTGGCAACCTTATGGCTGGGTTCCAACATCAAAAAGGTACCCGGACTGTCCAACGCCGATCCTTTTGTGGTGCAAGCCATCGTCCTGGTGATCGGCATCCTCGCGGCTGCCGGGACCACTTGGCTCATGACCCGGGGGGGCGACAAGAAGCCCGCCGCTGCGGCAGGTGGCGGAGGCGCCGAAGCCGAGGCCGAAGTCACCGATATGGACGAATTGCTGGCCGAGGCCGAAGCACGGCTGGCCGTGGCGCAGCAGGAGAAGGACTCCAAGCTCGGAAAGCTGCCCGCCATTATTTTGCTTGGTGAAGCAGGCAGCGCCAAGACCACCACCATGGTGCAATCGGGCGCCGAACCGGAATCTCTCGCCGGCCAGGTGTACGAAGATAACAACATCCTTCCCACCCCGGCGGCCAATTTCTGGTTCGCGCATCACACCGTGTTCGTCGAGATGGGCGGCAAGCTCCTGGGCAATACCGATTCCTGGAAGAGCCTCATCAAGCGCCTGCAGCCGCCCAAGGCCGCAGCCCTGCTGGGCACTGCCGAGCAAGTACCGCGCGCCGCGCTGGTGTGCGTCGACGCCGAGACGTTGCTCGCTCCCAGCCCCGATCCTCTGGCCGTGTTGGCGCGCAAGCTGCGCACGCAATTGGCCGAAGTTTCGCAGCTCCTGGGCATCAATCTGCCGGTGTACGTGCTCTTCACGCGCGGCGACCGTCTGCTCTTCTTCACCGAATATTTCAGCAAACTGAATAACGAAGAAGCCACACGCATTCTTGGGACCACCCTGCCTATCGAGACGGAGCGCAAAGGCATCTATGCGGAACTCGAGACCGCGCGACTGGGCACGGCATTCGAAAAGTTATTCCGCAAGCTATGCAACGCGCGTCCCACGTTTCTCTCGCGCGAAAACGAACCCCTGCAGTTGGCGGCGATGTATGAATTCCCGCGCGAATTTCGCAAAATCCATCAGGCGACAGTGCGCTTCCTGGTAGAATTGTGCCGACCCAGCCAGATCACCGTCGGACCGTTCCTGCGCGGCTTCTACTTCTCGGGCGTTCGCCCGGTGGTGGTGAATGAAATGGCCCCCGCGGCTCCGACTGCTCCCGCAGCGGCAGCCGGCGGACAAATGGGCGCCACCGGGATGTTCCGCGCTCAGGCGCTCGCGGCAGCCGGCGGCGGCCAGCGCATCGTAGGACAGCGCAAGGTGCCGCAGTGGCTCTTCCTCAGCCATTTCTTCAATGACCTGTTGTTGGCCGACACCGCAGCCAAAGGCGCCAGCGCGAGCAGCATTCGCGCCAGCATGCCGCGGCGCATTCTGCTGCTCACCGCATCCGCGTTGTGCCTGATGTACAGCTTCGCCCTGATGGTCTCGTTCGGCAAGAACAAAGCCTTGGCCAGCGAGGTGCAACAGGCCTCGCAGAGCATCTCCGGGGCGCCCGCGCTGAACCCCGGCGAGGCCGCTTCGCTCGACTCCCTCAAGAAGCTCGAAACCTTGCGGCAGTCTCTCGAAGTGCTCACCAAGTACAATCGCCAGGGCGCGCCCTGGGGCTACCGCTGGGGCCTCTATATCGGCGACGACCTTTACCCCGACGTCCGCAAACTCTATTTCGCCTATTTCCATCGCCTGCTGCTGGCGCCCACGCAGGACACCATGGTGGCGAACATGCGCGGTCTGCCAGGCACTCCCGGACCTACCGACGAATATACCGGGCCGTACAAAACTTTGAAAGCCTACCTGGAAACGACGTCGAACCACGACAAAGCTACCCACGATTTCCTGCCCCCGGTGTTAGTGGATCGCTGGAGCACGCCGCGCAATGTGGACCCCGATCGCATCGCGCTGGCGCAAAAGCAGTTCGATTTCTACAGCGACGAACTGAAACTCGCCAACCCCTATTCGCCCGACAACGACGCCGCGGCCATCGGCAATGCCCGCCATTACCTCAATCAGTTCGGCGGCCTGCAGCGCGTTTATCAGGCGATGCTGGCGGACGCCGCCAAGACCGGCCAGCCGCTCAATTTCAACAAGCGCTTCCCCGGCTCCGCCGAAGAGGTCATCGACAACTATACGGTGCAGCCCGCGTTCACCAAGCCCGGTTGGGATTTCATGAAGACCGCCCTCCGCGATCCCGGCAAGTATTTCGAGGGTGAGGCGTGGGTGCTCGGTCCGCAGAGCACCACCGATATCGACCGCACCAAACTGGCGCAACAATTGGCCACCATGTACTACGGCGATTTCACCAAGGAGTGGCGCAGCTACATGAAGGAGGCCAAGGTGGTCCCCTACGCCAGCCTGCCGGATGCGGCCAAGAAGCTGGGCGTCACCTCCGGCAATCAATCGCCGCTGCTGGAGCTTTTCTGGCTGGCATCGGTGAACACGGCTGTGGACTCGCCGGATGTCGCCAATGCGTTCCAGGCGGTGCAGGCTGTAGTACCGCCTTCGGCGGTCGAAAAGTTCTTCGCACCACCGAACCAGACCTATATGGGCAACCTGGTCACCCTGCAGGGCTCGCTCGATAGCCTGGCCCAATCGCCAACCAACAACGATGCCGGCAAGAACACCACGCTTGCGAACGCCACGGCGGCGCATGGCTCAGCCAAGCAGGTGTCGCTAACGTTCAACCCCGATACATCGGAAGCGCACATGGATTCCAGGGTGCTGAATCTGATGAACGATCCCATCACCTACGTGGAGAATCTGCTGCGCTCTCTGGGTCCGGCCACCCTGAACGCCAACGGTCGAAACTTCTGCGGCGAGTATCGCGCGATGTTCACGAAGTTCCCGTTCAATCGCACGTCCAAGCAGGACGCGACTCTCGACGACGTCAACGCCATCTTCAAGCAACCGGATGGCAAGCTCTGGAAATTCTATAACGACAACCTCGCGAAACTGCTTCCCAAGCAGGGCTCGGACTACGTTTCCACAACCGTGGATGGCGTGACGCTGACTCCCGGCTTTGTGAACTTCTTCAGGCAGTCGGCGGCATTCGGCAATTCGCTCTATTCGGGGAACACGCCCGACCCGCACTTCACTTACACCCTGAAGTCGGTGCAGAGCGACGGCATCGAGGGCGCTGTCCTCACCCTGGACGGTCAACAGATTTCCTATACGGGATCGAACATGGTGACTAAGTCGCTTACCTGGCAGGGCACGGGCACCCACGGAGTGAAGGCCACTTACAAGCGCGGCGGCGACAACGATTGGGATAGTGAGGAAGGTCTCTGGGCCATCTTCAAATTCTTCTATCAGGCCGACCGTACTGTGCCTGCCGCCGGCGGCTACACCCTGGAATGGGTAATGCGCAGCGGTAAGGACTCGAAGCCCGTGATGATCGAAGGCGGCAAAGAGCTGACGGTCCGCTTCCAGGCTGACGTCCCGATGTTCCAGAAGGACTTCTTCGCCAAGCTTGCCTGTGTCGCGGACGTAGCGAAGCAGTAAGACGCGTTCCCGAGTAAGACGGCCAGCTTGTGGGTCTCCTGGGCCGATGCACCGATTCGCCGATGCGTGAGCGGGTCGGTCTGCCCGTGATATTTCTGCTGCTGCTCGGGGCTATTGCGCTCGGACTGGATATGATCGTTCATTTCCCGTGGGGCAGGCTTCAGCCTGCGGCGGACTTCAGTCCGCCTGCCGCAGGTTTCACATGATCTGCGGGAGGTCGGGCTGAAGCCCGCCGCAGACTGAAGTCTGCCCCACGGGTCGGCAATCAGGGCTGGTCAGGTCTGTTAGTACAAAATGAACAGTATTGGGTCTGGAGTAAGCCACTCACTTCACCCAGACAATCACATTGGCATCCCGCACCGGCACCCCACCGGCAGTCAGCGATATCTGGTATCCGCCAGCGCCAGCATCGGCCGGCATCTGGAGATTCACCTGCCAGATGCCTGCACTCGCGCTGGACAGAGCCGACACAGCGACAACCGTGGCCCGATTCGCCGATATATCAGGTGCCGAAGTCGCTCCCAATCCATTGAGAAACAGGGTCACCATCGAACCCGCAAGGGCTGGATTCAGACAAGTGTTGACCGTACCATCCGCGTTGATGGCGAGCGGCAACGAACCATTGACGGACGCGGCGCTCTCCACAGTACAGGTCGCGAGAGCCTGCGATTGCGTCGCCGTATTGAGAAATACCGCTGGGTTGGTCGCCACTGTCGGCAGCGTGCGCGAATCGGAGATGCCCGATAGCGCGGAAGCAAAGCCGATGTTGGCTTGTGCTGCACCGGCAATTCCAAAGGGGACCTGGAAGTTGATCTGTTCTCCTCCCACGTAAAGAAGCGGGCTCGGGATTCCATTGACGTCGATGGTGACGCCGTCGAGCGAAGTCGAGACCTGCCCGGACTGCGGCGTAGCCGGACTACCGGATGAGAACTCTCCGAACAGCGACAGCAGCTCGCCAGGGGCGACCGCAGTTACCGGCGCTAAATCGGCCGAATCGAGAATGCAGGCGATGGGCGTCTGCGTCGCGTTCGGGTCCACCGCGATGACATTGGTCCCACCGGTCGCGATCAGCGTTCCGGCGAACGCGTCATAAGCCAGAAGCTTACCCGGCACGATGCGGGAGGGGCCAACCTCGGTGGCATCGGGGCTCAGGCGCGTCTCATACATTTGCGGAAGGCACTCCTGGGGGTAGCCGGCGAACCCCGGGAGATTGGCTGAACCCGCGCTTCCACCGAGATAAATCGCATTGGGCGCGAAAGCGGCGAAGTTGATGCTATCCGTCTGAGTCCCGCTGAAATAGCTGGAATAGACCAGAGCCGTTCCGGTGGGGTTCACCTCGGTCAAGTATCCGCTGGCCGGTGGAAGATTCACGCAGTTGGGCATGAAAAAACAACTCCGGCTGGGTGCGGCGCTGGCAATATACTGCGGCTCGTAGGCATTGAGGGTGGTGGGATAGTCCGGCGAACTGGTGGTGCCGGCCACGAAGGCGTCTCCCTGCGCGTCGACGGAAATGGCCACCGGTATCGCGCCATATTTGCCGCCGACATAAGTCGCATACAGAACTTGGTTGAGGGCGGGGTTCAGTTTGGCCACATATTGGTAGCCGCACGTAAAGAAATTGCCAAGCAAACTGCACACATTGGCTGGTTCGCTTTGGAAGGCATTGGGAGTCACGGCAATCGGAGTAGGTTCGCTGCCGTATTGCTGGCCGGTCACGTAGACGTTGCCTTGGCCATCCATGGCAATCATGCCGCCGACACCGCTGATGCCGCCGAGGATCTTGGCGCCGGTCGGATCGAGCTTCAACACAAAGGATTCGGAACTGCTGACGTTCGGCGCGGGCGCCGGAGGAAACGTGCCGATCGTCGAGTTGGTTCCGGCCTGGCCCGTGACGATCGCGTCGCCCGCCGCATCCACCAGAATGCTGCCCAGCCCGGGAGCGGAAGCAATTCCCGGAGTCACGCTCGTGGCGCCCCCGACGAATGTGGAGTAGACGATCTTACCGGTCGGATCTAACTTGGCAACGAAGCCTTGAAACTGGCCTCGCATGGTGGTTTGCAGTGCACCGGGCGTGACGGGAAAATCCGGCGAGTCGGTGTTGCCGAAAACATACGCGGCGCCGGCGGAATCGACCGCGATGGCCCAGGCGATGCCAAAGTTGCTGCCTGCAAAGGTGGTGGTATAAAGCGTTCGCCCGGTGGGGCTCAATTTGGCGACGAACGGGTCGGCCTTTGAATAACTCCCCTGAAAACCGGCAACGTAAATGTTGCCTGTGGCATCGGTCTGAACCGCATAGACCATGCTGTTGGGGAAGTTTGCCAGGGTAGTGGGCGCGGCGGCGCGCGCGATCGTCGAGACAGCTAGAACGAGTAGAGACGCTCTCATGGGGTATCCTACGGCTGACGTGCAGGGCGCGGAATGTCCGGCAGCGGCTCGACGCCAGTATAACAGTCGCACTCTCAAAGGTACAAGGCGCAGGTTGTAAAACCGCCGCAAACTCCGTGGGCACTCGCTCAATCCGGCGCGCTACATTTCGGCCGGCTCAAGCCAGCATGTGTCTAGGATCGTAAAGTCCGATCAACC
>Ga0182030_10022685_pt1 | contig 11668 bp, 13 predicted proteins | sample 812S3MmetaG_FD_121299 | JGI IMG/M metagenome (GOLD analysis project Ga0182030, IMG submission 121299) | Permafrost microbial communities from Stordalen Mire, Sweden - 812S3M metaG (Illumina Assembly) | ecosystem: Environmental > Terrestrial > Soil > Wetlands > Permafrost | place: Sweden... | reverse complement strand
GCTGGAGGGCCGCGCGCTGCGCCATGTGGTCGAGGTGCGCAACCCCAGTTTTTGCGCGCCCGATTTCATCGCGCTGCTGCGCAAATTCGCAACGCCGGTGGTGTTCGCCGAACACGGCACCTATCCCGCGATCGCCGACGTGACCGGCGATTTCGTTTACGCGCGGCTGCAAAAGGGCGATGACGGGATCAAGACCTGCTATCCGCCGAAGCAACTCGATGCCTGGGCCAGGCGGTTTCAATTATGGGCCGGCGGCGGCGAACCCGACGATTTGCCGCGGGTCGATCCGGCCAGGGCGAAACAAGCCCCGCGCGATGTCTTCGCCTATGTGATTCACGAAGGCAAGGTCCGCGCGCCCGCCGGCGCGATGGAATTGATCGAACGCGTGAAATAGCCGGGGCATCGCATGGGCAAAGCCAGAAAACTCTTCACCATCGGCTATGAACAGACGCCCGCCAAAGCCGTGCTCGACAAACTCGAGCACGCCGGCGTGAAGCTCTTGGTGGACGTGCGCGCCGTCGCCTCCTCGCGCCGCCCGGGCTTTTCCAAGAACCAGCTTGCCGCCGGGCTCGACGAGCGCGGTATTGCATATCTGCATCTGCGCGCGCTGGGCACGCCGAAAGACGGCCGCGAAGCCGCGCGCAGCGGCAAATTCGACGCGCTGCACAAGATCTATGCCAGGCATCTGAAGACGCCGCAGGCTATGGAAGAACTCGATGAGTTGTCGGCGCTGGTCAGGAAATCCGGGCCGGTCTGCATTCTCTGCTACGAGCGCGACCACCAGCACTGCCATCGGCAGTGGATCGCCGAGATCATCGAGGACCGTGACGGCGTCAAGGTCGAGAATCTGGCCGCGCCGCAGGTGTGAAATTTGATCGTAGCCCGGATGAGCGAAGCGACATCCGGGAGATGCTGGCCCCGGATATCGCTTCGCTCATCCGGGCTACAGGGCTTGCTGGCGCGTTGAAGCCGCTAACTGTGAAACTTCAGGCCGTCGACGATCTTGTCGATCACCTTGCGCTCGGCGCGCATCGCCAATCCCACCAGATTGAGATCGGCGCGGATCACGGCCTTCACCGCGTCGCGGTTGGCCGCGTCATGCGTGGTCTTGAACATGTCCTCGGTATAGACGGCAGGTTTCACGCCCCTCGCCAGCGCCCGCTCGAGCGCGCGGCTCAGCGCCGGCCGGTCGGCGCCAAAGATCAGGATCGGCTGACCGATCAACGACAGATAGCGGGTGCCGGAGCCGTCTTCGTAAGCTTCGCCGATGGATTCGGGAAACGCGGCGGTAATGCCTGATGTCAGGAACGATGCGACGTTCAGTTTCTGCCAAACCTCGAGGTCGATCCGGATCACGACCGCGATCTTGGTATCGAATTGCATGGATGCCTCCGACGTCATCCCGGGGGCATGCTGGAATGACCGCTGATGAATTCTGGAGTAGCAGGAGTCGGGGTTAATTCGGCCTGTCAACGGGTTTTGGTTACCTCTCCCGCTTGCGGGGGAGGTCGACGCGCTCGGCAGCGCAATTGCGCGCCAGAGCGCGGCGGGTGGGGGAAAGCCTTTCTCCTCGACCAGCGCGTCTTGCGGAAGCACCCCCACCCCAACCCTCCCCCGCAAGCGGGAGAGGGGGCGCGCTTCCGTCGTAGCTACTAATTCGATCTCATCATGCTTTATCCCCTGGCGTCGCAGGCCCAGGCGCGGATCACGCATTCCTTGCCGCCGAATTCGTAGCACTTGCGGGTGGCTTCGTTGAGCGAGCTCGAAATCCGCGACTTGACCGCATAACCGTGAGCGCCGCAGGGGTTGGTCATGTCGACCGACAATGCCGCACAGGCGCGCTTCATGATCACCGTCGTGGTGCACTCGCCCTTGCATTGCTTGCGCGCCGCGGCCAGTGCGGCGGCCTCGGCGGCATAATCATAGGCCTGGCCGTAAGCGCCGCATTTGCCGATCGCGAACGCGCCCGCCGCCCACGATTGCGTTGCGAATCGTGACCCGGCCAACGCCAAAGTCAGGACAAAAACAAACATCGCGCAGCGTTGCGCGCCCGTAAAAGACGTCAAGATCCCCTCCCCCGAGGTCGAGCCGGGAGAATCTAGCCGAGGGGCGTTTCAACTTGGTGAACGACCGGTTGAAAATGCGCCGGCTGGAGCGCGATGCATTTTTCAGCCGCGCCGCGCCTCCTCGAGCGCCTGGGGCGTATCGATATCGAGAAAGGCGCCATGGCCCTCGACCGGGACTTCCGCCACCGTCTCGCCATGCCGGGCGATCAGATGGCGGGCGCCGATATCGCCGTCGAGCGTCATCAGTTCACTGAAGAACCGGCGCGACCACAGCACCGGATTGCCGCGCCTGCCGTCGCTGACCGGCACCGCGATCAGGCTGCCGCTATCGGGCGCAAACGCCTCGATCAGCCGGTCAATCAGATGCGCGTCAATGAGGGGCATATCGCCAAGGCATACCACCGCGCCGTCGGCATTGTCGGGCACCGCCGCAATGCCGGATTTGACGGAGCTGGCCAGCCCGGCGGCGAAATCCGGATTGTGCACGAACTTCACCTTCAGCCCCTGCAACGATTTCTCGACCTCGGCGGCCTGGTGCCCGGTGACCACGATCACCGCCTGCGCCTTCGACGCCAGCGCCTGCTCGGTCACGATCCGGACCAGCGTCTTGCCGCGGAATTCGGCCAACAGCTTGTTGGGACCGCCCATCCGGGTCGAGCGCCCGGCGGCGAGAATGATGGCCGCGACATTGCGGTTACCGTCGGCGCCGAGACTGGCGCGCGGCTGTGGCCGCGTCACGATTTCCATCAGCAGGCCGCCGACGCCCATGCCGGTGAGTTCGGCGCGCGTGACCTTGAGGCCCGCCAGCAGGCGCATCAGCACCCAGTCGAAACCGTTCTCGACCGGAGAGCGCGCGCAGCCGGGCGCGCCCAGCACCGGCACGCCGCCGGCATTGCCGATCAGCAGCAGGTTTCCGGGATCGACCGGCATGCCGAAATGCTCGATGGCGCCGCCGATGCCGGTGATCGCCGCCGGAATCACGTCGCGCCGGTCGGCGATCGCCGAGGCCCCGAACACGATCACCAGCTCCGCGCCGAGATCGAGCAGTTCCCTGATCGCGGACGCCAGCGCCGCCTCGTCATGCGGCACGCGGCGCTCGGCGATGATGGTGGCGCCGGCGGGGGCCAGCCTCTCCGCCGTCACCCGCAAGGTCTTCTCCACCACCTTCGGCGCCAGCCCCGGCAGCAAGGTCGAGACGATGCCGACGCGCTTGACGGTAAAGGGCGCGATCCGCAACGCGCCGCCGCTTGCGGCGGCCACCGCCGCGTCGCGCAGTTTCGCCTCGACCCCGAATGGAATGAGCTTGACGGTCGCGATCATCTCGCCTTCGACCACCGGCTTGTAGGCGGCAAGCGTCGCAAAGGTGATGGCTTCATCGACGCCGTTGATGCGGTCGACCGCCGCGCGGTCCACCACCAGCACGCCGGCGCTGGCCGCGAACAAATTAGCGCGGCCGGTAAATGCGCGTTCGACGTTGACGCCGTCGCCGGCGACGGCCTGCGCGATGCTGGCCGCGGCGACATCTTCCGAGACATCGCCGTCTTCGAGCCGGACCACGACGATTTCCTTGACGCCGGCACGGCACAGCGCCTCGACCTCGGCAGGTCCGATCGTGGTGCCCTTTTTGAGCACCAGCGATCCCTGACGCAAGGTGTGAACCGTGACGCCGCCAATCGCGTCCGCCGGGCTGGCGGGACCGAATTTCATGCGGCATTCTCTTTCGGCAACCGCAGCTGCGCGGTGATCTCGGCCATGATGGCGACGGCGATCTCGGACGGCGAGACCGCGCCGATCGGCAGGCCGATCGGCGCATGAATGCGGGCGATATCGGCATCGCTTGCGCCCTGCGCCTTGAGCCGCTCGCCGCGCTTGGCGTGGGTCTTTCGCGAGCCCAGCGCGCCGATATAGAAGCAGTCGCGTTCGAAGGCGTGCAGCAAGGCCGGATCGTCGATCTTGGGATCGTGGGTCACCGCCACGAACGCGGTGTAATGATCGACATGGAGCGGCGGCAGCGCCACGTCGGGCCATTCCGCGATCAGCGGCACGTCGGGAAATCGCTCGGGGCTGGCAAAGCCGGTGCGCGGATCCACCACGGTCACGTCGTAATCCAGCGAGCGCGCCAGCGGCGCCAGCGCCTGGCTGATATGAACCGCGCCAATGATGACGAGCTTCGCGGTCGGCGCGTAGACCTGCAGGAACAGCTTCTTGCCGCCGGCCTCGATCATGCCGCTCTTGCCCATGCGCAATTGCCTGGCAAGCTCGACGCGCAGCGGGTCGGCGGCAATGTCAGCGGCCTTGACCAGCCGCTGCTCGCCATTGGCGGTATCGGTGACCACGATCAACGGCCGCCGCGCGGCGCGCTCGACATTGACCTGCGCCAGCGTCTCGAGCTTCACGATTGGCCGACTTTCTCGACGAACACCCGGATGGTGCCGCCGCAGGACAGTCCGACATTCCACGCGGTCTCGTCGGCGACGCCGAATTCGAGCATTTTCGGCTGGCCGCTGGCGATCACATCGAGCGCCTCGGTGACCACGGCCCCCTCGACGCAGCCGCCGGACACCGAACCCAGGAAGGTGCCGTCATCGTTGATGACGAGGCTCGAGCCTGCGGGGCGCGGCGCCGAGCCCCAGGTTTCGACCACGGTGGCGAGCGCCACGCCGTGACCGGCCTTCTGCCAGTCCTCGGCCGCCTGCAGAATGTCTTCGTCGCGATTGAGCATGGGAGCCTCTTTCAAGCTGCGGAACGGATCAGGCTGCGGTGATGCGGCGGCGTGGCCGACGAGAGCGCCGATATCAGCCCCTCGATGGAGCTCAAATTATGCACGGGGCGGAATTCGTCAACGTACGGCAGCATCATTTTGATACCCTGCGCCTTCGCCTCGAAGCCGCCGTAACGCAACAATGGATTGAGCCAGATCAGGCGGCGGCAGGACCGATGCAGCCGGTCCATCTCGAACGCCAGCCGGGCGTCGGCCTCGCGCTCCAGGCCGTCGGAAATCAAGAGCACGATGGCGCCCTGCCCGAGCACGCGCCGGCCCCAGAGCTTGTTGAAGCTGTGCAGCGAGGTCGCGATCCGGGTGCCGCCGGCCCAGTCCTCCACCGAGAGCGAACAGCTTGCCAGCGCCTCGTCGGGATCCCGCGCCCGCAGCGCCCGCGTCACATTGGTGAGGCGGGTGCCGAACAGAAACACCGAGACGCGTTTGCGCGCATCGGTGATGGCGTGGAGGAAATGCAGGAACAGCCGGGTATATTCGCTCATCGAGCCCGATATATCGAGCAGCGCCACGATCGGCGCCGGCTTGTCGATCCGCCCCAGCCGATGGATATCGATGATATCGCCGCCGGTGCGCAAGGACCCGCGCAGGGTACGGCGCATGTCGAGCCGCAAGCCCCGCGCATCCGGCTGATAGCGGCGGGTGCGCAATTCGGCCTGCGGCAATTTCATCTGCGCGATGGCGCGGGTCACGGTGGCGATTTCGGCCGCACTCATCTGCGCGAAATCCTTCTTCTGCAAAACTTCAGTGTCGGACACCGACAGCCTGATTTCGCGCTCCTCAGGCTGCGGCGCTTCGCTGATCTGCGGTTGCGACATCGCCTCCTGGACCCGGCGCGAGGCCGGCGGCGGCTTCTTCCTGGCGTGATCCGGCAGCGGAACCGAATCGAGCAGATGCTTCCATTCCTCGGCGGCGCGAAAGAACAGGTTGAACGCCTGCGCGAATATCAGGATATGCTCGTGGCGCTTGACGAAGATCGCCTCGAGGGTGGTGTAGACATCGGCGCGGTTGCCGATCTCGATCACCCGCAGCGCGTTCAGCGCATCAATCACCGCGCCGGGCCCGACCGGCATCCCGGCGGAGCGCAGCGCACGGGCAAAGCCGACGATGTTGTCGGCGATCAGGCCGGTCGGGGGTGAGAGGTGATTGATGGCCATCGGGACAATTCTCTCATCTCTCACAGAAAACAGCGCGCCCCCTCTCCCATGGGAGAGGTAAACAAGCCTGTTGCGCCACTTCGGGACGAACTAATTCTCGCTGGTCGCCTGTTTCAAAACCTTCTGCAGCGTCTCGCCCTGCATCCGCGCGATGTCGTCCTGGTATTTCAGCAGCGCGCCGAGCGTGTCGCCCACCACCTGCGGCGTCAGCGAGCGGGCGTCGAGTTCGGTCAGCGCGGTGGCCCAGTCGATGGTCTCGGCGACCCCGGGCGACTTGTAGAAATCCTGCTCGCGCAGCGCCTGCACGAAGCCGACGACCTGTTGCGACAATTTTGCCGAAATGCCGGGTACGCGCGACTTGACGATCGCAAGCTCGCGCTCGGCGGAGGGATAGTCCACCCAGTGATAGAGACAGCGGCGCTTCAGGGCGTCGTGAATCTCGCGGGTGCGGTTCGAGGTGACGATGACGATCGGCGGCTGCGGCGCCTTGACGGTGCCGAATTCGGGTATCGTCACCTGGAAGTCGCTGAGAATTTCCAGAAGATAGGCCTCGAACGCCTCATCGGCGCGATCGAGTTCGTCGATCAGCAGCACCGGAGCGCCGGCGACATCCGGCTCCAGCGCCTGCAGCAGCGGCCGCTTGATCAGATAGCGTTCGGCGAAAATGTCGCTGGAAAGCTGCTCGCGATCGGTATCGCCGGCCGCTTCGGCCAGCCGGATCGCGATCATTTGCGCCGCACTGTTCCACTCATAGACCGCCGAGGCGACATCGAGGCCCTCGTAGCATTGCAGCCGGATCAGCTTTCGACCGAGTGCCGCCGACAACACCTTGGCGATCTCGGTCTTGCCGACGCCGGCCTCGCCTTCCAGAAACAGCGGCCGGCCCATGCGCAACGACAGATAGGTCACCGTCGCCAGGGAGCGCTCGGCGAGATAGCCGTGCGACGTCAAGAGCTCCAGCATCGCATCGACGGACGTGGGCAGCGCCGATGCACTCATGAGACAACCAGTCTTGATGCGCCAGGAATTGGCAATGTCAGGCTTTAGCGGTGGCCGCTTCGACGGCGCGGCGCGCCAGCACCGAAATCAGATGCGCCCGATACTCGGCGCTGCCGTGCAGGTCGCTGTTCAACCCTTCCGCGGGCACCGTCAGGCCGTCCAGCGCCTTGGGCGAGAAGCGCTTCTTCAGGGCTTCCTCGAACGCGGTGACGCGGAATACGCCGTCGGAGCCGGCGCCGGTCACGGCGACGCGCACGTCCGAGGGACGCTTGGCGACGAACACCCCGACCAGCGCGTAGCGCGAGGCCTGGTTGCGGAATTTGATGTAGGCGGCCTTCTTCGGCACCGGGAACATCACTTTGGTGATGATCTCGTCGCTCTCGAGCGCGGTCGTGAACAGCCCCTGGAAGAACTCCTCGGGCTTGAGACGCCGCTTGTTGGTGACGATGGTGGCGCCAAGCGCCAGACACGCCGCGGGATAGTCGGCGGTCGGATCGTTGTTGGCGAGCGAGCCGCCAATGGTGCCCTTGTGGCGCACCGCGGGATCGCCGATCAGGCCGGCGAGTTCGGCCAGCGCCGGGATCGCCTCGCCGACAATGGCGGAGGTCGCGACATCGGCGTGCTTTGCCGTGGCGCCGATCACCAGCGAACGGCCTTTCATCTCGATGCCGTCGAGCCCCTCGATATGGGACAGGTCGACCAGATGCGGCGGACTGGCGAGCCGCTGCTTCATGACCGGCAACAAGGTATGGCCGCCGGCGATGACCTTGGCGTCTTCGTTCTTGATCAAGAGATTGGCGGCCTGTCGCACGGTCGCCGGACGATGATATTTGAATTCGTACATCAGGATTCCTGAGCGCGGTGCGCTGACGTCGTTACGCGAGGTCGGAGTTCGCCATCGCCTTGGCGCCGGCCGCGATCGATAGCACGATGTTCTGATAACCGGTGCAACGGCACAAATTGCCCTCGAGCTCTTCGCGGATGGTATGATCGCTGAGATCGTGGCCCTTGCGGTGGACGAGGTCGACCCCGGTCATGATCATGCCGGGGGTGCAGAAGCCGCATTGCAGGCCGTGATGCTCGCGAAACGCCTCCTGCATCGGATGCAGCGGCGCGCCGTCGGCGGCAAGGCCCTCGATGGTCTTGACCTCGTGTCCGTCAACCATCACCGCCAGCGTGGTGCAGGATTTGACCGCCTTGCCGTCAAGGTGCACGACGCAGGCGCCGCATTGCGAGGTGTCGCAGCCGACATGGGTGCCGGTCAGCCGCAGATTCTCGCGCAGAAACTGCACCAGCAGCGTACGGGGATCGATATTGGCGTTGACGGGATTGCCGTTCACGATCAGGGAAATCTTGGCCATTCAGCACTCTCTTTATCTGCGCCGCCACATGGCGCGGCAGCACAGGCATTAAAATCATTCCAGAGGCATAATATGGGCCATCCCGGTAATGGGCAACCTCGCCTGGGGCGCTGCCTGATATGACTTTTGCGGGACTTCGCCGGGACCGGCCCTTCTTTGGGGGAATCGGCCTTTTCATAAGACCAGGCTCCGTAGAAGGCCAGCCTCTTTGAAGGCTAGCCTCTCTGGAACACTAGCCTTGCACCGCCTTGGCGAAATTCGAAAAAAACTCGTCGGCCAGCTTCTTGGCCGAACCGTTGATCAGCCGCTGTCCGAGCTGGGCCAGCTTGCCGCCGATCTGCGCCTCGACATTGTAGGTCAACAAGGTGCCGCCGTCCTTGTCGGCCAGCGCCACCGTGGCGCCGCCCTTGGCGAAGCCGGCGACGCCGCCCTCGCCTTCGCCCGATATCTTGTAGCCATTGGGCGGGTCGAGATCGCTCAGCGTCACCCGGCCCTTGAAGCGGGCCGACACCGGCCCGACCTTCATCTTGGCGACCGCGCGGAAACCGTTGTCCTCGGTTTTCTCCAGTTCCTCGCATCCGGGGATGCAGGCCTTGAGCACCGCCGGATCGTTCAATTTGCTCCACACCGCCTCGCGCGGCGCCCCAAGCTGAACTTCGCCATTCATCGTCATGGCCATGGAATGCCTCCCGGTTCGCTCACATCTCGCCCTCCAAGTAAAGCACGCACGGAGCAAAGGAAAGGGGACCATCGGATGAGAAGCGATGCATATTCGCAGCGCAACAGACCTTGCGCGAACGCTTAGGACCGCGCCTTGGGGATTGGCAGAGGCAGGCGGGGATGATTAGGTCGCGCGCATCATGAGCACCTCCCTCTCGCCCCTGCTCGCGCCGATGTTGTCGAGCGCCGCCATGCGCGCCGTCTGCGACGATACGGCGTATCTGCAGCACATGCTCGATTTTGAAGCAGCCCTGGCGCGCGCCGAAGCGGCAACCGGCGTGATCCCCGCAAGTGCCGCGGGGCCGATCGCAAAAGCCTGCAAGGCCGAAGCGTTCGATCTCGGCGCCCTTGCCGAAGCCGCGACGCGGTCCGGCAATCTCGCGATCCCGCTGGTCAAGGCGCTCACCGCCGATGTCGCCAGATCCGACGCCGATGCCGCGCGCTACGTGCACTGGGGCGCCACCAGCCAGGACGTGATCGACACCGCCGCCATGCTGACCCTGCGCGCCGCCATCGACGCGCTGCTGCCGGATCTCGATCGCGCCATTGCGGGTTTTGCCAAACTTGCAAGGCAGCATCGCGGCACCGCCATGGTGGCGCGCACCTGGCTGCAACACGCATTGCCGATGCCGTTCGGGCTCAAGCTGGCGGAATACGCCGCCGCGCTGCATCGTTCGCGCGGGCGGTTGCAGCGATTGCGCAACGAGACGCTGGCGCTGCAGTTCGGCGGCGCCGCGGGCACGCTGGCCGCACTCGGCGACAACGGATGGCGCGTTGCGGAGAAACTCGCGCAGGAACTTGAACTGCCGCTGCCGGATGCGCCGTGGCACACCCATCGCGACCGCATCGCGGAGGCGGCTTCGGTGCTGGCGATCCTCGCCGGGACCTGCGGCAAGATCGCCCGCGATGTTTCGCTGATGATGCAGACCGACGTCGCCGAGGCGTTCGAGCCCTCGGGCGAAGGCCGCGGCGGCTCATCGACCATGCCGCACAAGCGCAACCCCGTCGCCGCCGCCACCGCGCTGGCCGCGGCCACCATGGCACCCGGTCTGGCGGCGACGATTTTCGCAGCCCAGGTGCAGGATCACGAGCGCAGCGCCGGGCCGTGGCACGCCGAATGGCCGACATTGCCGACGCTGCAACTGGTCACATCGGGCGCGCTCGCCGCCATTGTCGACATCGCCGAAGGGCTGGAAGTCGATGCCGCGCGCATGCGGGTCAATCTCGAGGCCACCCGCGGGCTGATCATGGCCGAAGCCGTGGCGATGGCGCTGGCGGAAAAGATCGGCAAGAGCGAAGCGCATCATCTGGTGGAGGTGGCGAGCAAAAAGGCCGCTACCGAGAAGAAGGACCTGCGCGACGTGCTGACCAGCGATCCCAGGGTCGCCGTCCATCTCGACGCCGAAAAAATCGCAAAGCTGTTCGAGCCGATGGCCTATCAGGGAGTCTCGCAGACCCTGATCGACCGGCTGCTGGCTTCGCTCGACGACAAACAAGAATCATGAATGCCGTCATTGCGAGGAGCAAAGCGACGAATCAATCCAGTCTTTTTGTGATACATGGATTGCTTCGTCGCGGAGGCTGTCATCGGGCGCGCATCCACGCGACCCGTTGGCTCCTCGCAATGACGAATAACGTTCTCTGATATACGGAAACATACCATGCCGATGATCAATGCGGACGGCTGCCTGCTCAACGTATCCGTTGAGGGCCGCGACGGCGGACCGACCCTGATGCTGTCGAATTCGCTGGGCTGCACGATGCAGATGTGGGAGCCGCAGATGGCCGCGCTGACGAAGCTGTTTCGCGTGATCCGCTATGACCGTCGCGGCCACGGCAAATCCGCCGTGCCGCCCGGCCCCTATTCCATGGAGCGCTTCGGCCGCGACGTGCTGGCGATCCTCGACGACCTCAACATCGAGAAGGTGCATTGGTGCGGGCTTTCGATGGGAGGTATGGTCGGACAATGGCTCGGCGGCAACGCGCCGCAGCGGTTCCACAAGATCATTCTCTCCAACACCAGTTGCTACTATCCCGACCCGACCAACTGGCACAACCGCATCAAGGCGGTGAAGGAAGGCGGGATCGCGTCGGTCGCCGATGCCGTCATCGCCGACTGGCTGACGGCGGACTTTCGCGAACGCGAGCCGCAGATCGCAGCGAACATGAAGGCGATGCTGATCGCTTCGCCGGTGCAGGGTTATCTCGCCTGCTGCGAAGCCTTGAGTACGCTCGATCAGCGCGCGCTCCTACCTGACATCAAAAGCCCGACGCTGGTGATCGCCGGACGCCACGACATGGCGACGCCGGTCGCGGCCGGCGAGTTCATCCGCAGCCGGATTCCCGGCGCAGCCTTAACGATCCTCGACGCCGCGCATATTTCCAATGTCGAACAGCCGCACGCCTTCACCGAAGCCGTGGTCGGTTTCCTGACGCAACGCTGACCCTAACAGCCGTCATTGCGAGCGCAGCGAAGCAATCCATAGTCAAAGGAAGAATGGATTGCTTCGTCGCTTCGCTCCTCGCAATGACGGGAGGAGAATCTCAATGGACGATCAACAACGCCGCGACGACGGCATGGCCCAGCGC
>Ga0182030_10022683_pt1 | contig 11669 bp, 7 predicted proteins | sample 812S3MmetaG_FD_121299 | JGI IMG/M metagenome (GOLD analysis project Ga0182030, IMG submission 121299) | Permafrost microbial communities from Stordalen Mire, Sweden - 812S3M metaG (Illumina Assembly) | ecosystem: Environmental > Terrestrial > Soil > Wetlands > Permafrost | place: Sweden... | reverse complement strand
TGGCGCGCGGCGCTGCGCGAAGCCCACGAAGAGATCGGGCTCACCGAGAGCTTCATCGAGTTTGCGGGCTACCTGCCGGATCATTGGGTGGGAACGGGGTTTCGGATCACGCCGGTGGTTGCGTTCGTCAATCCCCGCTACGAGCTGCGCATTGCGACTGCGGAGGTTCACGACGTGTTCGAAGTCCCGCTGGCGTTCATTCTCGACGAGGCGAACCACAAGGTGCGGCGCCGCGAGCTGGCCGGCCAAAGCCTGGACGTGTACGACATTCCCTATGGGGACCGCATCATCTGGGGTGCGACGGCCGGCATGCTGCTGACCCTGCGCCGGCAGTTGCGCGAGCGGCCGCGGGTTGACCCGTGAGCGCGAACCCGCCGCAGCCGCCGCTCGACGAGCTGCTCGGGATCATGCGCCGGTTGCGCGGTCCGGAGGGTTGTCCGTGGGATCGTGAGCAGACCTTTGCCACCATCGCCCCGTATACCATCGAGGAGGCCTACGAGGTTGCCGATGCCGTGGAGCGGGGCGACTTGCCGCATCTCAAGGATGAGCTCGGCGACCTGCTCTTTCAGGTCGTGTTTCATTCCCAACTCGCCGCCGAGGCAGGTGAGTTCGACTTCGACGCGGTGGTTGCCGGCGTCTGTGAAAAACTGGTGCGCCGTCATCCCCACGTCTTTGGGACAGACGGCGGCGCGGCGCGGGCGCCTGCGACCGCGGCCGCGCAACTCGCGTCGTGGGAAAACATCAAGGCGCGCGAACGGGCGGGCCGGGCGCTGCCGGAAGGCGGGGCGCTGGACGGGGTGCCGCAGGCGCTGCCGGCGCTGATGCGGGCAGGCAAGCTGAGCAAGCGGGCGGCGCGAGTCGGCTTCGACTTCGAGCACGCCGCGCAGACGGCGGACAAGGTCGCCGAGGAGCTGGCCGAAGTGCGCGAGGCCGCCGCCGCCGTCCATGCGGGGACGGCCGCGGCGCCCGAGGTCGTGGAGGAAATCGGCGACCTGTTGTTTGCCGCCGCCAACCTGGCGCGCAAGCTGGACGTCGATGCGGAGGCCGCGCTGCGTGCCGCCAATGCCAAGTTCGAGCGGCGGTTTCGGGGCATGGAGCGCCTCGCGGCGCTGCGCGGCATCGACTTCGGCAGTCTGGGGCTCGAGGCGCAGGAAGCGTTGTGGCAAGAAGTGAAGCGTGCCGAGTGACGGCGCAGGGCCCGCGCGACGTGAAGCGGTCCGGCTGGTATACCGACATGATCCGGCACTGCCGATCACCGAACGGCGCGAGGAATTGCTCGAGGCACTGGAGCGGCATCAGGTATTGATCGTCGCCGGCGACACCGGCTCGGGCAAGAGCACCCAGCTTCCGCAGTACTGCCTCGAGTTGGGGCGCGGCATCGACGGCCTGATCGCGCACACCCAGCCCCGGCGTCTGGCAGCCCGGGCGCTGGCGGCACGCATTGCGGAGGAAATCGCGCAGCCGCTCGGCGGGACGGTGGGGTTTCGCGTGCGCTTCGCCGATCAGGTCTCCGACGCCACCCGACTCGTGCTGATGACCGACGGGCTGCTGCTCGCCGAACTTGCCTCCGATCCCTTGTTGCGGCGTTATGACACCCTCATCGTCGACGAGGCGCACGAGCGTACGCTCAACATCGACCTGCTGCTGGGGGTGCTGCGACGCTTGTTGCCGAGACGGCCCGAACTGAAGCTCCTCGTGACGTCGGCCACGCTCGACGTGGAGCGCGTCTCCCAGTTCTTCGGCAATGCGCCCGTCGTGACCGTGGGCGGCCGGGGGCACCCGATCGAGGTGCGCTACTCGGCCGCCGACGAGGGGGACGGGGATGCCGGCGACCCCGATCTGCCTCGGGCGATGCTCACGGCATTTCGCGACATCGCCGCGACGCCGGGTTTCAGCGCCCGCGGCGACGTGCTCGCCTTCCTGCCGGGGGAACGGGAGATCCGGGACGTCGGCGAGTTTCTCGAGCGCGAGCTCGGATCGCAGGTCGAGGTGCTCGCGCTGTATTCGCGAATGTCGTGGGATCAGCAGAGCCGCATATTCCAGCCGGGCGCGCGTCGCAGGATCGTGCTGGCCACCAATGTGGCCGAGACCTCGATCACCGTGCCGGGTATCCGTGCGGTGATCGATTCGGGTCTCGCGCGCATCAGCCGCTACAGCCCGCGCAACCGGCTGCAGCGGCTGCCGATCGAACCGGTGTCGCGCGCCAGTGCCGAGCAGCGCAAAGGCCGCTGCGGCAGGTTGGGGCCCGGCCTGTGCGTGCGGCTCTACAGCGAGACGGACTTCGAGGAGCGCGCGGCATTCACCGAGCCGGAGGTGCTGCGCACCAATCTGGCGGCGCTGTTGCTGCGTCTCGCCGCGGATGGCTTGGGTGCCGCGGAGGAGTTCCCGTTCATCGATCCACCCGATGCGCGCGCGCTGGGAGACGGCTATCGGCTTCTGCAGGAGCTCGAGGCCCTGGATGCCGAGCGGCGGATCACGCGGCTCGGACGTGCGATGGCGCGCCTGCCGCTCGATCCGCGACTCGCCCGAGCGCTGCTCGAGAGCCAACGCTTTCATGCCGAGGCCGAATTGCTGGCAATCGTGTCCTGCCTGAGCGTGCCCGACGCGCGTCTCGCTCAATCCGACGCCGCCGCCGAGGACACCGCGGCAACGGCGGCGTTCGAGGATGGCAAGTCAGAGTTCGTCGCGATGGTGAAGTTGTGGCGGGCCTATCGGCGGGCGCGCGAGGGTCCCCGGCGGGAGCTGCGTCGCTGGTGCAAGGAACGCGGTTTGTCGCTCCTGCGGCTGTCGGAATGGGAGGACGTATACCTGCAGGTCTCGGACCGCGCCCGGGAGCTCGGGCTTGTCGCACAGCACAAGCCGGGGAGCTACACGGGCATTCACCGCGCGCTGCTCGCGGGTTTTTGCACGATGGTCGGCACCCGCGGCGACGATGGCGCCTATCTGGGCACCCGCGGGGTGCATTTTCACGTGTTTCCCGGCTCACCCTTGAAGCGCCGCAAGGCGCGCTGGATCATGGCGGCGAACATCGTCGAGACCTCTCGAGTGTTCGCGCGGCGCGTCGCCGAGATCGAACCCAACTGGATAGAATCGGCGGCACACCACCTGCTCAAGAGAGAGTTTTTGGAGCCAGACTGGGACGAGGCGCGCGAGGAGGTGGTGGCGCGCGAGCGCATCGGTTTTCTCGGCCTGGTATTGAGCGCCAACCGCATCGTCAACTACGGACGCATCGCGCCGGAGGCGTCGCGGCTCATCTTCGCGCGCGAGGCGCTCGCCTTTCACCGCCTGCATCGGCGTCCCGACTGGGTGCGGGCCAACGACGAGGCCGTTCTCGCCGCGCAGCGCCTGGAGGAACGTCTCAGATCGCGCGACCTCGTGCGACCGCCGGAATATTTTGCGGAAGTTTACGATCGGATGCTGCCGCGGCAGGTGTCGAGCGGCGCGACCCTGGAGTTTTTCACCCGCCATCTGACGCCGGCACAGCGTGCAGCGCTCGCCTTTCGCCCGTCGGACATTTTCGCGCGTTCGCCGGACCCTGAAAGGCTTGCCCGACATCCGGAACAAATCCGCCTGGTCGACGTCGATCTCGCGGTGGCGTACCGGTTCGCGCCCGGCGAGGAGCGCGACGGGGCGACGCTGACGCTGCCGCTGCTGGCGTTGCCGACCCTGACGTGCGCGGTCGTGGATGGGGCCCTGCCGGGACTGGCCGAACCGCGAGTCGAGGCCTTGCTGCGCACCTTGCCCAAGGACGCGCGGCGCACGCTCATTCCCATTCCAGCGGCGGTCACGAGCTTCGTGGAATGGGCCGGCGGACCGACGACCAGCCTGCCGCGCCTGGTCGCGTGGCTCCGCGAATCGCGCGCGATCCCGGAGGCCTTGATTCGCTTCGACTTCACCGCCGTCCCGGCCCATCTGATTCCGGGCTTCGAGGTCGTCGTGCCGCACCGGGAGCCGGAACGGGGTGGCGACCTGGCGGCGCTGCGGCGCCGCTGTGCCGCGCTGGCACGGGCCGAACTGGACCGCCGGGCGCGCGCCCTGCACCCTGCGCCCTGGCGGCGGTTCGCGGCGGAACAGTTCCCCGGGCCGACCGGCCTGGAGCTGGAGGGCGGTTCCGTGACGGTGTTTCCCACTCTGGTGCGGCGTGGCGCCGCCACGGAGGTCATTTTCGAGTGGTCGGCGGAAGAGGCCGCTCGCCGCTGGCGGCAGGGCGCGGTGCAACTGGCGCGGATGATGCTCGAGCGCCAGTCGCGGGATCTTGCCAAGGAGATCGCCTCCGACACGCCGCTGGTGCTGGCCGCAAGTCCCTACCTTACGGCGGATGCGTTGGCCGACTTGGTGTTGCAGCTGGCGTTCCGCCGAGCCTGCTTTGCGGACGCTCCACCTCCGGAATCGCGGTCAGCCTTCGAGGGGTTGCTGGATGGCGGGCGGGCGGGGCTGCACGAGGCCGCCGCCGGGGTGTGCCGGATGGTGGCTGAGTGGTTTGCCCAGGCGCGCGAGGTGCGCCTCTGTTGGGATGATCCGCGCTGCCGCGCGCACTCTGCCCTCGCCGTGGAAAGCAGGCAGCACCTCTCGCGTTTGTTCGATCCGGATTGGCTGGGCCACGACGCAGGCGACCGGAGTCGGCAGATGCCGCGCTATCTGAAGGCCGAGCAGCGCCGTTGGCAGCGTCTGCGCGCCCGCGGACAGGAGTCTCCCGAGGTGTCGCGGGAACTGCTCGATTGGGGCATGCGGCTGCGCCATCTCGAGGCGCAGGTCGCCGCGGAGCTGCGCTGGATCCCGCAACTCGATGAGCTGCGGACGGGGATCGAGGAATATCGGGTGTCCCTTTACGCTCAGGAGCTCAAGACCCAGGGTCCGATTTCCGCGGCGCGGCTTGGCGCGCGCGTCGCGGCGGTCGAGGCGTGGATCACACGTTGAACTCAATGCCCTGGGCAAGTGGCAGCTGGGAGCTCCAGTTGATCGTCGTGGTCTGCCGTCGCATGTAAGCCTTCCAGGAGTCCGAACCTGCCTCCCGGCCGCCGCCCGTGTCCTTTTCCCCGCCAAAGGCGCCCCCGATTTCGGCACCGGAGGTGCCCAGATTCACGTTGGCGATCCCGCAGTCGCTGCCCTCCGGTGAGAGAAACCGTTCTGCGACCTGCAGACGGTCGGTGAACACGGCTGATGAGAGGCCGTATGGCACGGCGTTCTGCTGGAAGACGGCCTCATCGAACTCGTCATAGCTGATGAGATACAGGATGGGCGCGAAGGTCTCGGCGCTGACGATCGGCATGTCGGCAGATGCGCGCACGATGGCGGGCTCCACGAAGTGGCCGGGACGGTCGAGTACGCTGCCGCCGCACAGCAGCTCTCCACCCTGCTTACGCGCCGCAGCCAGGGCGGCCTGATAACGCGACACGGCATGGCCGTCGATCAACGGACCCATGAGCGTCGATGGGTCGAGCGGGTCACCAATGCGCACCTGATCGAAGGCGCCGACGAGGCGCCGCTCCAGTTCCGCCGCGCGCGCGCGGTGGACGAAAACCCGGCGGGTCGTCGTGCAGCGCTGACCGGCCGTGCCGACCGAGCCGAACACGATAGCCGGCACCGCGAGGTCGAGATTGGCGGTCTCATCGACGATGACCGCGTTGTTGCCGCCGAGTTCCAGCAGGCTTCTTCCGAGGCGTTCTGCGACCCGTACGGCGATATGGCGTCCCACGTGCGTCGAGCCGGTGAACGAGACCAGCCCCACGCGCCGGTCATCGACGAAGCGTGTCGCGAGGTGAGTGCCGGCATCGATGAACAGCTGAAAGATCGGCGGCAGCGAGTGGCGCTCGAGCACGCGGTTGCAGATGTGCTGGACCGCGAGCGAACACAGGGCGGTCTTGGCAGAGGGCTTCCAGACGACGGAGTTGCCCGCGATGGCCGCCAGGAATGCGTTCCAGGACCACACCGCGACCGGAAAGTTGAACGCCGAAATGACGCCCACCACCCCGAGCGGGTGCCATTGTTCGTACATGCGATGCTGCACGCGCTCCGAATGCATCGTCAGGCCGTACAACATGCGCGACTGGCCGACCGCAAAATCGGCGATGTCGATCATTTCCTGCACCTCTCCGTCCCCTTCCGCCTTGATCTTGCCGTTCTCGAGCGCGACCAGGCTGCCGAGCGCATCCTTGTGCAACCGTAGCTCCTCGGCCATCAACCGTACGGCATCGCCGCGCTTCGGAGCGGGCACCCGTCGCCACTCCCGGGCCGCATCGACCGCCGCGCTCATGACATGCTCGTAATCCTCCTCGGTCGCGCCGCGCACCTGCGCGAGCCTCTGGCCGGTCGACGGGTTCATCGAGTCGATCAACTGGCCGGATTGCTGCTCGCTCCAGCCGCGAATTCCCGACCAGGTGCCTGGATTGAGGTCACGAAGCCCCAGGGTCTTCAACGTATCGGTGCTCTTTTGCATGGTGCGATTCTCGGGCCGGATATTGGTCGGGGCGGCATTTTGACGTAGCATCGCGGCCATGTCCAAAAGCACTGTCTTGACCCCCTGGCACCCCGCCAGCTGGCACGGTCTGCCCGCAACCCAGCAACCGAGCTACGGCGATCCGCGCGCGCTGGAGCGGGCGATCGCCTCCTTGAGCCGGCTGCCGCCGCTGGTCGTGTCGTGGGAAATCGAGGCCTTGCGCGAGAAGATTGCCGGCGCCCAGCGCGGCGATGCGTTCCTGTTGCAGGGCGGCGATTGCGCCGAGAGCTTCGAGGATTGCGAGTCCGACAACATCGCGCGTCGCCTGAAGATATTGCTGCAGATGAGTTTGGTGCTGCTGCAGGGTCTGAAAAAGCCCGTGATACGAGTCGGGCGGTTCGCCGGCCAATATGCGAAGCCGCGGTCCGCCGACACGGAAACCCGCGACGGCGTGACGCTGCCGTGCTATCGGGGCGACAACGTGAACCACCCCGGATGGAGTGCGGCGGAACGCGAGCCGGATCCGGAGCTGCTGTTGCGGGGCTACGAGCGCGCGGCGCTCACGCTGAACTTCGTACGGGCCCTCATCGACGGCGGCTTTGCCGACCTGCATCACCCGGAATATTGGGATTTGAGTTTCCTGCGCCACGCGCCGCTGCGCGACGCCTATCAGAAGATCGTCGACTCGATCGGCGAGTCGCTGGATTTCTTCGAATCGATGAGCGGCCAGCGGGTGCATGCGGCGACCCGCGGCGATTTCTACACCAGCCACGAGGGCCTGCACCTGCTCTCGGAGCAGGCACAGACCCGTTACATCGAGCGCCAAAAGAAGTGGTACAACTTGTCCACGCATATGCCGTGGGTCGGCATGCGCACGGCGCAGATCGATGGCGCCCACATGGAGTATTTTCGCGGCATTGCCAATCCGGTCGGTGTGAAGGTGGGGGCGGCCATGAGCTCCGAGTGGCTGCAGGAAATCGTCGGGATGTTGAATCCGCAGAACCAGCCGGGGCGCCTGACCTTGATTCATCGGTTCGGCGTGAAGGACATCGAGCAGCGGCTGCCCGCGTTGATCCAGGCTGTGCGGGGCACTGGCTCCCAGGTGCTGTGGGTGTGCGATCCCATGCACGGCAACACGGAGACCACGGCCGGGGGAGTCAAGACACGGCGTTTCGACAACATTCTGGGCGAGGTGGAAGCCGCATTCCGCGTTCACGAGGAGTGCGGCTCGATGTTGGGCGGCGTGCATATCGAGTTGACGGGGGACGATGTGACCGAGTGCATCGGCGGCGCGCGCGGCCTGGCCGAGGCGGATCTCGCCCGTGCCTACAAGACTTCGGTCGATCCCCGCCTGAACGCCGAACAGGCGTTGGAGCTGGCGATGCGCATCGCCAGTCGTGCCGGTGCCGTCAGACGGTCGGGGAAGCGCCTACGCGGCGTGTAAGGTAAACCCCTACCGATTTTTAATAACTTCAATATATTCAAATATTTATTGATTTTATCTAGAAATGCTCTCGCGAGCGGGACGTCGGTTTTGTAAAAACCGGGTTGCCACCCTGCCCGCAGGTGATATTCTGATCCCAGACCCTTCCTACCCCACTGAACGTGCGGGTGCGATGGCCGCAGGACAGCCCTGTGGCTGCAAGGCTCACTCTGCAAGGACTGCTCGCATATATCGGCTGATCACGGGATTTTTGGCGCCCACGGGCTCCAAGTCCGTCGAAGCGGGTTTGCGGCGGAGTCTTCGAATTTATGGCCAGGAAGTGGCGAAGTTTGGGTTGCGCTCGGGTTAGTCCAAATTCCAGGCGCGCTCGATGGCGGGCTACGCGGCACTCCGCGTAGCCCGTTTTTTATCGGGCATCCGAATTGATGTCCAGCGCCGAAGATGATGCCCACAGTGTTCGATTCCACCTGCCGCCGTTGTCCCCGCCTCGCGGCGTTCCTGGACGACGTGAAATCAGAGCACCCAACGTACGTGTGCAGGCCGGTCCCGCCCTTCGGGGATGCCGGCGCCCGTTTGCTCATCGTGGGGTTGGCGCCCGGCAAACACGGGGCGAACCGCTCAGGCCGCGCGTTCACCGGCGATCACGCGGGAATACTGCTCTATGCGACGCTGCACAAGTTCGCGATGGCGACGGGATCGGTGTCGCGCGCGGCGGACGACGGCCTCGAATTGCGCGGGGTGCGCATCACCAATGCCGTGAAGTGTCTGCCCCCGGACAACAAGCCCTTACCCGCGGAGATCGCGACCTGCAACGCGTATTTGCGCGCCGAGCTTGCGCGGAGTCCGACGGTTGGCGCGATACTCGCCTTGGGAACCATCGCGCACGAGGCGGTCCTGCGGGCCTATGATCTGCGAAAGCGTGATCACCGTTTCGCCCACGGCGCTCTGCATCGGCTGCCGAACGGCGTGACCTTGGTCGACTCCTACCATTGCAGCCGCTACAACACTCAGACGCGGCGGTTGACCACGGCCATGTTCGAAGACGTCGTGAAACGTGCGCAGTCGATTGCAGGGGCGACGACCCCGGGCATGGCCGCGGGCACTCGCTGAGCGTGACGGACTTCGCCGGCATCTTTGACGCCAAGTCCTTTGTCGACAGTCTGCCGGGGCGCCCGGGCGTATACCGCATGCTGGACGCCGGGGACGTGATTCTGTACGTGGGCAAGGCTCGAAACCTGAAGAGTCGCGTGAGTTCCTATTTTCAACCGGGAAACGTCCATCCAAAGGTGCAGGCGCTGGTCGCGAAGACCGTCCGCATGGAAGTCACCATAACGAATTCGGATACCGAGGCGTTGCTACTCGAATTCAATCTGATCAAGAAGCATCGGCCGCGCTTCAATGTCGTTCTGCGGGACGACAAGAGTTTCCCCTTCGTGCACCTGGACACGGCGCACGAGTTTCCGAGGATCAGCTTCTATCGCGGGTCGCGCAAGGAAGCCGGGCGTTTTTTCGGACCCTATCCATCGGCCGGCGCGGTCCGCGAGACGCTGCAACAGCTGCAGAAGCTGTTCCGCTTGCGCAATTGCGAGGACACCTATTTCGCAAACCGCTCGCGACCCTGCCTGCAATTTCAAATCCAGCGTTGCACCGCGCCGTGCGTCGGGCTCATCTCCCGGGACAGCTATGCGCGTGATGTCGCCGCTGCAATCAAGGTTTTGGAGGGCAGGGATGACGAAGTGCAGCAGGATCTCGGCCGCCGCATGGAATCGGCGGCGGAGCGACTGGAGTTCGAGGATGCGGCGCGCCTGCGCGACCAATTGGCGAATCTCAAGACCATCCAGGCCCAGCAAATCGTCACGTCAGGCAGCGATCACGACGCCGACGTGATTGCGATAGCCGCGGGCGCAGGGGAATTCTGCGTGGCCCTGATGTTCGTGCGTGGGGGCCGCAGCCTCGGCAGCACCACGTTTTTCCCGCGGGCGCCGTATGCCGAGTTGACGGAGGTGCTGGCCCAATTCGTGGGCCAGTATTATCTGGAACGCGAAGCGCCCCCCGAAATCCTGGTGGAGCGTGATTTTGAAGACATGGAGGTGCTGGAAGCCACCCTGGGCGAGCGCTCCGGGCACAAGGTGCGAATCACCTCCGCGGTGCGCTCGTTGCGTGCGCGGTGGCTCGAAATGATGCGAAACAACGCGGAACAGGCATTGAAAATGCGGCATCTGGCGCGTGCCAGCATCGAAGCCAGCCTCGACGACCTGCGCGACGCATTCAGTCTCGAGGAGACGCCGGGACGGATCGAATGTTTCGACATCAGTCATACCGGTGGGGCCGATACGGTCGCCTCCTGCGTGGTGTTCGGCAGGGAGGGACCGCTCAAAAGCGACTATCGGCGGTTCAACATTGCCGGGATCGCGCCCGGCGACGATTATGCGGCCATGTATCAGGCGTTGACCCGCCGTTACAAGCGGGTTCGCGACGGTGAAATCACCGCCCCGGACGTGCTGCTCATCGATGGGGGCAAGGGGCAGCTTGCCGAGGCCGCCCGGGTGATCGAGGAACTGGGCATCGAGGGCGTCACGCTGATCGGCGTCGCCAAGGGCGCCGATCGCAGGCCCGGACAGGAGCAACTGTTCTTGTTGGGGCAGGATACCCCCACTATACTGGCCCCAGACTCCAGCGCATTGCATCTGATTCAGCGCGTGCGCGATGAGGCGCATCGTTTCGCCATCGCGGGACATCGGCGCAAACGTGCCAAGCGTCACAACCAGTCGATACTGGAAACCATTCCGGGCTTGGGACCGGTCAAACGACGGGAGCTGCTGAAGCAATTCGGCGGCCTTCAAGGAATACTGCGTGCCGGCATCGACGATTTCGTACAGGTTCGGGGGCTTGGGCGGGAGCTGGCCCAGGTAATCTATGAACACCTCCACCCCGGGCAGTAGGGGCGACGGCCGGATGCCGGGCGCCCAGCGCGCTCATTGGAATCTGCCGAACGCGCTCACCTGGCTGCGAATCCTGATGATCCCGGCGATCATCCTCATTTTCTACCTGCCGCCATTTCCCTGGCGGGACCCGGCTGCCTGCGCGGCGTTTGCCCTGGCCGGTATCACCGACAGCCTCGATGGTTATTACGCCCGCAAACTTGGACTGACGTCCCGCCTTGGCGCCTTCCTGGACCCGGTTGCCGACAAATTGATCGTTGCCACGGCACTCATTCTCATCTTGAGCCGTGCGCCCGAACCCCGCTGGTTCCTCGCGATTGCCGCCATCGTCATCATCGGGCGTGAAATTGCGGTGTCGGCGTTGCGCGAGTGGATGGCCGAAATCGGAGCCCGCGGCAAGATGAAAGTGTCGCTGCTCGGGAAATACAAGACCATCATGCAGATCGTCGGGCTGTCCTTCCTGCTGTTCCGGCAGGACCTGTTCAGCATCCCGGTCTATAAGTTGGGGCTGGTGCTGACTGCCGTCGCCGTGGTGCTGACGCTGTGGTCGATGGTGAACTACCTGCGCGTCGCGTGGCCCGAACTGCGGGGCAGCTCCAGCCTCTAGGCTGCCCGCCATCGCCCTTCACGGCAGCCGTCCGCGTCGGCCCCGGGTCCTGACAGAAAGGTGGTGCAGTTCAACGCGTTAGGCGCAAGAAGTGTGTCGTTTTGCTTGACTCCGGCGACGGCGGCCCTACAATTGCGCCTCTGTTTCGGGTCGGCCCGTCGCGGGAATAGCTCAGTTGGTAGAGCGCAACCTTGCCAAGGTTGAGGTCGCGAGTTCGAGTCTCGTTTCCCGCTCCAAAAT
>Ga0182030_10022682_pt1 | contig 11669 bp, 11 predicted proteins | sample 812S3MmetaG_FD_121299 | JGI IMG/M metagenome (GOLD analysis project Ga0182030, IMG submission 121299) | Permafrost microbial communities from Stordalen Mire, Sweden - 812S3M metaG (Illumina Assembly) | ecosystem: Environmental > Terrestrial > Soil > Wetlands > Permafrost | place: Sweden... | reverse complement strand
GAGCCGCGATGCCCCGAAGTGCCAAAAGCGATCCGCTGCTTCTGAACTGATGGATCAGGCACATGAGTGTAGTATGCAGTCACAAGCCTGGGGACATCGACCAGCATTGCTGGTGTGGCTGGCTTGCCTGCGAGAGGGCTCACTTTTGCAGGCGTATATTTTGGGTCACCCATCGTGAAATTCACCAAGGAACTAGTGACCGTGCGGGGCGGCAGAAGCGTACAACTCAATCCCTGGCGACTTGGGCCCTGAAAATACGTCGAAAACGATCTGTAAATCGCTCCACGTGATGACGGTCTTCGCGCCAATGCGCATTCCGGTCGTGACTTTACTTCCCATCGATGCGGAATTTGGACTTCCCATCGATGCGGAATTTGGACAACGAATTGTCCCGGGGTAATGTTCCATAGCGATGAAGATCATTTCGTCCCTAGTTGCCGGACTGAGTCACGGTTTGCGCTCAACATCAATAGCCATCATGGCCGCATGAAGATTATCATCTCCGACCATCTCCTCCAATGACCGTTTAAGGCGTCCGCGCCAGTTCGAGTACTCCGTTACACTACCCGGAAGATTGGCCTGCTGTCGTTCGTCCGTCAGATCGTCCATTTGCACGATGAGTAAAAAACATTGCGATCCGACAAGATATGCGTGAACAGCGTTGGTTAGCTGCGGCGCCCTCCCGATATGCTCCGAATCCGCGACGTTGACGTCATGCGGCAAGAGGTCCTCATCTGCGAGTGCCTGGAAAACAAACCGCTTGTCTCTTGCACGTTCAATCCGCGCTTGCTGCTCGTCGCCGACGGACGTGATGATACCGAGTTGTGCCTTCGCAGAAATGTCCCCGGCCAGCCAATATCCGTGCAGCGTGGCATGGTCATGCGTGGCGGCCGAGACAGATGCAAGTTGTGGAAGCTCGACCGGGCAGCGAAAGCGATTATGTTCGACTTCGAACTGGTCGTTTCCGGTTTATGAATTCTGAGACGATACCATCCAGCGTTCACGAAACGTATTTTCGCCGGTAATCCATCTTCGGAAGTTCTAAACCGACTGGCTGTATCTGATCTGAGGGAGCGGGTTTACGAGGCTTGTCCCTGCGGTTTGCGCACGTAAGCGGCTGGGCCGGCATATCTGGCCGCTGCGCCCAGATGCTGTTCGATGCGCAATAGCCGGTTGTATTTCTCAACCCGCTCGCCGCGCGCAGGCGCCCCGCTCTTAAGGTGACCGGTATCCAGCCCCACAGTCATATCGGCGATAAAGCTATCGACCGTTTCTCCCGACCTATGCGAGACAAAGGCGCCCCAGCCGTGGTTGCGGGCCAAGCGGGTGGCGGCAATGGTCTCCGTGAGCGTGCCGATCTGATTGAGTTTGATGAGCACGGCATTGGCGATGTTCTCCTCGATACCGCGGGCGATAATCTCCGGATTGGTGCAGAATACATCATCTCCCACCAGTTCGATGCGATCTCCCAGTGCGTGGTTGAGTCGTTGCCAGCCTGACCAATCGTCCTGCGCCATTCCATCTTCCAAGAGCACCAACGGATAGCTGTCGGCCAGCTTCGTGTAGTAAGAAGACATCGCAGCGGAGTCTAGTTTCCGATCCTCACTACGAAGGTGATATTGACCGTTATTATAAAACTCGCTGGAGGCCGGATCACAGGCAATGCCCACATCCTGTCCCGGCCTTAGGCCCGCGCTGTGTATCGCCTGAATGATCAGTTCGAAAGGGGCCTCGTTGGAAGACACCCGCGGGGCAAAGCCACCTTCATCGCCGACGCTGACGGACAGGCCCTTGTTCTCCAACTGCGCCTGCAGCGCATGATATATCTCGCTGCCCCATTCGAGTGCCTGGCTGAAACTGTCTGCGCCGTAGGGAGCGATCATGAATTCCTGAAAGTCCGCCCCTTGCCAGTGAGCGTGAACTCCGCCATTGAGGATATTCATATGTGGTACCGGTAGACGCGTGGCGCCGGGCCCACCTAGGTATTGATACAAGGGCAATCCGCTGCAAGTTGCAGCAGCGCGCGCCACGGCCAGTGAGACGCCTAGGATGGCATTGGCTCCGAGACGCGCCTTATTCGGCGTCCCATCAAATTCGATCATAGTCAAGTCGATCGCAGCCTGCTGACGCGCGTCCATTCCCGCGAGTTTTGGTGCAATAGCCTCATTTACATTAGCAACCGCCTGCAATACGCCTTTTCCGCGATAGCGTTTGGGATTGCCGTCACGTAACTCCACTGCTTCACGGCTGCCGGTCGAAGCTCCGGAAGGTACGGCGGCGGCGGCATGGGTGCCGTCCGCAAGTTCGCACTCCACCTCCACAGTGGGATTACCGCGGGAATCGAGGATCTCCCGACCGGTCAGTGACTGGATCTCATAGTGACGCATCATGGTTATTTGCCTTTGCGTAACGTCCCGCCGTTGGCGCTCGGCCGCTGGATAGATGGCTGATCGTCTCATATAGCCCCACCCCATAGGGAAGAAACCTGCCATCCGATCAGAAATAGCAAGGCATATAGAACTCAGTTCAAGTCACTGTATGCCATTCTTGGCACTACATTTCTCCCCTTGCTTCCGGATTTAGAGGTGCTTCCATCATGTTGGATTGAAACGATGTTTCTATTTTTTGCGATGATTCTGACGTACCCATTGGTTACGTGTTCAGCTTCGCAAGCTGGTGATTTTAACTTGCCTGAGATTTTAACTTGCCTGACATGCGTTTCTCCACCGCCAGCACATGGCGAATGGTATTGAGCAAACTGTCCGGATTAAGGCTCATGGCGTCGATACCGATTTCCACCAGATACTCGGCCATCTCAGGATAGTCAGACGGTGCCTGTCCGCAAATACCTGAGTGGCGCCCGTTGCGCTTTGCGCCCTCTACCGCCAGACGGATCATCTCTTTCACGCCAGCATCGCGCTCATCGAAGTCGAAGGAGACAATCTCGGAATCACGGTCTACGCCTAAGGTCAGCTGAGTTAGGTCATTTGAGCCGATGGAAAAACCATCGAACAGTTTGGCAAAGGCGTCGATCAGGATGACATTGTTTGGAATCTCGCACATGACATAGATCTCGAGTTCGTTGTCACCGCGCTTAAGGCCTTGACCGGCCATCGCAGCGAGTACCTTTTCACCCTCCTCTACTCGGCGACAAAAAGGAATCATCAACTTGACGTTAGTAAAACCCATCTCGTTGCGGACCCTTTTCATTGCCATGCATTCCAGCGCAAAACCGTCGGCATAGGCAGGATGAGCATAACGGGATGCGCCGCGAAAACCGATCATCGGATTATCCTCTTCCGGCTCAAAAAAGGTACCGCCCAGCAGGGTGGCGTATTCATTGCTCTTAAAGTCGCTCATACGCACGACACAGGGCTTTGGATAAACCGCTGCGGCAATCGTGGCGACGCCTTCGGAAAGAGTCTTGACGAAAAAGTCCGCAGGGCTTTCGTAGGCGGTACTGATGGCGGCGATCTTCTTGCGTGTTGCATCATTCACCTTTTCCGGGTGTTTGATCGCCATGGGATGCACCTTTATGTACTCACTGATGATGAATTCCATGCGTGCCAGCCCGATACCGTCCGTCGGCAGTGACGCGAGGCCAAAGGCCTGGTCCGGATTGCCCAAGTTCATCATAATCGCGGTTTTAGGGCGCGCTAGCTGACTCAAATCGGTTTGCTCTATATCGAATTTCAGAATGCCCTTATAGACATTTCCGACTTCACCTTCGGCACAGCTGATGGTGATCTCCTCGCCTGTCTTGAATGTCTCCGTCGCGCTTTCACTTCCAACGATGGCGGGAATGCCGAGCTCACGTGAAACGATGGCGGCATGACAAGTACGGCCGCCCCGGTTCGTCACAATCGCGGCGGCATTTTTCATTATGGGCTCCCAGTCCGGTGTCGTGGTATCGGAAATCAGTACCTCTCCAGCTTGAAAATCATTTAGATCTTTGGCCTGTTTGATCACATGCGCTTTTCCGACGCCGATCTTCGTGCCGACTGCTCTGCCTTGGAGAAGAACAGTGGATCTTTCCTTGAGATGGTAAATCTCGAGTATGGCGCCTTTTTTCTGTGATGCTATCGTCTCTGGACGGGCTTGCACCATATACAGGTGTCCATCCATCCCGTCCTTTGCCCACTCCATGTCCATGGGTTTGTAAAAGCCAGCCTTTTGAGAATAGTGGTTTTCAACTTTGATGGCATAATCGGTAAGCACCATGATGTCTGTGTCCGATATGCAAAAGCGCTCCCTTTCATCGCTGCTAGTGTCGATATTCTTCGTGTATTCCTTGGCAATATTGCCGGTGTTGAGAATGTCCGTAAAAATCATCTTTTTTTGTTTGTTACCCAGACGGCGTTTCAGTACTGCGCGGTGTCCTTTGATGTAGCTTGGCTTATGTGAATAGAAACTATCCGGGTCGATCGTGCCCTGGACCACATTTTCGCCAAGCCCCAAGGCCGCATTGATGAAAACCACGTCCTTGAATCCCGTCTCCGTGTCGAGCGAAAACATCACGCCACTGGCCCCTATATCGCTTCGCACCATTTTCATGACCACGACGGATAGATAAACTTTGAAGCAGTCAAAGTTTTTGTCGTACTTGTAGTGGATGGATCGATCGGTAAAGTTGGAAGCAAGACAGCGCTTATAGGCATCAAGCAGGGCATCGCCACTCGCGATATTGAGATAGGTGTCGTTCTGCCCAGCAAAAGAGGCCTCTGGCGAGTCCTCGGCAGTGGCGGAGGACCGTACCGCTAACGATATGCTATCACCATATTCCTTTTTGAGGTGTGCGTACCCCTGCAAAATCGCCGCCTTCAGATCTTCCGGAAGTTCGCACCCATATACGACAGCACGAGCCTTTTCACCCCGGGTTTGTAAATCCTTGATGTTATCGGGGGCGAGGTCGTCGAGCGCCTCATGAAGTCGTTTCCAAGCGTTATTGTGTTCAAGCACATAACGGTAGGCATCTGCCGTAATCGCAAACCCATTGGGCACTCGCACACCGTCAGCCGTCAGGTTCTGGTACATTTCGCCCAGCGACGCATTTTTGCCGCCAACCAGCGGGACGTCATCAATACCAATCTCCTTGAACCAGCGGATATAAGAGCGCGAACCCGTCATAATGAGCTTCCTTTTTTTGTTCGGCACTAATGGGCGTCGCTCTTGCATCTGGGTTGTCGAATTCCCACTAAACGCTGCATTGAATCATGACGAGTCTGTGAGGACGAGGCAGCACAATTTCCCAAACGCGTATACACAATCTATCTATCGCAGGCGATAACTCTAAATGTTTTTGCTGCATAAACCTAAGGACGATCTCATTTCCTAGCAGCGGCCATAGCTCATACGTACCAACAAAAAAGAAACACCCAAAATCTTACCGCGGAGGGTCGCCCCGCGATAGACTCGGAAAATAAGCGCCATTTTGGCGATCTGCTGTGGCGGCGGCAGGCTGATCCGTAACGGGCGCCAAATCGGCCTATTGTTCCGACGGCGAGTGCCATCGGATAGCGCTTCGTGCTCGAACTGATATTCGCTTAGTCGATTGTGATCAGGTCATTGACCTGAGTCACGCCGGGCGCGGACCAGGCGGTGTTCTCGGCAAGCGTTCGCTCATAGTAGCTGTCGACCTTACCGCTGAGCGTGACCTCACCTCCGTCGATGCTCACGGCGATATTCTTGGCTTCAAACTCTGCATTCCGTTCGAACGCAGCCTTAATCTTTTTTCGAACATCGGATGCCTGGAGGCTGGGCTTGATGGTGATTTGGTTGCTGACTCCCATCACGCCGAGAAGCTTGCGGACGTCCATCTCGGCAGCATGCTTTTGATAGTACCAGTTGACATCCCCGCTCAGCGTGATCCACCCGTTATCTACTTTGACCTTGACCTTGTCCTTCGGGACGGAAAGATCCCAGGAGAGGACGTTCAGCGCTTGCTTGGCAATGTCCTCGTCACCGTGCGCAACGCCATACAGGTAGCGAATTTCGAGTTCCTCGGCGATCGCTTTGACGCCGGAAACGCGGCCGACGGCGCGCTCGGCCGCACACTTCTCTGAATAGCTACCGACATGACCGGTGAGGGTCACCACGCCATCGCGCGCAGTCACACCGATATGGGCATCGGTAACGCTGGGATCCCAAGCAAGTTCATCGAGTACGCTCTGTTTGAGGCTCTGGTCTGTCATTGGACTGCTCCAGTTGTAAAATCCGGTCGGGGTCTTGGCTCGCGCGTCTCCGGCTACGGCATGTAGATGCACGTTGAACGTTCAGGGCTTTTTCGTCTCCTTCTTGCCGAAGGCAGCGTCCACCTCGTCCGACTTGATTCGGACAGACGGATTACCCGGTTCATTCAAGTTTTGTTCTTCGGTGCCGTCCCCCATCATTCCGGGATGACTGATCTTGTTCGGCTTGTTGGGGACGCTGATAATTGGCTTGTTGGTCACGTGGCTCTCCCTGTGCAGATGCGACGCCGTTGCCGCTGTATCCAGCATGGACGATAGCAGGCAAAAGGGACGCCCGGTCAGGGTCGGAAACTACTCAGTCTGGCCTGGAGCCCGAGGCGCCCGCGCCTCGGCGCGGGGCGCCTGCGCAACCGGGCTTCAATCGACGGTCAGCAACTCGTGGACCTCGGTGACGCCGGGCGCCGACCATGCGGTTTCCGATGCCAGAGTCCTTCCATAGTAGCTGCCAACCTGCCCGGTTAGCGTGACCGTACGGCCATCCGCCGTGACGACGATATTCTCGGCGTCAAATTCAGCATTGCGACGGAACGCCGCCCTGATTTGCCTTTCGACGTCGGAAACCCGAACTTTTGGTTTGATCTCGATGGCGTTGCTGACGCCCATAACACCGAACAGATTGCGTATGTCCGCCTCCGCCGCCTGTCTTTGAAAACGCCAATCGACATCGCCCCTCAGAGTCACCCATCCTCTTTCAATCTTGATCTTTACTCTGTCCTTCGGAACCGAGAGGTCCCACGACATGACGTCAAGGGCCTTCCTCGCAATATCTTCGTCGTTCTGCCCGATGCCCGACGCATAACGAATTTCCAGCTCCTCGGCGATAGCTCTGACGCCAGTTACGCGGCCGGCGGCCCGTTCCGCGACACATTTTTCAGCATAGCTGCCAACGTGCCCGGTCAAGGTTACGACCCCGCATCGCACCATCACACCGATATGCGCGTCGTCGAACCCCGGTTGCCACGCGAGTTCGTCGAGCACCCTCTGCTTCAGCGCCTGATCGATCATCGCGCCCCTCCAAAGTTGCTTTTAGCCAGGGAAATCACCCGAGCGAGGCATGAACTACATGAACTAGAAGTGGGAAACAGGATACCGTCGGAAAGTACTCAGCAACGCGACCGCTGATGGAACGGGTCCAGATCGGTCGCAGCACTCCGAAAGGCACGACACGGCATAAACTCTGGCGCAACCCGCGAAATAGACCGGCTACGACGGCAGCGTCTCAGATATGGTTGCGAGAGATTGGTCTGTCAGCAGAGCTCCCGCTGCAGCAAGCGCCAGCCGGGCGAGCGCAGGAAGTGACTTCACTCCGGCTTTTTTCATAATCGAGGCCCGGTGATTCTCGACAGTGCGCTGACTGATTCCGAGATCCGCGGCGATATTCTTGCTGGGGTGGCCGGCGAGAACCATCTCCATGATCTGGTGTTGCCGTCGGGTGAGGCAAGCGAGATGATGGGCAGCGTCCTTGCGCCATTCCGCGAGCTTTCCGGAGTCATGGGATGACTCCAGGGCGCGTTCGACACCAGCCAGAAGCTCAAAGCCGCAGATCGGCTTCTCGAGGAAATCCGCCGCGCCGGCCTTCATGGCTTCTACCGCCGTCGGGACGTCGCTTTGGCCCGTGATCATGATGGCCGGCACCGAATAGCCATCGCTCTTCAACTTCTTCAGCAAATCCAATCCGCTTATTCCGGGTAGATTCGCGTCAATCAGCAAGCACGCGTGACGCCTAGGACGGTATGCATTGAGAAACGATTCGCCATCCTCATAGTCCTCCACAAGATGGCCATCGTGCTCCAGCATGCCGCGAATCGCTTGGCGCACGTCGCTGTCGTCATCGACAACGACGACGACGGGGGCTATCGGCGACGCCGCGCCGACAAGCACTGCGGGCCCGTTTTCCGAGAAAGCGGGCCCAGGAACAAGGCGCGCGATCGCAACGATCAACTCATCCAGGCTCGCCGGCTTGTTGAGATGTTCGCATTCTTGCAGGGCGATGTCGCGAAGTGTCTTTGTCGAAATATCGCCGGTCAGAATAATGACCGGCACGGAGCGGCGCAGCCTCGCGCGAAGCTTCGCCGCCACACAGAGGCCATCCATGCCGTTCGGCAGATTGAAGTCAGAAATGACCAGGCCTGGCTGAACTGCGTCTCTCTCGATCAAATTCAGGGCTTCAACTCCGTCATTTGCTATCGCAACCCGATGGCCTTCCGCGACGAGACCGATTTGGAGGAGATTGCGTACTTCCGAGTCGTCCTCGACGATAAGAACCGTTCCGACCCGTCCCGCGTTATGGTGCTTGCCTCGAATACCCGCCACATTGTTTTCGGCGCAAGCCAGCCGTCCGCCAGGAGATTGTTTGACTTCAATCGAGAAGACAGACCCCTTGCCGAGCTGCGAGCGAACTGTCACCGGATGGTCCAGCAAAGTTCCGAGCCTTCTTACGATCGAGAGGCCAAGGCCAAGCCCAAGGCTGCGGTCGCGGGCCGAATTGCCGAGCTGATGGTACTCTTCGAAGATATCCTGAAGCTGCCCCTCCGGAATCCCAACGCCGGTATCCCAAATCTGGATGCTCAAACTGCCGCCCCGACGACGGCATCCGACCAGCACCCGGCCCCGCTTGGTATATTTGAGGGCGTTCGAAACCAGATTCCGGATCATTTGCTCAAGCAGACGAGGATCGCTGCAGACCGAGAGCGTACAAGGCAACACATGCAGGGCAATACGTTGCGCCTCGGCCTGATAAGCGAGTTCTGCAGTTACCCGATCGATCACGGTATCGATGCGGAACGTTTCTAGCTCTGCGCGAATAGTGCCTGCCTCGATCTGGTTGATGTCGAGCAGCGCGTTCAGCATTCCGGACATGCCGCCCAGGGTTTGATCGAGCCGGCCGACCAATTTTTGGGCCTTCTCACCTACGACGACCTTCGCGAGAAGCTCCTGGAGTAGCACAAGGGTCTGCAGCGGCTGTCGAAGGTCATGACTTGCAGCGGCGAGAAAGCGCGACTTCGCGACATTGGCAGAGTCCGCCTGCAGTCTTGCGTGTTCCAGCGCGGCAGCCGCTTCCTTCTGATGTGTAATGTCGACAAAGGTTACGACAATGCCTTCGATCCTCTTGCCCTCGTTGCGGTAGGGCAGTATGCGGCGAAGATACCAGGCGCCGCTTCGGGCTTCGATTTCCCGTTCGATCGGTTCTTGAGTCCGCAGAATTCTCCTGGCATCGTTCATAAGCGTCCCGTCGGGGGCCAAGGAACTGAGTTCATTGATTGAACGCCCGATGTCGCCTGGCTTCACATTGAAAATCAGTTTGGTCGCTGGCGTAAAGAACCGGATTTTCAGATCAATGTTGAGGAGGATGGTCGCGACGTCGGTACTGTCCAAGACTTTTTGCAGATCGTTCGCCGTCATACGTTGCTGCTGGAATGTCTCCGGAGGTCGTCCGTTGACGGCGGTGAGCTGCTCGCTTAGGGAGACTACTCGCTCCCTTGCGATGACCGGTTCGCCGTGACCGGAGTGACGCCCCCTATCGTCGAAGACGATTTCCCCTTTTATTCTTATCCCGACTGTTTGCTTCCCGTTACGGTTACGTCTCGCCAGTTCCTTGTTTTCGACGGCACGGAATCCACCTCTTTCTTTCGTCCGCGACAACCGTGCGGCCTCGACATCCAGAGTCGAAGTCTGTTCAGAAGGATCGAACCGCGGAAGACGTGTTTGCTCAGATAAAGGGCATTTAACCGGTCGCATCGCTACGCCTCACTTTTCTGATCCAATCTGGAATTGCGGCCCGGCGTGGTACCGGCAAGCAGTTAATTTGATGATCTGACCCTCTCGGTTGGTCAACCCAGCGAGGCGCTTCTCGGCAGCTTCGTATACCCCAAACAGCTTGACGAAAAATACCATCCTCTTCGCGAAGCAGGTGGCATTCCGCGCAGATCGTAGCGCGACTGTTTTGCGATAGCGTTTGCCGGATCGCACCCTCAAAATTGACCGAATTCGAAAGGGGACGAATTGGGCCTGAATTGGAGACGACTTGTTTGTCTTGCAAACGACAGCCCTGCATCACGTTCACCCCGCTGCGCTAGCCTTGTCACAAGTCATTTCCTCGAACTAAGTTCAGCGGCGGAAGCGCAATGCAGCAATGCAGTACCGAGGGACGATTTCTTCGCAATGATTGATCTCGATCAATGCATCGTCGAAAATCGAAGCATCTGAAGATCAAGGCCCGATCTGCACAAGGCTGAAGTCAACGCCCTTTCGGTTCATGACTTTGATCTTGGCAAGGAGGGGGCTTTTGCCTCTTCCTCTGCCAACAGCTTTGAGAGCACTTTGCGCTCCGGCTCGTTGCACGCTTCCGCGAGGCGCTTTTTGAAAAGAGCGAGGTTCTCCCGGTGAATATATTCTTCCATCGGCTCTCGTTGACAATAAATATTTTTTTGGCACGTGAGGGGCGCGCAATCAATCCGCCCAAACCTTCGACTTCATGGGATCTTTAGAGCTTCCCACCGTATCCATGGCGTGCAGCGCATTTGGAAATTCCTCACAGCCAGGAAATTCAAAGACGCAGAATTCGCCACTCGACAGCGGCGGTTCTGCGGCTGTCATTTCGAACCGGCACCTCACGCCCAAGGGCGGTAATAGAACCAGTTTGCCATTTCCGGTTCCCAATTTGATGTTCAATATTGCTCAGTTACAAATATTTAGCGAATTGGAAATTAGCGTAGATCGACCTCAGTTGAATTACGGAGTTTGATCGCATCGGTCTTTCAGGAGAGTGGAACACCACGAAATTGAGCCCGGGACACAAGGGGGTTTCAATTCGATTTTTGCTATTTCCGCTGCGAAAGCCAACCGACTAAAGCGACCTAGACTAACGTCAGTCGGCCTCGTCAAGGGGAGGACGGGGCTCCTTAAACCCGTGCTGACCCGCAAATCGAAGCGCATCGATGATCAGCTTTTTGGCTTGCCCGGGCGCATCGTCGTGGGTGTATTCAAGCTGCAGCAGAGACGCAAACGCCTCGACGTCGAGCGCCTCAAGCCTGTCGGCCAGCTCTTTCGGGTCCACAATCACCTCCTCACACGCGCTGACTGCCTATCCGTCAGCTTTGAGCCTGAAATCGACCTGCACTTCTTTTGTTCACATCGACGCCCTCTTTAGCAAGCCCTTTCAGGGGACTGGGCGAGCTACAGGAAAGCACAACGAAGCGAACGGCGAGAACAACAAGGACGGCAATTCAAATAATCGTTATTGGAATTGCGTGCTGAAGGTCTGACCGACGACAAGACCATTGTCGAGCTCAGGAACCGACAGAAAAGGAATATGCTGTCTATACGACGTCGGCCATGGCCGGTATCACGGACAGGGATCTCGAATTTGTGCCAAAGGTCGCGTGCGTCACTGACACGGTCGTGCTTAGCGGACCTGTCAAG
>Ga0182030_10022680_pt1 | contig 11669 bp, 11 predicted proteins | sample 812S3MmetaG_FD_121299 | JGI IMG/M metagenome (GOLD analysis project Ga0182030, IMG submission 121299) | Permafrost microbial communities from Stordalen Mire, Sweden - 812S3M metaG (Illumina Assembly) | ecosystem: Environmental > Terrestrial > Soil > Wetlands > Permafrost | place: Sweden... | reverse complement strand
TCCGAAGGGTCCTGCTGATCGGCCACGAACACCTTTCGCACTTCTCGACGTCGCGCTTTGAGAAGTTCGAGCACGGCGTGGCGGCCCTCGACCTGCTCTCCACCCAGACCCTCCTTGTCGCGGTTGGGGGCGCGACGCGTCCCAACGTTAGGGCCCGCACCCGATGGTCGTCCCGTGCCGCGAGGGGGCCTCCCCTTCGGCGCCGGCGCCCGGCGCGGCGCAGGCCGCGGACTCACGACACTCTTTCGATGAGAACCACGGCGGTGGCTCCGATTCCCTCGACGCGACCGAGCGCACCCAAGCCCTCGGTCGTCGTGGCCTTCACCGAGACCGTCGTTCCAACCAGAGCCGAGAGTTCGCGGGCCATCAGGGCCATGTGGTCGATCAGTTTCGGCCGTTCGGCGATGATCGTGACGTCAGCTGAGGTGACGACGAAGCCCTCGCCGCGCAGGAGCCGCAGCGTCTCTTCGAGCAGCAGTCGAGAGGGCACTCCCGCGAAATCGGGGTCGTTGTCAGGAAAGTGTCGGCCCAGGTCGCCCAGGTTGGCCGCTCCCAGGAGCGCGTCGCAGAGCGCGTGGGTTGCGACATCGGCGTCCGAGTGCCCCACGAGTCCGGGAGCTCCGCCGATTTCGATCAGCCCGAGCATGAGTACCCGTCGAGGATCGTCACTCACGCGGTGCACGTCAAAGCCGTGTCCCACTCTCATCGTGCCCTGACGAGGTGGTGCGGCCACTCGTTCTAAGTCGCCGGGCTGGGTGATCTTGACGTTCGCCCGCTCCCCGGGGATGACCACCACGCGCGCGCCGAGGGCCTCGACGAGTGCGGCGTCGTCGGTGGCTTCCGGAGTCGACGCGTGGGCCTCGACCAGCAGGTCGCGCCGGAAGGCCTGGGGGGTCTGCACCGTGACCAATCCCTCTCGGGCGACGGTGGCGCGAATGAGGCTCGTGTCGCCGCTCCCCTCCACGTTCTTCACCGTGTCCGTAATGGGTAGACCCGGAACAGCCGCGTCAGCACCGCGGCGCACGGCGTCAACCACCGAAGCGAAGAGGTGGTCGCTCGCGAGGGGCCGCGCGGCGTCGTGCACGACGATGATGTCGGCGTCACCGCAGCGGGCCAGGCCGGCGCGCACGGAGGCCGCCCTCGAAGTCCCGCCCGTCACCACGACGTCGGCGCCTTCTCCATTGCCGTCGTAGCCCTCGGGAGTGACGAGCACCACGAGTGACGCGACGGAGCGCGCGTGACGCACGCTCAGCGCGGCCACCGTCTCGTCACCGAGTCGGGCGAACTGCTTGGGACCGCCAAAACGTGTCCCCCGGCCGCCGGCAACGACCACCGCGGCGACCGACATGCTTACGGCAGGACCGAGGCGAGCTTTTCTTCAGCTGCTTCAGTGTCCACGTTGAGCGCGAAAGTGAGCTCAGACACCAGAATCTGACGCGCGCGGGTCAGCATGCGCTTCTCCCCGGCTGACAGTCCCTTGTCCTTGTCGCGGATCGAGAGGTTGCGGACGACTTCGGCGACCTGATAGATATCGCCCGAACGCAGCTTCTCCGAGTGGTTCTTGAAGCGACGCGACCAGTTGGTGGGCATGCGCGCTTCCTTCTTGCGCAGCACGGCGAATACCTCTTCGACCTCTTCGTCGTTGATGACGTCACGCAGGCCGACCGACTCGGCGTTGGCGACGGGCACCATCAGGACGAGGTCGGTGTAGGCCACCTTGAGCTTGAGGTAGTCCTGCTTGACGTCAAATGCGGTCATCTTCTCGATCTTTTCCACGGTGCAGGCGCCGTGGTGCGGATAGACGAGACGATCGCCTTTTTTGTACTTGCGAACAGTGGTGGACAAGGTTCTCCTCAATAGAAAATCGCCCAAAAGGGGCTTTAGGGGGACTATCTATTCTACCAGTCTTTGGCTCACTTTGTGCCGAATTGAGCGGCCTGGATCGCCTCAGCCAGGGAATGGCAGCGATGAACCGTCACCGCGGGCACTTCTTCGAGCTCGCCGGCCGCGGGCACGATGACCGTCGTGGCTCCCAAACGGTATGCTTCGCGCACCCGGCGAGAGAGCCCGCTGACCGCGCGCAGCTCGCCCGCGAGGCCCACCTCGCCCACGGCAGCCAGGCTGCTCGGAACCGCGAAATCCAACGCCGCCGACGCGACCGCCAGCGCGAGCGCCACGTCGACGCCTGGTTCGCTCGCGGGCAGTCCTCCCGCGGTGGCCGCGAAGACGTCGCTGGCGCTGGTATCAACGCCGCAGCGCGCCTCGAGGACCGCGAGCAGCAGTGACAATCGCTGCGAGGAGACCTGGTGGGCCACCCGTCGAGGGGAGCCGGAACTCGACGCCACCAACGCCTGCATCTCCACGAGCAGCGAGCGCGAGCCGTCGTTGGTGACGGTGAAAACGACGCCGGGCACGTCCAGGCGCGGGCCGCGCAGGGTCAGGGCGGCGTCGGGCAGGTCACGCAGGCCCTCACTCACCATCTCCAGCAGCCCGACCTCGCCGGTGGGTCCGAAGCGGTGCTTGATCGCCCGGATGAAGCGAAGCGTGCCGTGACGGTCGCCCTCGATGCGCACGACCGTGTCCACCAGGTGCTCGAGCGTGCGCGGCCCCGCCAGCTCGCCATCCTTGGTGACGTGGCCCACCAGTATGAGGGCGGTGGCGCACTCCTTGGCGGCGCTGCACAGCCGCTCGGCCGCGTGACGAATCTGGGGCACCGAGCCCGCCACGCTGGGCAGCGTGGCGTCGCTCATCGCCGAGATCGAGTCGATCACGCAGAGCACCGGCCGGCGTTCACGTAGCAGCTGCTCCGCCGCGTGCACGTCGGTGGTGGCCGCGACATCGAGGTTGGCGGGCACCTCCCCCATTCGATGGGCCCGCAGAGCGACCTGGGAGGTGGACTCTTCGGCCGCGATCAAGAGGACCCGGTCGCCCTTCAGCGCCAACGAACGAAGCAACATCAGGGCCAGCGTCGACTTGCCCACTCCGGGTTCCCCGAAGAGCAGCATCGTCGATCCCGCGACGAATCCGCCGCCCAGCACCCGGTCGAGTTCGCCGACTCCCGTGGCGATCAGGGTCGTGGCATCGTCGTCGACGTCGCGCAGACTCGTGGTGGCGATCGTCGAAACGGCCCTCGGCTTGGCGGCCGTGCGCTCCTCATCCAGCGAGTTCCACTCCCCGCAGCCGGCACAGCGACCGGTCCATCGCGGCGACGTGGTGCCGCACTCGCGACAGACATGGACGGTGTGGCTCTTCACCCTTCGAAGAGTAGGGGGGTGCTGTGACTAGGCGTTGGGTGCGAGGTCTTCGAAGTCGACCGAAGGAGGCAAGCCCTCGACCCCCTCGAACGTCAACTCCAGGCCGTCGGCACCCTCGATGGCGTCCACGACGATCGTCTGGCCGGCGTGGAACTCCTTGAAGAGGATCTTCTCGCTCAGCACGTCCTCGACGTACTGCTGGATCGCGCGGCGAAGCGGTCGCGCGCCCAGTTCGGGGTCGTAGCCCTTGTCGGCCAGGAATCCCTGGGCCGCGGCGGAAAGCTCCAGGCCCAGTCCCTGCACGGCCAGCTGCTCGCGAAGCCTCGTCACGAAGAGGTCGGCGATCGCCATCACCTCTTCCTTGGTCAACTCGTGGAAGACGATGATGTCGTCGATTCGGTTGAGGAACTCCGGTCGGAAGTGCGCCTTGAGGGCCGTGTGAACCTTCTCCTTCATGCGCTCGTGGGTCAGCAGGTCAGATCCCGTCCCGAAGCCGATGGCGGCACGGCGCAAGTCGGCGGTGCCGAGGTTCGACGTCATGATCAAGATGGTGTTCTTAAAGTCCACGGCCCGACCCTGGGCGTCGGTCAGGCGACCGTCCTCCAGTATCTGCAGCAGCGTGTTAAAGACATCCGGGTGGGCCTTTTCGACCTCGTCGAAGAGTACGACGGAGAAGGGCTTGCGGCGCACGGCCTCGGTCAACTGACCGCCCTCGTCGTAGCCCACGTAGCCCGGGGGCGAACCCACCAGTCGGCTCACCGAATGCTTCTCCATGTACTCACTCATGTCGAGCTGGATGATCGCGTCCTCGTCGTCGAAGAGGAACTCGGCCAGGGTCTTGGCGAGCTCGGTCTTGCCCACACCCGTGGGTCCGAGGAAGATGAAGGAGCCGCCCGGACGCTTAGGGTCCTTCAGACCAGCGCGGGTGCGGCGGATGGCGCGACTAAGGGCGATGATGGGCTCGTTCTGGCCGACGATGCGCTTGTGCAACTCGTCCTCCATGCGCAACAGCTTGGAGGTCTCCTCCTCGGTGAGGCGGTAGACCGGGATCCCGGTCCACACGGCCAGCACTTCGGCAATCGTCTCTTCGTCCACGAGGTCGAAGGCCTCGCTGCCCGTTGCCTTGGTCGCGGTGTCCAGTTCGTTCTTTCGTGCGACCAGGCCGCGCTCCTGCTCTTCCAGGGCCTTGGCCTGCTCGAGGGCGCCGCTCTCCATCGCCGACTCCTTGTCGGCGCGAACGCGCGCGATGTCCTCGTCGAAGCGCTTGACGGCGGGCGGGGTGTCCATGCGACGAATGCGCAGGCGGCTGCCCGCCTCGTCGATGAGGTCGATCGCCTTGTCGGGCAAGAAGCGGTCCGAGATGTAGCGGTCCGAGAGGTTCGCGGCCGCGATGAGCGCCTGGTCGGTGATCTTGACGGAGTGGAACTCCTCGTAGACCTCGCGCAGGCCCTTGAGGATCTCGATCGTCATGGCGACCGAGGGCTGCTCGACCTTGACGGGCTGGAAGCGGCGCTCGAGCGCGGCATCCTTTTCGATGTACTTGCGGTACTCGTCGATGGTGGTGGCACCGACCGTCTGCAGCTCGCCTCGCGCCAGCATGGGCTTGAGGATCGACGCAGCGTCGATGGCGCCTTCCGCCGCGCCCGCGCCGACCAACGTGTGGATCTCGTCGATGAACAAGATGATGTCACCGCGCGTGCGGATCTCCTTCAAGACCTTCTTCAGGCGCTCCTCGAAGTCACCGCGGTAGCGGCTGCCCGCGACGAGCGCGCCGAGGTCCAAGGTGTAGAGCTGCTTGTCGGCCAAGGTCACGGGGACCTGGTTCGAGACGATCATCTGGGCCAGGCCCTCGACGATCGCCGTCTTGCCAACGCCCGGCTCACCGATGAGGACGGGGTTGTTCTTGGTGCGCCGTGACAGGATCTGCATCACGCGCTCGACTTCCTTTTCGCGCCCGACCAACGGGTCGAGTTTGCCCTCGCGGGCGAACTGGGTGAGGTTGCGTCCGAACTGGTCCAGGACGGCCGAACCGCCGGCGGCCTCGGGGTCGCTCTTCTGGCCGCCGGAGGAGCCCGAGGAACCGGACTCCTTGCCGCTCTGTCCCGACATCATCTGGATGACCTGGGTGCGCACGCGGGCCATGTCCGCGCCGAGGTCGTTGAGAACCTGAGCCGCGACACCGTCGCCCTCGCGCACGAGTCCGAGCAGCATGTGCTCGGTACCGATGTAGGAGTGGCCGAGCTGGAGGGCTTCGCGAAGCGAGAGCTCGAGGACCTTCTTGGCCCGAGGTGTGAAGGGTGGTGATCCGGGCGACGGGTTGGTGTTGGCACCGATCGCCTCTTCCACCTTCTCTCGCACGGCGTCGAAGGTGACGCCCAGGGACTCGAGGGCCTTGGCGGCGACCCCCTCACCTTCGCGAATCAGTCCGAGCAGAATGTGCTCGGTCCCTATGAAGGCGTGATTAAGGTCGCGTGCTTCTTCCTGGGCGAGCACTAGCACTCGACGGGCACGGTCTGTGAATCGTTCGAACAAATCTCATCCTTTAAGCGTTTCCTAGTAAAAGTGTATCGGTGCAAGTGCCCGAAGCGACCATCAGCCCACAAAGCACTCAGAATGCTCAATTAGGGTGTACGGAGTGAACCTTACCGAGCGTCTGGGGCTTAAATCGGTGGAAACCGACCTTGCGCGCCTCGAAACCCTGCTCGCGGAGTCCGTCATCTTTGGCGACGAGTACCTGGACTCGGTCACGACCCACCTCATTTTCGCGGGAGGCAAGCGTTTACGACCGATGCTGGCGCTGGCGTCGGCGACCGGCGGAGCGCGCCCCGCGAGCGAGGAGGACCTGCTCGGCGGCGTCGCCTTAGAGCTGATGCACCTCGCGTCGCTCTATCACGACGACGTGATGGACGAAGCCGAGGTACGCCGCAACGTCGACAGCGTGAACGCCCGCTACGGCAACCTCATCGCCATCGTGGCCGGCGACTACCTCATGGCCCGCTCGGCGACCATCGCCGCCGACCTCGGATCGACCGCCGCCGGACTGCTCGCGCGCACGCTGGCGTGGCTGACGCGCGGACAGGTCTCGGAGGTTCGCACCGCCTTCAGCGTCGAGCGCACCGAGGCGGACTACTTCGAGGCGATCGAGGGAAAGACCGCGTCACTGATGTCCTCGAGTTGTCGCATGGGGGCGCTCACTGCCGGCCTCGGTCCAGACGAGTCCGCCGCGCTGAGCGAGTTCGGTCGGTGCTTTGGCATGGTGTACCAATTGCGCGACGACATCCTCGACGTCGTGGCGACCGACAACCAGCTCGGCAAGCCGGCGGGCCAGGACCTCGCCGAGGGCGTCTACAACCTGCCAACGCTCTTCGCGCTGCGCGACCCCAATCTCGGCGACGAGTTGCGCCGGCTCCTGGGCGCGGTCCTCAACGACGACGACCGCGAGAGGGCCCGCAAGCTCGTCATCGCGACCGACGGCATCGCCCAGACGATTGCTTCGGCGCAGAGTTTCCTCGCCATCGCCCACGACACCCTCGAGGGAGTGAGCAGCGAGCAGTTGCGGCAGGGATTCAGCGCCCTCATCGAACACCTGCTCGAGGACCTGCCCAGCTACTAGTTGCGCTGGGGCTTGAGCGTCGGGAAGGCGACCACCTCTTTGATGTTCGCCTCGTCGGCGATCAGCATCGCCAATCGGTCCATGCCGATGCCCAGGCCCGCCGTCGGGGGAAGACCCCACTCGAGCGCCATGATGTAGTCCTCGTCGATCAACATCGCCTCGTCCTCGCCGGCGGCGGCCAGGCGGGCCTGCTCTTCGAATCGGGCGCGCTGGTCGGCGGGATCTGTCAGCTCGCTGAAGCCGTTGGAGAGCTCACGCCCGGCCGCGTAGGACTCGAAGCGCTCGGTCAGCTGGGGATCGGACCGGTGACGCCGCGACAGCGGCGACACCTCGAGTGGATACTCGGTCACGAAGATCGGATTCCAGAGTCCGACTTCGCTCGTTGCCTCGAAGAGTTCGGCGAGGCACCGTCCGGCCCCCCACGACGGGTGCACGGTCACGTCGTAACGACCGAGCAGTTCCACGAGATGCTCGTAGGGCGTGTGCACCGAGACGTCCTCGCCCACGGCCTCGCTGGCCAACTCGGCCATGGAACGCCGCGGCCACGGTGTGGCGAAGGAGAAGTCCCTTCCTTGGTAGGTGACCTCGGTCGTGGCGAGCACGTCGAGCGCCACTCCCGCGACGAGTTCCTCGGTGAAGGCCATCATGTCCTCGAAGTTCCAGTACGCGGCGTAGAGCTCGAGCATCGTGAACTCGGGGTTGTGGCGCGGGCTCACGCCTTCGTTGCGAAAGACGCGGCCCAGCTCGAAGACCCGCTCGAACCCGCCCACCACCAAGCGCTTCAGCCACAGTTCGGGAGCGATGCGCAGGTAGAACTCGCTGTCGAGGGCGTTGTGAAACGTCTTGAACGGTTTCGCCGCCGCCCCGGTGGGGATCGGGTTGAGCATTGGCGTCTCCACCTCCACGAACCCGGCCGCCCAGCAGCGCTCGCGCACGGAGCGGATCATCGCGCTGCGTCGAAGCAGCGACGTTCGCGACGAGGTATTGGCCCACAGGTCCGCCTCGCGATGGCGGTAGCGCAGGTCGATATCGGAGATGCCGGCCCACTTCTCGCCGAAGTTGTGCAGCGCGTGCGCTAGGCGCACCCACGAGGCCACCTTCACCGACAGCTCGCCGCGCTTGGTTCGCACCACCTCGCCCGCGACACCCACCCAGTCGCCGAGGTGCAGCTTGGCGAACTCGTCGAACTCCTCGGTCGACTGCGCGAGAGCGAACAGCTGAATCTCGCCCGTCTCGTCGCGCATCGTGGCGAAGGCCAGCTTGCCCTGGGCCCGAAGCAGCATCACCCTGCCGGCGACGCTGACGCTGACACCGGACTCCTCGCCGTCAGCGAGGTGGGCGTAGGTCGACTGCAGTTGGCCCGCGTGGGCGCTCTGGGCGAAGGTGTACGGCGTGTCCATGGGGCCTTTCAAGAATGATTACGTTCATGAACGATACGCAATCCATGAAGGGTAAGCCACGGCTCGACGTGCGCGACGTATTTGGTGTGCGGCGCGACGAGGCTGGCGAGACCCCCGGTGGCGATGATCGTCGCTTCGCCGATCTCGACGAGAATCCGCTCGACCATGCCATCGACCTGCGCGGCGAAGCCGTAGAGCACGCCCGACTGGATCGACTCGATCGTCGAGCGACCGATGACCGAGCGCGGTTCCACCAACTCGACGGAGCGCAGCGCCGACGCCTGGAGGTAGAGGGCCTCCAGGGAGATCGCGACCCCGGGCGCAATGGCGCCACCGAGGTACTCGCCCTTGGCGCTGATGACGTCGAAGACGGTGGCGGTGCCGAGATCCACCACGATCGACGCCCCGGGATAGAGGTCGAACGCCCCGACCGCGTCGGCGATGCGGTCGGGACCCACCTCGCGAGGATTGTCGTAGAGGATGGGCATGCCCGATTTCGTGCCGGGACCGATGACCGTGACGTCGAGCGCGGCGAACCACCGGTTCGCCATCCGGCGCAGCTGGGTCGTCACGGTCGGTACCGAGGACGCGATGGCGATGGCGTCGACCGCACTTCGCAGGTCCAGCCCCTCCAGGTCGAGCAGCTGAGTGAGGACCATGGCGAGTTCGTCGGGCGTGCGATCGGCGTCGGTGGAGATACGCCAGTGAAAGGCGAGACCGTGCTCGCCGCTCGCGCGGGCGAAGCCCATCGCATCGGGTGCGTTGGGCGTCTCGGGACCGAACAGCCCGATGACCGTCTCGGTGTTGCCGACGTCGACGGCGAGCAGCATCAGGGCCTCGCGGCCACGAGGGTGACCGGCGCATTGTCGATGAGCCGCACGCCGTCGACCACGCCGGCCACGAGCGCGCGGCGCGCGCCGGTCTCGTCGTCGCCGGCCAGCGCGAAGTTCACGGGGTCGACGATCTCGGCGTAGGACGTCCGCACCCCGGCGCCGTCGAGGACCTCTCGAAGACGGCGCCGATGATTTGATGCCGTGTCCGGGTTGGTCACCGACGCCAGCGCGCGTGAAAGGGCCAGCGCGCGAACGCGCGCCTCGGGGCTCAACAAGCGGTTGCGGCTGGACACGGCCAGGCCGTCAGGGTCCCTCACGATGGGACATCCCACCACCTGCACCTCCAACGCGAGATCGCGCACCATCTGGCGAACGACGGCCAGCTGCTGGAAGTCTTTCTCGCCGAAGAAGGCCCGGCACGGCCCCGTGAGGATGAAGAGCTTGGCGACAACACTCGCCACGCCGTCGAAGTGGCCGGGGCGGTCGGCCCCTTCCAGGATGTCGCCGATACCGTGCACCGACACCGTCGTGGAGGTGGCCTCGGGGTAGTCCGGCCACATCGACTGGAGTGTGGGCTCGATGAGGCAGTCCACGCCGTTCTCCTTGGCGATCAACGCGTCATCCTCTGGGGTCCTCGGGTACGAGTTCAGGTCGTCACCGCTGTTGAACTGGCGAGGATTGACGAAGAGGGTGGCGATCACCACGTCGCCGCTGGCCTTGGCGGCGCGGAAGAGCGCCGCGTGCCCTTCGTGCAGCGCACCCATGGTCGGCACCAGGGCCACGCCCCGACCCGACGCGCGCTGCTCGTTGGCGTAGCGGCGCCACGTCGCCAGGTCACTCACGTGCTCCATCAGGCGGGGGTCTGCGCGCGACGCTGCTCGGCCAGCTCGAAGGCGGCGTTCGCCAGGGCTACGTACGTGGAGCGCTGCGACTCGGGTATTGCGGCGAGGTGCGCGTCGATGGTGGCCATGTCGCCGCGCGACGCCGGACCCGTGAGGGCCGCGTGCGGACCCACCGCGACGACGTCGGCCAGGGCCTGTTGAGCCAAGGGCAGGAAGTCCTCCAGGCTGAGGCCCGCCGCCTCGGCCAAGTCGCCCACGTGACCCATCAAGGCCACGAGATGGTTGGCGGCCACCGATGCGGTGGCGTGATAGGCGGTGCGCTGATCGTCGCGCAGGGTGATGATTCGCCCGCCGAGCGAACGAGCGACGTCGAACAGCACGTCGTCGCCGGCGACACAGTACGTCGCCCCGGCGAGGCGCGCGGCGCCCAACTCGCCCGAGGGCAACAGCATCAGGGGATGCAGCGATCCCACGCGCGGATGAGGACTCAGCACTTCGAGCGACAGCGAGCCCGACGCGTGCGCGACGACCCACCGGGTGCTCGGCTCGATTCTCGACGCCACGTCGCCCACGGCGTCATCGGGCACCGTCAAAAGGATGAGGTCGGGCGAACCCAGCGAGTACAGCTCGTCGTGGTGCACGAGAGTGACGTCGTGGCCGCGTTGGGCCAAGGCCGGCGCAAAGGACGAGCCGGCTCGCCCGGCACCCACGATGGTTATCTTCATATCTGCTCCGATCCGTTCCAGCCCCTCTCGGGTGCCGTTCGGTGTTAGCGCAACGATTCGAGTGTACCGAGTTCGACGACCCTTCCGACGCCTTGGCGCACCTGGCCCTCGCTGACGAGCTCAGGAGCCAACTCGCGCAAGGGAACGAGCACGAATGAGCGCTCGTAGAGGCGCGGATGGGGCACCTCGATCGCGGGGTAGCCGCTCGTCTCATCGCCTACGAGCAGCACGTCGGCGTCGAGCGTGCGCGGTCCCCAACGGACCTCCCTGGTGCGACCTCGCGCCCGCTCCGCCTCGTGGCATCGCTCGAGGAGCTCGTGCATCGTCGCCGAGGTCGTCACCTCGACGACGAGATTCCAGAAGTTATCCTGGGCGACGCCGCCGACGGGCTCGCTCTCGTACACGTGGGACACCCGACACGGGTCGTTCGCGCAGACGATCGCCACTCCTTGCGCCAGGTGTGCGCCGCGGTCGCCGACGTTCGATCCGAGGGATAAGTAGCAGCGACGCACTAGCGCCGCTGCACCGTGCAGCGAACACCGACGCTGGCCACGTCCTGGGGCACCGGCGGGCGGACCTTTCGAACGCCCACGGTGACCGAGATGATCTCGGCGTCGTAGGCCAGGATCTCGTGCGCCACGCGCTGCGCCAGAGTTTCGAGCAGCAGGAACCGACCTTCGGTGGCGACGTTGACCGCCAACGAGAGGACGTCCGCGTAGTTCGTCGTCGCCGAGATGTCGTCGTTCATCGCAGCCTCTTCGAAGGGGCGCTGCACGTCGAGGTCGAATACGAGCGGCTGGGCGCGATCGCGCTCCTCCGCCAGCACCCCGACGATGGCGTTGCAACGCAGCTCGCGCAGCTCAATCGTGTCGCTCACGCGGGTATCTCGGGCAGGTTGAAGAGTACGGAGCGTCCGTCGGGTCCGATCGAGCGCTTGAACAGGCGCTCGACGTAGGCAATCGCCATGGACGTCGTCGGGACCCTCGACGACCAGACGAGGTA
>Ga0182030_10022678_pt1 | contig 11669 bp, 12 predicted proteins | sample 812S3MmetaG_FD_121299 | JGI IMG/M metagenome (GOLD analysis project Ga0182030, IMG submission 121299) | Permafrost microbial communities from Stordalen Mire, Sweden - 812S3M metaG (Illumina Assembly) | ecosystem: Environmental > Terrestrial > Soil > Wetlands > Permafrost | place: Sweden... | reverse complement strand
ATGCTGTCTGACTCATTTGTCCTCAGATGTTTACATGCACCAATTTTAGAGCATTGTGCGTCGTTGGAGATTTCACCTCCAAATTGGCGCATGGACGCGAGATTTGTTGTGGCGAACCCGCCGCCGAACTCGCCGGTCAGCCGGGCGGTCAGCTCATTTAGGCGCTCTTCGCCATTTCCAGGCGAGAAGGTCTGAGAGGCACAGTTCAACAAAAGGCGGTCCTATGGTTCGGTCAACGCATCGCAAACCCAATACGCCTTGCGGGTTGTTGGATTATGCCATTACAAGTGATTAAATAATGGTGGTTTGACGCAATGAGCGCTACAAAGCCAATTGAGAGAACGATGCAGTACGTCCGCCGGAAAGGAATCGTGAGGCCCCGCGACTTGGAGGCCCTCGGCATTCCGCGAGAGTACCTGCTACGTCTCCACCGTCAAGGAAAGCTGAGCCGAACCGGGCGCGGGCTCTATACTCTGCCAGACGCGGCGGTCACGGAACGTCACTCCTACGCGGAGGTATCGAAACGGGTGCCGGAATCAATCCTGTGCCTGCTCTCGGCCCTGGCCTTTCACGAATTCACGACGCAAAGTCCGGCATCGGTCTGGATCGCTCTCGGCAAAGGGGCAAGAAAGCCTGCCATCCTGTCGCCTTCACTTCGGGTGGTGCGTCTCACGGAACCTTCGCTCTCCGAAGGCGTCGAAGAGCATACGGTTGAGGGCGTGCCTGTGCGCGTTTACTCAGCCGCAAAGACCGTGGCAGACTGCTTCAAGTTCCGCAACAAGATCGGCTTGGACGTTGCAATCGAGGCGCTGAAAGACAGTCTCCGCCAAAAGAAGACCACCATCAACGACATCTACCGCTATGCCAAGATCTGCCGCGTGAGCAACGTCATCCGTCCATACATGGAGGCGCTATGACCCGCGAACCAGCGAAGAATCCCGCGGCTTCCATCCGGGCGCGTTTGCTCGCTCTCGCCCAAAGCAGAGGGCAAGACTACCAGCGGGTTTTGGGAAGATATGCGATCGAACGATTCCTGTTCCGACTGGGCAACTCAACCTACCGCGACAGATTCGCAGTCAAGGGAGCAACGTTGTTTACGCTTTGGACGGGCGATACCCACCCGGCGTACGAAGGACTTGGACCTCCTCGGATGGGGATCGTCGGCCATTCGTGGAGTCGAGGAGACAATTCGGGCCATCTGCATGGTCGAAGGGAATGACGGCATTCTCTTCGACGGCGAATCTGTCGAGCGCACAAGGATCAAAGAAGAGGACGAATACGAGGGTGTGCGCGTGAAATTGCACGCCGTCCTGGCCGGCGCGCGGATTCCGATGCAGGTCGATATTGGATTTGGCGACGCCGTTTATCCAGAGCCAGAATTTGCTTCGTTTCCAGTGTTGCTCCCTATGGAGCCACCGGTGATCCGTGCCTATCAACGCGAAGCCGCTATTGCGGAAAAACTCAATGCAATGGTTGTGCTGGATATTCGCAACAGCCGCATGAAGGACTTCTACGACATTTGGTTCATGGCCAACACCTGGACCTTTGAAATGGCCACCTTGCGCGACGCTATCGTGGGCAGGTGAACGAGGACATCCAGACGACCTTGAATGACCGCGGGCGCTAGGAGGAACTTGCGGACCCGAAATACCCCGACACGGCGGCATCTTCGACATCATGGCCGTGAGGGTCATCCAGCAGCATTTGGCGTTCACCGCATAGGGTAGCGTAGTTGGCCCGTAGGGCTGCTTAATCGCGCGCTTGGAAGAGGCGGCCCAGGGAAGGCCTCTTTCAATTGGAAGTGAACCGGCGTTCCCGCGTGGTCTAGGAGCTGGACCGCATACGCCGCCAGCTCTCGGCGCGGCTGTTCCGCATTACCTAGGAGGTGAACTCTGCCAGTTTGAAGTCGGGCCGACTCGCTTGCGAAACGGGAGTACAATCTATGGCAAAGGAGAAGCCGATGTTCGACGCAAAACGGAGGGCTTGCAGGGTGTTCGTGGTGGCCACGCGTGTCAGCGGACGGATTCTCGGCGAGCTGGGCGCGGTGACTCGACGACGCTGCCGAACTGCAAACCGAAGTAGGTGGGCGACACGTACAAATCACTTTCAACCTTCATCACTCGACCCGAAGAGCGTTCATGACCGCAAGATCGGCTGGCCGAGGACGAAAGGAAACTGGGCGATGAGCTTCCGCGTGAATTGGCTCTTATCGTTCGTCCTGGCGATTTTGACGTCGAGGCTGCTGCCGGCGCAATCTTCCACTCAGATTCCTGATTACATGTATCCCGTCTTAAACGATGCGGGCAGGATGAGCATTGCGGCGTACGGAAATGACAAGCAACTGGTCGAGACGCTACGTCAGGAGGGTTGGGGTACTCCAATCCAGGTTGATTTCCCGAGTGGCTTACATGTTGGCGTTTGGGAGCGCAATCTCCCCGATGGTAATACTGAGCGAATTGTTGCCTTCGTTGGAACAAAAGATCTTGCTGGCATAGCTGCAGATCTTTCTCAGGGTCTAGTTGGGCCGCAAATGACTGCCCAATACCGGGACGGCTTGGACTTCGCGTTGAAACAAGTTGCCGAGAAGGATCAGAACCCGCGTCTCTCCGTAACTTTCACGGGCCACTCGCTTGGAGGAGCCATTGCCGAGCAGGTGAACCTCGACACTGGAGTCAGGACTGTGGTTTTTAACCCAGCTCCGCTTAATGGGTTAGATGCGCTGCTGGAAAAAGATCGAAGCGGTCAGGCGAGTGTTGCAGCGAGCGATCTCTGGAACCTTCGCACCAAAGGGGACATCGTTTCTGCATTGCCGCTCGCGAATCAATACGGTCGTTCGTTATCTTTCGATGCAGTCCGGCCAACCACGGGCCAATGGGAGGGCGACTACAGCACACACGGTGTGGAAGCCCTCCTCGATTCAATCAATGCGACTCGGACGACGTCCGCAGCAAGCGCTTTGTCGAGGGCCAACTCATTTCAAGCAAGTCAAGTCTCGTCAGCTATTGCTCCCAGGGTAGACTTCTCCGAATTGGCGAACAATGTGGATAGGGTAGATAGTCTCGCCGGAGTTGTGAGGGGAGTGGGAGGCGAGAGGTCGACGCCTAGGTTCCCGCGACTAGACTTCGGCATCAACGCCCAGAAACGCAGCATCTACGACAATGACTGGAGTTGGGCAGCGATAGGAGCTGGAGCCTCAGCTCTGAGGGGGCCGGCGGTGACAAATGCTGCGGGGCAGTTTGACTTTCTAACCGTTGAATCTGGTCGAGTCGTGAATGCAAACAAGTGGGCTACATGGGAAGCGGTTGGAGCAGGGAAGTTTCTAGGGAACTCAAGCACTGTGGTTGGGACGTTTGCGAGTTTTGTGCCGGTTTTCGCCGAGAATGAGATCGGCTCAGATGAATTTTACCAAGCGTATTTCAAGGCCGGGGCAAATACTAGTGGCGCGATTCTGGGCTCGCATATTGGAACTTCGTTGGGCCTCGACACCGGCCCGTTCGCGGTCGTTGCCATACCTGCTTTGGCGTATATAGGGGGGAAAGCAGGTGACTTCGTTGACTGGGCATCAATTAGGTATGGAGCCAGCTTCGGAGCGCAGGAGCGGGCGCAGATCGTGGCCCAATGGTCTTGGGCAACTTCGCGCGGGCAGACGTCATCAACACTAAGCGCCTGGATAGGCGGCAGGGCAGCCGCGTTGAACGCAGGCTTTTCACCCTCTGAACTGGACCGGTTAGACGCTCTCGTACCCCCGCCGCGTAATCCTGGTCGAGCCGCCGAGGCACCAACCACCCAGAACCGCTTCACTCTAACCTCGGGGTCGGGACAAATCATCAACGGAACCAACAGCGTTTCTCGCGTGAGTTCTTCCAGTTTCAATGACCCCATGACGACATCGGAGTGGATTCGGTCGTCGGCGTCGTACAGTGTTACCTTCAACGGGGCTTTGGTAAATAGGGAGATCGGGCGCTTAGGTCAGTCCACCGTTCCACTTTACGTTCCGGTTCAGGCGTTCAGGAACGGTGATTGGCTAGGCAAGTCACCTCGGCAAGTCAACGGAGTGCTTATGCCTGCAAATGTGACAGCAAAGCCAGTCGATGTTACGGAATTCCTTAAGGATCGATAATGGCCTCGGGGAGCCCATCCAAGGCGGTCGCGCTCGCGACGATACTCATGACGGTATTCACCCTGGTGCAGCTGCGCGTTGTGCCTTCTGTCAAAGCCGGCACGGTTGAGTCAAATCGCAGCGATGGCGGTGACGCGATCGAACAGCGGCACTATGTTGCTTACTCGCTTAACGCGGCGGAAGCGAGCGTCCGCAAAGCGCAGAGAGACCACTCTGATTTCAGACAAGATCGTGGATTATATGGCTTGGGCGGAATGAGCCGGCCGAAGGCATTATTTTTTGATCCAACCACGAATGATTGGATTCTGCTTGGAGAACGCTCTATCGACGGCGGCGATTTGACGCTGGACGATTTTGCAGTGGCATTGCGAACCCGTTTCCTGTACCCAGATTCCGATCCCGGCGTAACAATTGACCCGGTGCTCCCTACGGGAGGATCGCTACATAGCCGAGTGGACTGGGACCTTGTGAAGCGCCAAAATGTGCGATTTTTCGGGTCGCTAAAGAATACCCGATTTGGACAAACCTGCTACGAGGCAGACTGGCTGATGAAGCGCATTGGGTTAGGGCTCGAAACACTTCCTGTCGCCCGTATACCTAGTTATTTTGACCTCGTTCGCGGCGAAGATCGGCGCGCCATCAAGATTACGTCTCGTTTTTGGCTGTCTCCCATGCTAGATGAGGTGCCAGTCTTGGCGAGCCAGAAAGCGATCTTCATTCAGAAATCACGAATAGTGGTAAATACGCAGACGCTCTTTGCAGAACGAAATGGCGAAATTGCGCGCGATCCGGATGAAATAGGTGTTCTCGATGTCGCAAGTAAGAAGTTCGCCCAGGCATTTACAGATCAATATGATGCCGCTACATATGACCGCCCAGTTTTCGAACGGCTTCGCGGGCTGTCCCGCCTGGCAGGCATTGCGAAGGGAATCATCGTCGGGGGATGGAGCGACGATTTTCATTTCTTTTTGAAGGACTATCAGCCTGATCTGATAACGACACCTGACGACGTGGACCTGCTCCAGAACCACGATGAATCCTTGGGACTACGGATTAGTGGAGGTGTCGAATTGAGGAACTTGGCGGTGAGATTGAGACAGGGCGATATAACGGCCCTTGTGGAAGCGGTTCTCAAGATGCGTCCGTCGACGCAGACTCTCTCGTGGGATTTCCTATTTGGCGACACGTTTCTGCCGCTTCCACACGATCCAGGGCCTACCGCTGACAGCCGAGACAGCCTCGCCAAATTTAGTGACACGGAATTCCAATGGATGCACAAAGCGGCAAACGAAGGAGACGTCGATGCAATGCTGTTTCTCGGGGAGTGGTACTTGCGTGGGAACGCGGGAACCCATAACGATCTAGCTCAAGCTGTTGGATGGTATCAGAAGGCAGCGCAAACTGGAAACGCTACGGGGATGTATTACCTCGGGGTTTTTTACAGCAGGGGATACGGAGTTGATACTGACCGGCCCAAAGCAATTGACTGGTATCGCCGGGCGGCAGAAGCAGGAAGTCCCGGTGCCATGTACAACCTTGGCTGTATCTACCGAGATGCAACTGGAGTGCAACAAGATTACCGTCAATCACTTGCCTGGTTCGACAAGGCAGCTGCAGCTGGAGACGCGATGGCCATGTTAAATATTGGCCAGATGTACGAGCGCGGCATGGGAGTCGCGCAAGATTACGCCGAGGCGATGAATTGGTTCAATAAAGCATTGACTTCCGGAGAACCCGGGGCAGCGAACAACATTGGAATGCTATACGAAGACGGGAATGGGGTCGCACAAAACTATACGACAGCCAAGCAGTATTATCTTCGGGGGTCTGATAGCGGTGACCCTTCTGCGATGAACAACCTCGGGTTCCTGCTCGCAAAAGGCGGCGGAGGGCCACCTGACTACAAAGAAGCCATGAAATGGTTTCGGAGGGCCGCAAAGGCGTACACTCTCGACGGCATTTCTCCGAACGGACGCGCGCAGGCAATGCTGAATATTGGATGGAATTATGAGAAGGGATTGGGCGTTGACGAGGATGATCGACAGGCGCTGGAATGGTATCAAAGGGGCGCGGACGTTGCAAAGGAACCGCCTTACGCGGATGGGATCTACGCTGAAGCAGCACTTCGTGTTGCAAGGATGTACAACGGCGGTTTGGGTGTAAGGCAGGACTATTCAGAAGGAATGAAATGGCTTCTGAGGGCAGCAAGCGCTGGGGACGCAACCGCAATGTTCTGGGTTGGTTTAGGTTATAAACAAGGCTTGGGAGTTGCCCAGAATAGTACTACTGCGGTTGGTTGGATGACAAAGGCAGCAAATGCCGGCAACGCTGCGGCGCAGCAGTGGTTGAAGGACCACGGGCCCAAGTAAAACTCACCAGTTCGAGTTGAAGAGGGACGTACAGCCGGAGAGAATCCGGTCGCAACAAATGGAGAGTGTCGATGAGAATCAAAGTGAGGCGGCCTCGAATTAATCTGGGACTTATGTCTCTGGTTCTTGCTGTATTTACTTTCGCTGTCCTGCCGCTGCACGGAAGCGTAAAGTCAGACTGGACGGACGCCACCAACGCGAACACAATAGACGCCTACGATCTGTTCGTGAAGCAGCACCCGAAGGCGAAGGAGGTTGCGCTCGCTCGTGAACGCATCAAAGATCTGAAGTGGCGTGATACCCTGAAAGCCGATGCCATCGAAGCCTACCAGGCATTTGTTGGAGAGTATCCTACTGACGACCATCTGCAAACTGCGACCCAACGAATTGCGCAACTCAAGGCTAAGAAGCTAAGCGAAGATCGGTGGGCGACGGCCCAGCACGCCGACACCGAAGAGGGCTATAACGAATACCTTCGCCTTGAGCCGAGCGGCTCGATGGCGCAACAAGCGAAGCTGGGTATTGAAGTATTGCAGGACAAGGCGTCTTGGCAACAAGCAATGCAAGCCGACACAATCACTGCATATAGAGGCTATCTAGCGGCACACGCGAAGGGTCTGTATCGGGATAATGCCCTCGCCAAAATTGACCGAATCGATAGCGAGCTACTACCGAAATACACTCAGTGTGTGCGGTCCAGCGGGGACCCGATCACGAGAACTCGGTCTGGGGCCTATGTCGACCTTCGCTTTGGGAACGATGGCACAAAACGCTGTGACGATCAGTACCCCGGCTATACTTGCGGCTTTTATTTCCAGGCTGGTGGCACCTACCAAATCATAAGAGGAAGTGGCGATTACCCTGCTAGCATCACGGTCCCGAGCAATCTGGCCGTGACGCCACTTTTGGGGGACTGCTATCGCAAGACTCGATAAGGGCTAGCTCACCTCTTCGAGAAGGGGCGCATCATGAGGCCCGCCAGACGCGCGGCGTCTAGGTCAATTATGCGCGCCATGCTGGCGCAGCACTTGCGCCGCATCCATATGACCTTCAACCTCCGCCCAGTGCAAGGCCGTAGCGCCCTTATCATCTCGAGCATTGAGCTCGGCCCCATGGGTCAGAAGTACTTCGATCACGTCCGCGTACCCCTTGTCTGCTGCCACATGCAATGCTGTATCGCCGTGATTTTCCTTCGCGTTAATTTCGGCTCCATGGGCCAGCAGTAGCTGCACTACGTCCGCATGGCCCGTCTCTGCTGCCGTGTACAAAGGCGTACCACCTTCAATTGCCTTGGCATTTACGGTTGCCTTGCTGGCGAGCAGGACGTCGATGACATCCTTGTGCCCCTTAGCTGCCGCCATATGCAAGGCCGTCTCACCATGAACTTCCCTTGCATCGACATCCGCTCCATGCCCCAGGAGGAACGCTACAACCTCCCTGTAGCCTTCAGACGAAGCATAGTGCAAAGGCGTATTGCCTCCGTCATCCTTTGAGTTGGCGTCAGCCCGATGGGCTAATAGCGCTATCACAACATCTTCGTAACCCTTCGTCGCCGCAACATGCAGCGGCGTGGCACCATATACGCCTTTTACGCTAACGGAAGGATGGTGGGCTAGCAGCACGTCAACCATATCCTTCTGGCCATTATTAGCCGCAATGTACAAAGGCACCGCTCCATTGTCCTCCTTCGCGTTGATGTCAGCTCCATGCACCAATAGCGCTTCCACCACATCCTTGCGGCGATACTCCACAGCCAGGTGCAACGGCGTCAATCCGCTGTTATTTTTGGCGTTGATATCAGCCCCTTGGCCAAGCAGGACGTTCACGATATCCATATGGCCCCCCGATGCAGCCATGTGCAAAGGCGTAGCGCCGTTATTGTCTTTGCTGGAAATCAGAGAGGGGTTCTCCCGGAGCAGCCCTTGCACCTTTGCCAAGTCACCATCCTCCGCCGCGTCATGAATCTCGTCGCAGAAGGCGAGGTTACTCCAAGTCAGGCCTAGCGTCACCAATATGACGGCGGCGCGGATGGAGTCTGTCCACCGTTTCCGACGCGCTGTAGTCTTTAGCCGTCCACTCAGTGAACAGTTCAATTTTGCCGTGCTCATTTCACTTCCCTTTCAACGTGGTGATGTGTGATCTCTCAATAACCATGTCACTGTGACTTCTGCTTTACGACTTTCGAGGCCACAATCTTGTCACCATTGAGGAGCACAATTGACTCTTCTGTGTCAGACCAGTGCACGCTCACCGAAGCACCGAATCGGCTCGCCTGCCCAAGTGTGACGAGGTCGTCGCTTGTGGGTGATAGGTTGCGGTCGCCAATCTTCACACAAGTCATCTCCTGTTCGCCAGTGTTCTGGTTGAACCTCAACATGCCGCACCACGTGAGGGGTCCGATATAGACGGTAAGCCTGTTTGAGGCCGGATACCTGTCATAAAACTGCAAATACGCCTCCGACGTTCCATCACTTACTGCGGAAGCCCAGTCCCTAGTCTCCGCAGAGTCCGCCGTCGGTGATGAGTGCCTGGTGTGCGTTTGCACCATTGCTGTAGGCGCCGCGGACAGCGTGTCGAGCGTCTTCTGGTCAAGCTTGCCGGTGACCGAGAGACTATGGTCTGATTGAAACTTCTTCAGGGCTGAAACCGTTCGCGGTCCGATTGTGCCGTCGGGTGTACCCAATTGGTACCCGAGTGTCTGGAGCTGTTGTTGTGCTTTCAGAATCGCCGCTGTTCCGGTCGCCGTTTGCCCTCCCTGCGCGAAAAGAGTCATGGTCATACCGACTATTACCGCGATGGAAATTGCAACGCTCTTGACAATGTGATACATGCGTTTCCTCCCCTTTCATTTCCGTCGGCGAGTGCCTACTTTGGTGAAATGTCATCAGCGTCAATTCGCCCCGCCGAGCATTGTCATGTTCATATCCGTCGCTCCTTTTCTGTCAGGCCATATTCTACGACTAATCGCTTCCCTCGGCCCGACCCTCCAAGACGATTTTCGAACGAGAGAGTTTCCCAATGCGCCGCCGAACCATCAAGTCCATCCACGCCGAGAGCGAGCGCCTCAATCCTGGCTTTCATTCGCTTCCGGGCCGAGAAACTAACGCTGGGCGTGAGCCTGTTTCGTGGTCAGTTTCTCAGAGTTGTCAGCTTTCTCCTTGCAATCCCCATCGGGCATGTTCGAGCCCCTTGCCATCCGCGATCGCTCCCCGCGTAAACAGGAAGCCTCGGTTCCCCCTAAAGGTTCCCCCCAATTTTCCTGTTGACGCCGCGCCCGCTACTGGCCTTTCAGGGGCACACCCGCAAGCGTAATTGCAAAAGGGAGAAAGACCATGCCAACCGAAAACACAGAGACCAGGAAAAGGAAAGGCTCCCGCCGCACGCACGAGATCTTCCCGGTCAACGCTGAAGGTAAGCCCGACTACAGATCCGCAGACTCTAGCGAGTCGTGGGGTTCAAATCCCCCTCCGGGCACCATCACATCTTTGACGTATTGCATTGATTATAAATGTGTTGAACGGTCTCTAGTATCTTATCTGCTCCGCAATCCAGAGTCGTCTTGTGCTTTCAGGGTACAAATTCAGGTGCGGGGCGCATCTGGACTATTTTTCAGCGTCTTGCAAGTTGGTCATGTTTTGATCACCCTCGGATTTACGGTATCCTTGCCTCCTTTACACAAATGTTCGAGTTGATCTGCGGACTTGGGGTTGCAACGCAGTGTTCGCGCCGGCCGGTTGATGTGTTTCGATTCCTATAGCCGATTTGTAAACATACGATATGCTCAGGCCATACAATCAGAATTGCAGACGACTCTTTGATTAGTAGCGTCCATATTTATGGACATAATGATAAATTGCGTTCATAATAATGGACACAGATGGCTCCCATTATGGCAGCGCAGACATTGCCGATTCCCGTCAAAAGCGCCTTGCGTAAGCTCGGAAGTGACATCCGTGATGCGCGGCTTCGTCGCCGCATTCCGGCAGCGGTTATGGCCCAGCGGGCCTACATCTCCCGAACTACCCTCGTGAAGGTGGAGAAGGGCGATTCAGGTGTATGGATTGGAACCTACGCTGCCGTGCTGTTTGCACTCGGGATGCTCGACGGGCTTCGCGATTTAGCAAGCTCAAAAAACGACGAGGTGGGCTTGGCGCTGGAAGAAGAGCGTTTGCCCAAGCGGATCGATATTCGTCCCCGGCGCGCGAAGAAAGCCAACCCAGAAAGCGAATAGGCGAGGTCATAAATGGATCAGCAAATACACGTCTACGTTGACCTCGACGGCGCGACGAATCTGGTTGGCCGATTGTGGCTGCACAATCGCAAGAGAGTCGAGAGCGCTACCTTCCGCTATGACGAAGAATGGTTGCGGAATCCAGCGCGTTTTCCCCTGGAGCCGGCGCTTCAGATGGACCCTGCGCCGCACCACACCACGGTGGGCAAGAGTCTATTCGGAGCGATTGGCGACTCGGCTCCTGATCGTTGGGGACGAGCCTTGATGATGCGCTCTGAGGCCCGGCGCGCCAGAAACGCCAGCGAGCCGGCCCGCACACTGTGGGAGGCTGACTACTTGCTCCTGGTCGATGACGAAACCCGGCAAGGCGCGCTTCGATTTGCCGCGCAAGAGGGAGGGCCATTCCTGCGTGGCGTCGCGGATCATCGTACGCCTCCGCTGATCGAACTCCCGGCGCTGCTGGCCGCCAGCGAACACGTCTATGACGAGGTCGAATCCGAAGAGGACCTCCGCCTTTTGCTTGCACCAGGTTCCTCGCTGGGCGGCGCGCGCCCCAAGGCTTCCGTACGTGATCGGGATGGACGACTGGCGATTGCGAAGTTTCCACATCACAGTGACCGCATTCAGACAGTACTTTGGGAGGCCGTTGCCTTTCGTTTGGCTGCTGCTGCTGGCGTTCAAACGGCCACCGCCAGAATCGAGCGGGCCGCCAACCGGCCCGTCTTTCTCCTGCGGCGATTTGACAGGGAGGGCACGGCGAGGCGGCCGTTTCTATCGGCGATGAGTATGCTGGGTGCCACGGATCACGAGACCCGTAGTTATCTGGAGATTGCCGATGCGATTCAGCGTTATGGAGCGGCTCCCACCGAAGACCTGCATCAACTCTGGCGGAGAATTGTCTTCTCTGTTCTGATTACGAACACCGACGATCACTTGCGCAATCACGGCT
>Ga0182030_10022676_pt1 | contig 11669 bp, 10 predicted proteins | sample 812S3MmetaG_FD_121299 | JGI IMG/M metagenome (GOLD analysis project Ga0182030, IMG submission 121299) | Permafrost microbial communities from Stordalen Mire, Sweden - 812S3M metaG (Illumina Assembly) | ecosystem: Environmental > Terrestrial > Soil > Wetlands > Permafrost | place: Sweden... | reverse complement strand
TCCCCCAGGGGCTGGACCGACAGATCAGGGACAAGGCACGAAGCCGGTATCACATTGAGTCAGGCCCAACCCCTTAAGGGGACACTGACATCATGTGTGTATCACAGCACCCGCAAACTGCATATTTACTAAATGACTTGAGTCTCATAACTCCAGTCAACCGCATTACGTCAAAGATTCCGGAGACTCGCCATGAAGGATTTGTAGCGATTCAATGGGAGCATCGACGCTGGAGGATTCCAAATTATTTGGTTCATCTGGAGTGCCGCTGTCTGACGTTGGTTTCACTTTCGGAGCTGGTGGTATCCAGGGTTTGAGATTCTGCACGACCAACTCGTAGAAATTGTTCGTGAGATCAAGAACTGACCCGACAAAAGAAGAACGCCCTTGTCCTCTCTTGGTCCCGGCAACCGCTGTCGTCGTCAGCGAAAAGTAACGAACATCAAATTTTGCATCTGGAAGAAGCGATTCTGGTTTCTCTAGGACGCGATCCAATCGGAGGATCGGACCAATGTCCCGCGCTCTAGGCCCAAATGCGCATATAAGTAACCCGGGAGGCGCCGTCTTTAGTTGGCGCAAAAGCCATGAGACTCGCGTCATCGGACGGCCCTCTAACGGAGCGAAAAAGTCAACGGAGCAACTAATGCGACCCGCTCGCAAATCCGCGTTAATTGCTAATGGTGACGCGGCGTTAGGTACCGAGACGGCTCCCGATAGTCGGCCCGATGTAGCCAATTCCTCTGCCATTCGGTTGAGCATGGAAACCGGGTCGGCCCTGTCTTTCTTGGACAGGACCTGACGTACGTCCACGCCAAGTTGACCGGACAGGCTCATCCCGACGTATCGAACGAGTTGAGAGAAGTGGTCGACGACGTCATGAGTTGACTTGTCACCTGCGCGCAGGGTCGAATTAGCTGCCGCATCTCTTACCGGCACCCAATGCTGGCCCATGTCATCAAAGTCAATTGCTCCGGACTTTGAGTACTCCAGGTATCTGATGAATTCACGAAGAATCCAGGCCTGTTCAGGGTCCGAAACACTCTGGTTCTTTTCTTCAACCAGAGCTTCACTATGGATCTGACTCCAAGAGATGTGATGAAGCTCAACTTTCTTTGTCGTCCGCTTGTCGAGCGTCACGGGAGTCGCTCCTCGAACTGTGGCGACTTGGTTGCTGATCGTAATTACTGCGTCAAAACCTTGTTCACGGGCGATTTCTAAATAAGTCTTGACTTGCCCTTCATCGAGCGAGTTACGACCGGTCTTGACTTCAATCAAGGCAATCCAGGTCTTTGATCCACGACGGACACGAATCAAGCCGTCTGGTCGGTATCGTCCTTCTCCGTGTTCAAAAGTGACTTCAATAAAGGCCTCGATAGTGCCCGCTGGAGCTCCGAAACGTTGCGTGATGGATCTTCCGTACTCCTTAACAACCTGAATTACAGCTAGCAACGCTGATGCTCCGCGTCGCTCCTGTTCGTCCGTATTACTTAATCCCGAGACTGGAATTAGTCGAGCGGGTTCCCACTTATCGTCGTTTGGCATCCTGTGACTGTAAGTCATCGGTGTCACTCTTGACCAATGATTTCTTGAATTAGCCGTGTACTCGCTATACTGCGAGTATGACGCCGGACTACCGCTCGGACCCAATGGAGTCACCTGAGGGTCAAGGCGTGGCTAAGAAGGCGTGGAACGCGTACGTAAAAGCTGTCGATCGACGCATTCCCCCATTTGTCAGATCGCGGCTGGAATCCACGCTGGAGCCATTGGGCGCTCAAATGGTTGAGGACTTAATCGGCTTCTGGGTTATGTGGCACCTATACGGCGGCTTCGAGGGCCTCGAAGAATTCGGAATGCATAAGTCCACCATCTGGCGCAAGGTTGCCCGGTTTCGAAAAATGACCGGCTCTCATCCCGACATTTTCAAAATGCCCGGCATCTCCATCGACCCCAAGGCTTATTGGGCCTCCGACGACCGCAAGGTCGGACGTCCTCCTAAAAAATCTTCTTGAAGTTACACCGTTGTTGTTATACTCGCAAATATGCAAGTACCAAATTTGATCGAAGTTGCCTCGGGGGTAGACGCGCTCTACCTCTCTGGGCGTGCGTCACTTCCTGACGATCTCCTCGCGCGGCTCGAAGCCTCACGCACGCTCGCGACCGATTTGGGAGGTAGCCCCCCCTTTCAATTTGGAGCTATGGAAATGCTCATGTCTCCCTACGCGTTCGGCAAACATCGCTACTGCCTCATTCACCCGTTCGGTCGTATCGGCATCACGCCGAGTCTCAACCTCCCCGCGTTTCGCATCCAACCTCGCGCGGAGTTTCTCCACGGCGTAGGACCACGCGCCGCGACGCAAGGCTTTCGCGACTTGATCGAAGACGAGTGTGGCTACGTCAAGTTACAAGTGAGTCGCGTTGATCTCTTCGCCGACTTTCAAGGTTGGGACCTCTCGGGCGACAATCGTGGAGCCTTCGTCTGTCGAGCTTCGAACTTGGGAACGTTCGAGGACAACGGCACGCTCACCGGGTTGCAATTCGGCAAGCGCTCCTCAGGCACGGTTGACGCGCGGGTCTACAACAAGTCCATTGAAATCATTTCGTCAGGTTCGGACTACTGGCACGACGTCTGGAACGAAAAGTACGACCCGAACCAGGACGTTCTGCGCGTCGAGTTTGAAGTTCTTCGAGGAGCGTTGCGAGAGTTTGGTCTTAACGATCCCGACGAAACTCTCGACGCCACGGGATCACTGTGGGCGTACCTCACCGCGTGGCTCTCGTATCGCGTGCCGACTGGCGACCACACGCGATCTAGGTGGCCCGTAGCGCCACAGTGGGAGCACGTGCAGCGCGCCACCATCGGCGAAGATTCGTTCGGCCTGGAACGGATGTACCGAGGCAAGCAACGAGGCGAACTGGGAAAGATGATGCCCGCGTTCGTTGGCTACTTGGCACGCTTTGGCGCACTCAGCGATTCGCGTTCCGAAGCCGAAATGCTCGAAGTCCTCCAAGACTTTTTGAAGCGCTACGCCAAGGCGACGCACGTCTCGATGGACCATCGCATCTGGCAGAAGCGCCGAAGTCTGGAACTCTTATGAGTGAAGGCCCCGACTTCGATCGAGTGGTCAACGTCCTTATTCGTATCGTCCTGCGCATTGTGGTGCATGATGACGGAGAGCCGAAAGGAGGACTAGGTGCTAACAGTGGCATACTGCCGCGTCTCGACCGAGGAACAAGCCGACGAAGGCTTCTCGATCGAGGGTCAGACGGACAAGCTCCGTTTATACGCTTCGCTCCGTGACCTCGGCGACGTCACGGTCATTAGTGACCCGGGCCTTTCGGGGAAGAACCTAAAACGTCCCGGTCTCCAACAACTCTTAGCCGCCGTCGAAGCGGGCCACGTCTCGCACGTCATCTTGTGGCGACTGGATCGGCTCTCGCGCAATCTCGGTGACTTGATACTTCTCGCCGACATGTTCGGAGAACGAGGCGTGAGCCTGCACTCGGTCTCGGAAAATCTCGATCTCTCCTCTGCGTCGGGCCGCATGTTCTACAACGTGTTGGGTTCGTTCGCGCAGTATTTTCGTGAGCAACTCTCGGAGAACGTGAAGATGGGTAACGAGCGGGCCGTGAAAGAAGGTCGCTGGATCAATCGACCAAAGACCGGCTACGACCTCAAAGAAGGCGCACTGATCCCGAACGACGACGCAACAAGAGTGCAAGAGGTCTTCCGTCTTCGCGGAAAGGGACGGAGTTACCGGGCTATCGAAGATCACACCGGCATCAAGTACTCAACCGTCTGCGCGATTCTGAACTCACGCATCTACCTCGGTGAGGTACTCCACAACAAAACGTGGCATCCCGGCAGCCATGAGGCGATCATCACCGAAGAGGAGTGGCACGCCGCGCATCGTCGTCTCGCCAAGGGTGTGCAACCGTCGCGCGACGTCCTATCGGGTCGGGTGAAGTGTGGTCTCTGTGGACGGCGTATGGCGGTCCTTCAAAACGGCAAGGGGTCAGTGACCTACAAGTGTCGTCATCGAGGCGAAGGATGCGACCAACCTGCACGAAGCACAAAGGGGCTAGCGCGCGCCGCCGTATTCGGACTGGCGCTGCTTGGACGAGACGAGCGACTCCAAGAGGCGATTCGCCGAAAATTGGCCGGAGGGCCTCGCCCCGCACCCGCGAGGGCGCGGCGAGGCCGCCGGCCGACTCCGGGGGAAGTGCTTGGAACGCTGTCGGAGAAACGCCGGCGTCTACTCGAACTCTTCTACGCAGGCAATATCACCGCCGAAGGATTCAAGGAAGAAGAAGATCGTCTTCTGGTGGCTATTGAAGCGGCAAGAGAACAAGCGTCAATGCTTCAGGTGGAAGACAACGCCCAGAATGACTTGGAACTCCGATTCGAGCAAGTGGCAAGCATCCTGCGCGAACTCGACATTGACCTTGTGTGGGCTACGGCAAACGACGACGAACGGCGCGTCTTGGTTGAAGAACTCGTGGAATCCATCACGGTTTTCCCGGACCATCTGGAAGTGAAAGTGAGTGGCGCTCCGGTCTTGAACGTCCTCTTTGGCGAAGTGGGACTCAAGGTACCGGAGATTGTTGGTGTCGGAGACGCGACGTGAACCCTCACACACCGACTGTCATCTTGACCTAACTGTTACGTACGAACTAACTTGAAGCGGCATCGCGGGGTATCAATTGCCGATTCTGACGTTAACGTTCCCGGTGATCTCGTTGAACCCACTATGAGAGCCGTTTTTCCATTCGCCAGCGCAACGACTTCCGGCTGCTCAATAATCGCGAGGATCTGGAACGTGGCGAACGCTCTACTGAAAACCGACGGCTACGCCGGCAAAGTTCGATCCCTGCTCGGGTTGCCGCCGGTGCTCGGATAAGGCCACGCGTTCGCTCGGACTTCTATTTGATGTTTCGAATGAATGACCCGTTGGACGAGTTCCATTCCATTACCGAGCCGAATTGATTGACGACCCAGACGCGAGAACGGGTGGTAGCAACAGCAGTGAAAGCGGCACCACCGTGAGAGTGACCCACCTGCGCTTTCGTCAACCTGTAATACGTGTCCTTCATGGCTCGAATCACCAATCCAGTGTTCGCGTTTAGTTCCGTGACACTGCCAGTGTTGTCTTGGTTCGTTATCCAGAGATGCGAGCCATTAACAATCATCGCGGTCACAAAGCCAGCGACGGGCACTTTGTGCTTGATGATTCGAATCACAGAACCGGTGCGAGTGTCGAGATCAACGAGCTTTCCGTAGGTGTCACCAGTGATCCACACGTGATCTGAGTCGGCTGCAAGAATCCCCCTGGTGTTGTGCCACGGTCCGTTTCCCGACTTGATCACGCGGATCACGGATCCCGAAAGGGTGTTCAGTTCGATGATCTGGTTTCCCGTGACGGTCAGGTCTGACACAACTACTCGTGAACCGCTGATCGCCATGTCGAGCGGACTGTAGAACACCCCGGTTGTCGGATTGGAGAGAGCTTTGATGTGGAGGTGGACAACGCGAATCAGCGCACCGCTGCTGGCATCGAGTTCCGTCACGGACTCGTTGTGAGCGTTTAAAACCCAGACAGTCTGTCCGCTGAAGTCAATGGGGCCTGAGTCAAAGTCGAAGTCGTAAGACTTGGCGCGTATCACTCGGACTAGGGCTCCGTCGCTGGCGTTCAACTCCGCCACCGAGTTGTTACTTATCACCCACAGGTGCCCGGCGTTGTAGGAGATGCTCTCCGGCTCAAGGTGGCCGTCAGTCTTTGCGGTGATGATGCGAATGACCGATCCCGTATCAGCATCGAGTTCGACGATGTTCTTGCTGAAGTTGACGACCCAGAGGTGAGAACCATGCGAAACGATGGCCCACGGCTCTTGGAAGATATTGGGCGCTTCCGTCGAGGCCGATACTTCCGACGCAAACCGCGACGCCACGACCGGCGCCATGGCGACACTGCCAAACAACGCGATCGCGATGAGCCATCGAACTTGAAATTTGCGTTTCATCGTCACGAGGAGGGCGGCTGCAGAGCGGGCAAGGTGAATCCAGTCTTCGCTTCCGAGGGAGAAACCACGTAAATTCCTCGCCCAGAATACGGGCCGTCTCCAGTGTCGAGCTCCCACGAAAATTTCGCCTCAGAGCCTTTCTGCACCTTGCCTAATAGAAGATCCATAGTGAATTTGTCAGAGTGTCCGGGCGGAAGGTTCTTGGCCTGGGCACAATTGAGTTCATATGTGTGGGAGAAGCGTTGCGATTTACCAATCTCAGGTGTAGTGAGAACAAGTTCGGTGTAGTTGGGGCAGCGCCGCCACGTCACGGTTTTATTTGTCGGATTGTAGAGGACCACGGTGTACCTCAGTACTGTTCCGGATTGGACCCTGGTGGGCATCGAGTTACTCGCTCGGAGCGAGGCGAGACTTCCTGGAGGGGCGCTGAATTCACTGGGAGTCGGCGGCTGGACACCGAGTTGGCTCTCATCGAGTCCACAGGCCACGTCAAACGTCACGTGGTCGATGAGTACCGACCCGCTGTCATGAGGGAGAAGCACCGTGACGGCGTGGTAGGTGTCAGCTCGCGCGTTGGCCGCATCCGCCGATTGCGACGGCTCATTGAGGGCGACACAACCGTCGCCGGTGCCGAGCAGCAGTTCTCCTCGCTGGCCGTGAGCCAGATCTGCGGTAATCAGACTCCCAAAGTAGGTCCCGCTCTTGCTGACGGCAAGCAATGCTGATCCATGGGTAGCTGTACGCCCCAGGAGATCGGGATATCCACTAAGTCGGCAGATTGGGCCAATGTTGGTGAAGATCAGTACGGACAGATCATTGCCGAGACCTGCGCCACCTTGTCCAAAAGAGGCTTTCAAATCGCGTGCGGTACAGGGATGAGCGGGTGCCAACGTTGTCGTAGTTGTTGTCGTTGTGGTGGTGGACAAAGGCGAAAGTGAAAGCCACGGTACTGATGAAGTCTTTTTAACCGGAGAGGAAGCGCAGGAACTTAAACCCAGTGAAGCGACCAGCAACAAGATTCCCAGTACGGCACGATTGGTCGTCATACAACTCCAATTTGGCTCATTGGACCATTATGAGCGAAAAGTCCAAACCCATTAGGAATACATCCTTCCACTGGCGCCTCGCTACCACTCAGCAGTGATTCAATTGTGACTGCCAAAAAAACACGTCCGCTCCCATTTTGGCACTGGGGTGCCCGTGCAAAACGAACGTCTCCCATCCGTAGGAGAAACTCAGTTTGGCACCGAGATGTCAACAACCACCTGTTGGCGTGCATGAACGGTGGCGCCACCTCGCGGCGAAGTCGAAACGATGTGTCCTGGCGGAACCGAAGTGCTATGGACGTTCTGTATGACTACTTCGACTCCGAGCCCGGAGAGCTCGCCGACCGCAGTGGGTGTAAATATGCCCACAACATTTGGGAGCACGAGCGTCGTTGAAGGACAGGGAATCGTCGTTATGGTTTGCCCACCGTCCGCGGTCTCGGAGCCCACGTTCTCAGGCTTGCAAGAAAGTGCCCAAGGCGACGAGCCAAGCCGCACAAAGCCAATTCCCGGATATTCATGACCGAGAAGCGTCGTCAGGTTGCTGGCGAAGATGGGTGCAATCCGACCGAGCAGAGAATCGTTGGAAGAGCCATCGGGCGCGGCGAGGTAAGCCTTTGGCGTGTACCCGAATTCATTCGGCCCGATGTAGACCGAAACATAGTCGGGAATCTTGTTATAAGGAACGATTGTTCTCTGGCTGTGCGGCATCCCACCCTTCGTCGGACCCGATACGGACAAAAGTCCGAAGCCATTCGTGGTGAAACCGATCACGGCAATGAGCACGACGAGTGGTGCACTGCTTGAAACGAGCAATCGCCGATACGAAGTTCGAGGTTGTTCGGACCGGACTCGCAGTGCGTTCATGACGATGTTGAGTGATCGACCCGGCCAGAATGGTCGGTCCACTATTGAATCTTCGAGCAGAACGACAAACTCCTCTTCGTGGGTCGCGCGCCACGAGCGCGGATACCAGCGGAGCAGGCGGCGGGCGCGTCGTTCCACCGTATTCATGGCGTCCCCCACGCACCGGAGAGACGACCAAGACCCGTTTCGGTTACGCGACGCTGTGCTTGCAGGTGCGCCATGAGAGCGGTCGCTCCCACGGCAGTGATCTTGTATGGGCGTCGCCTACCGACGGCCTCGAGTCCTTCAATGAGACCGTGGTCAACGAGTCGATCAAGAGCTGCGTACAAAGTTCCCGGCGCGAGGTGAACGCCAGCGAAGTGCTCAATGTCCTTGGTCAAGGCATAGCCGTGCTTGGGCCCGTCAGCGAGACTCGATAGTACGAGGGTGGCGGGACCCGTATAGCGGCCAAGAGCGGATAGTTCGCCTGTCATGTCTCAAATCTACTCCGTATCACGGTATACAGTCAACATGAGTAACTGATTCGCAATATCGGAGGCCCGACGTGACTCTGGTCTGCAACATTTCATTGGCGGCTCGGTGACTAGAGATCGCCTCAGCCATCTGATCAGACCCTCATGCCCTGGTTTGTGGAACGTTAGATTCGCCTTATGCGTCTGCGATTGATCACATTCTTCTTGGTAGTGATCGCGGTGATAGTGCTGCTGTATGCGTTTGGTGGCGTCAGAAAAAATCCCACGAATCAGGCCTTGTCGAATCTAAACGGAAGTCCGTCGGCGAGATTTACGCCGATTTCGACTTCGTTCTCAACGGCTACCCGGGGCTGGGACCTCGGTACGGTGCGCTGCTCCGTCCGACCAGCCTGCGTGCAACTTCGTTCAACGCGCGACGGCGGCGCTACTTGGACGCAGGAAACGCTACCGAGAGCGCTTCTGACGCCGGTCGACCAGAAGTACCACAACTCAATTGCCGCCCTCAACTCGTCGGGCCTCAATGTTCGTTTTGCGAACGCACGCGACGGATGGATCTATGGCACAGTTGCAAACTTTGACTACTTCGGAGGAATTACGACCTCACGATGGCTGGTACTTCTTTGGTCGACCCACGATGGCGGGGCGACATGGACGAAAGTGAACCCTCCGGGTCTCGCGTCACAGGGCCCAATCTACGACCTCGAGGTTTCCAATTATGAGGCCTATCTGCTGGGAGAAGGACCGAAGTTCACCGCAGTACTAGTCGAGTCACCCGTTCACAGTGATCACTGGAGCGTCGTCTCGACACCGCCTTTGCAGCCCCCCGTCGGTGGCAGTGAGACTAGTGGCAACGTCGTAGTGAGCGAACACGCGGGTTGGCTCGTTGAGGGAAACGATCGTGGTATCACGGGAAGTTTGCGTCTCACTCGAGAGGGTCAGTGGACTGCGTGGTCGCCACCTTGCACGTCCGTGGGTGACAGCTACGTCGCGCCTGTGGCGAGTGACGCCCGTCATCTCGTAGCAGTCTGTGAAATCGGGGGCGTGTTCTCCCAACCATCGCCGAAGGCCCCACCAGGGGCAACGCCGGGCTCGTGGTGGCTCTACGTGTCGAACAACGCGGGCTCGAACTTTCACGCTGTGCGCAAATTGCACGGCGCGGGCGGCTACTTCTCCGCGCTTGCGTCGCCAACCCCCGATGTCTTTTTCTTTCAGTACGATCTCGGCTCTGGCCTGGAACTGGTGATGAGTCGAGATGCGGGGAAGCATGCACACGTTGTCTTTCACGGCCCCGTTACCTACTTGCACTTCGTAAACACGACTGATGGAATCGGAATCGCCGAGTCACCGTCCGGTACTTCTGAGATGATCGTGACTCACGATGGGGGAAGGTTCTGGTCCGTCCTACGATTCACCTCCTGATCGCCTTGAAGAGCGGCGGCCAATTGGAGAGTGTTTGAGTCGGAGATATTCGAGTCGGAGCTCCGACATCAACAATCCGACTGGAGGATTCAATTATGGACTCGCTAGGAGTGAGCCTCCGAGACCTTCACGACACAGCCACTTACTCAACGTTCCGGCTCTGTACCATAACGCCGAGTAAGTGGAACTTAACGCCAGTTCGCCAATTCAGCCGATGCTCGCGCCACTATCCCCGAGATGACGGAAGCGTCAGTTTCTACTCCGAGCAGCGACCCCTGTGGAAAGTTCACCTGTTGATGGCATCCATGCTCGTAGACATACACTTCAACGATCCCGAGCAATCCACCTTGCTGCTCTTGCCGTTCACGGATGCTCTCCTCGACCATCTGTCGCTGTTCGTTAGTCAGATGCGAGTTGTCGCCCGCTCCGTAACTAATCCAGCCAAGTTCGTTTGTCGCCATGGATCCATTATGCACCCGTGGCGGGAATTTGACTTTCTCTGCCCGAGAGTAGGACCGCCATTGAACGTCGCCTACCGTCGAGAATCTGGGCGCTGATAGGGCCAGTTTTGCAAGAATCTCGCGATGATCGTTCGGGTACCAACCACCAACGATGCTGTCAAGTGCGCGCCGGTGATTTGCGGGGCCGACTTGCACAATCCGAGTGGCGACTTCGGCGCTGTTCAGAGATCACGGGCCCGAAGACTCGGCCACAATCTTCCAAGAGGATGCGCTAGTCGCTCGAACAAGCCCTCCGAATTCGATTGGCATCCACACTTCGTGACCAACACTCACGAAATAGGGACCGGTGATATTCGTCTTCGCACCGATTGTGCCAGCGAATTGCCATTGACGACCTCCGTCTGAACTCACTTCGAGGAATCCAGGGCCGCCATTGATCCACATTTCTTGGCCATCACTGCTCACCCCGAAGGCACTAACAGCGTACGGTCCAATGTTGCCAGCTCCGACATTGCGCAATGGTGAACCCTTCGCAACGAGTGTCCACGTTCGACCACTGTCGGCGGTCTTGTAGAGCCAGTTATACGCCTTCATCATTCCCACACCGCGTCCGCACAGCATGTACCAGCGAGAATCGCTTGCCAGTTGCACCTCGCCCGGTCCCTCACCAGGACACGGATTGGTGACTCGACGCCACGACGCGCCCGAGTCCGAAGTCGCGATGAGGGCCGAATCCTCCACAGCCAATCCAATGGAGCCCGACAACGTGAGTACCCGCGGCGTAACCTTTGTAGATCCAGCCAACAAGGATGGAATGACCGTGTCACTCGTCGGCGTCAGTGACCCAAGCGGGAAAGTGCCTAGATGAGTCACGCACCGATTGGTACCCACCGACCCCGTGGGGCAACGTTCGGCGCTCACGACGACGTCGCCATTAGACAACGACATCGAAGGGGACTCACCGGAAAACGCGACGCTCTGCCAGGTGCGACCCCCGTTGGAAGTGAACAGGGGGCCACGAGGCGCCGGCTGCGCGATGTAGCCCTCACGGGCCGAGACGAAGGCGATTTGTTCTGCTCCCAGAACACTGGGATACCACGAGCCAGTCGGCAGCACGCCCGTGATTCGCCACGACGTTCCGCCGTTGACGGTTGTCGTCAAATAAGAGTTCTCAATCGTCGTGAAGCTCTTGTTCCAATAGGTCGCGATGGCGACTCCCCGCGTTGCGGTGAACATCTGAATGGCGGTGACCGACGCCGCATTAATCACGGTTCCCACCGGCAAAGGGGCGACTGGACTTTGAGTCAACGCAGAGCTCGGGCCAGGGGGTGTGGTCGACCGATTACCTAAGCCACCGATGTAGAGGGAAGCAAGAAGTACCACGG
>Ga0182030_10022675_pt1 | contig 11670 bp, 12 predicted proteins | sample 812S3MmetaG_FD_121299 | JGI IMG/M metagenome (GOLD analysis project Ga0182030, IMG submission 121299) | Permafrost microbial communities from Stordalen Mire, Sweden - 812S3M metaG (Illumina Assembly) | ecosystem: Environmental > Terrestrial > Soil > Wetlands > Permafrost | place: Sweden... | reverse complement strand
GTAATCCGAGTTTCAGTGCTGCATCTGGATTTTTAAATCTCTCGACTGCTACATGAAGAAAATCTTCAGCTTTCACTGGATCAATTTTATTAGTCAGTTCCCACATATAGTAATTAGCATTTCCCGGGTAGGTCGCCTCTTCCCAAAAACAGCCAATTTTTTTAAATGATTCAGTAAAATATTTGAGCGCGTTTTGATTTTCAGATTCTTGCATCGCAGCAAGCCCAAGATGATAATAACCAACGCCACACTGATCTTCTTGAGCAGATATCGTAAATAATTTTTCAGCTTCTTTTTGATACTGCGCACGCATATTTTCAGATGTTGACGGCTGTTGTGCTAACGCTTCATAGGAGATCGCCAAATGAAGCGTGTCATTCTCTTTTTTAAAAATATCTATGGCTTTCAAAAAATCATGATTCAAAGATGCAATATGCCCCCGGGCTTCGTTTGCTAGTAATGTATTTCTGCTAATGAGAACTTGTAAATCTTTTTTTGCCAATTCATCTTTATGTTGAGCTATAAATAACATTGCGCGCGCATAGAGAGCCTCAATATCGCCCGCTTGAATTCCTTTTGCATACCAGGAGAGAGCATTGGCATAGTCTCCTGTAGCCAAGGACATCTGTCCAAGAATCCTATAACTATGGGGATCTTTTTGTTCCAATGCTTTTGCAATATAATTCTTAGTATTATCTACATCATTCCGAAAAAAATAAATATTTGCAAAGAGTGCAGGTTGCATTCTCTCTCCAGCTTTTTTTGCCCATTCCAAAGCTTTATCTGGATCATCATTTAGTAAGGCGCGCACTAAACTTATCTGCGATTCAACATTACCCAGTGATGCGCTTTTGGTTAAACGTGCAATTGCCTTATTGGTTAATGGCTTATCTAAAGGTTCAATTAACTCCTCAGGCAATTCTGCTAATCCTTGCAATGCTTCCGGCTTCTCCATCGCAGTGAACTGCGCAACAGCAAAAACATACATAATAAAAATAAATACTCGCATTTTCATAATTATTCTCCGACTACACTGTTCTCTTTGTTATTATGTAATCTATGCTAAACCTGCAAAACAATTCAATCATAATAAGAATATACATGGTTGCTTATTAAATTGTTTATTATCGACTGTTTGGCAACCCTGTTCGTCCTTCGAATTTGCAAGACAATTGCTTTGGTATATCTTCCTTGCCAGGCAAATCATCGGATTTTTCCATTGCATGCAAAGAAAAAATATTAAAAAAAAGAAAAACAAGAAATCTAGATGCAGTTATTTGAGCTATATTATGCCACTTCATCTATCTGCAACTGCTCATCAACAAGAGAAATACGTTCGATTTTTAAAGCACTACCGGTATTGGTATCAACTTCGATCCATGCGCCATTTAATATAATCGGTCCACGCGTTTCGACAGTAAATCGCACCGGCATTTGCGTTTTAAAATGATGAATAATAGATTCTAGCGCCATTCCCAAACTAGAATTAAGCGGCCCGACCATGCCCAGATCGGTAATGAAAGCCGTACCTTTTGGTAAAATACGTTCATCAGCAGTTTGAACATGCGTATGGGTGCCAACTAAACCACTTATTCTCCCATCAAAGCAATAGGCCAAAGCAGCCTTTTCTGCAGTTGTTTCTGCATGGAAATCGATAAAAATAGTTTTTGTTTTATCACGCAAGTAAGTAAGAATTGATTCAACGGTTTTGAATGGGCAATCAAGATGTTCTTTCATAAACACACGCCCTTGGACATTAATTATTCCTACTGCTTGTCCTTTAATCTGAAGTAATTTTACCCCAACACCAGGGCATTCTGAAGGGAAATTAGCCGGACGCAATAAATCAGTATGTGCTTCCAAATAAGGAACAATGTCTTTTTTATCCCAGATATGATTGCCAGAAGTCACCAAATCAATTTTAAGATGCTTAAAAGATTCCATTATGCGCGGCGTGATGCCCCGACCATCAGCGCAATTCTCACCATTCACTACTACGGCATCCAGTTTGTACTGTTCTCGTAAATGATTAAGATGCTTTTGAAGCATTGCGCGGCCAGGACTTCCAACAACATCACCAATAAATAAAATACGTAAATTCATAAATTATATTTTCCTGTCATTGTTATTTTGATCCCGCCTTCTCATGGTGAGGAGGACGTAGTCGGTCACGAACCACTATCGTGCGTACTCGATGGCACGTTTTTCACGAATTACGTTTACTTTAATTTGGCCTGGGAAATTCATTTCTTGTTCGATCTTACGAGCAATTGCACGCGCGAGTATGAGTGCCTTTTCATCATCCATAATTTCTTCTTCAACAATAATGCGCACTTCGCGACCCGCTTGAAGCGCATATGCTTTTTTAATACCATCAAATGATACGGCTATTTCTTCTAATTTTTCAAGGCGTTTGACATACGCTGCCAACGTTTCACGTCGTGCGCCAGGCCGTGAAGCAGATATGGTATCAGCGATCACAACAATAATTGCATAAATAGATGCAAAGGGCACTTCTTCATGGTGAGCAGCAATCGCATTTACTACGATTGGATCTTCTCCACATCGTTTTGCTATATCACCGCCAATTTTAGCATGCGGACCTTCAACTTCTGCCGATACCGCTTTACCAATATCATGCAAAAGCCCTGCTCGCAATGCTAAGGCCCCGTCAAGGCCTAATTCATCAGCAATCATTCGAGCAAATAATCCGACTTCTTTACTATGGTCTAGAACATTTTGAGAATAGGATGTCCTAAAATACAATTTACCCAATGCCGTAATAATTTCAGGATGGATGCCCTGAAGATTAAATTCCAGAACAACATCACGGCCATATTCTTGAATCATATCTTCAAGTTCTTTTTCGCATTGTGCAACGGTTTCTTCAATGCGAGTTGGATTAATACGCCCATCCATAATTAACTTTTCAAGAGCCCGACGTGCAATTTCTCTACGAATAGGATTAAATCCAGATATGGTAATAATTTCAGGTGTTTCGCCGATAACAAATTCCATACCAGTGGCCATTTCTAATGATTTAATATTGCGGCCTTCTTTACCAATAATACGCCCCTTCATCTCATCATTGGGTAAATGAACAATACTGGATGAATGTGGCGCAACTTGATCCGCTGTATAGCGCTGCATTGCAGTTGCAACAATTTGAATAGATTTTTCTTTAGCTTGTTGACGAGCATCTTCTTCAACTTTTTGAACCCATTTTTGAGTTGAAAGACGAACTTCATCCTCTAGGGTATTAATAAGCGCTTGTTTAGCCTCGTCTTTAGTCATCGCGCTAATACGCTCTAACTTTGTAATTAATTCTGAATACACTGATTTTAGTTTTGACTCATTGGCGCGCAATGAATCTTCCATGCGAGAAAGATTGCGTTCTTTTTGCTGTAATTCCCGTTTTGAATCATCATTATCTTGCTCTTTTTTTTCTATTGCTTCATATCGCGCATTTAGTTTTGATTGCATGCGCTCGATTTCAGCACGATCTCTTTTTATTTCTAGATCGAAATCACTTCGTTTTTTATATATTTCATCTTTTACTTTGAGAAGTGCTTCTCTTTTTTCATTCTCAATCTCACGCTTTGCATTTTTTAATTTATCTTGTGATTCATCAAGTAAAAACTGCGCATGAGCAACTTTTTTTCGGGCAAGAAAAAGTAAAACTGCACTGGCTATTATGCCTATTATGCCGATACCATTCAGTATCAAAGAGAGTGTCGTTGTCATAACTAAATCCTAAAATCTTTCTATATCAAAATTATCATATTCATCTGCAATCAGTTATAAGTGTATCATATTTTATGTTTTTACAGATATGCCAAAAATAAATTAACCATCCGGAAAAGGATGGTTAAAAACAGCTACACGCCCTTTAAAAATCTTATCTAGAAAACAAAAGCATGCCTAAGCAATGAATCCTGTTACGGAGTAATTAGGAGCGTCTTAACAAAGCTATGCATTCATGTTCAATGCGATCAACAAGTGTCTGATGATATTCTGATGTATGTTCTATTTGTGATTCCAATGCTAACACTTTACTTGCCATCTGAAGCGCTACCAAAACTGCAACGCGTTTTTCATCAACATTCGATACTTTTGATGAGATTTCTCTCATTAACGCATCGACCATCAATGCTGCTTTATTAAGTTGTGTATGAGATTCATCGCTCACAACGGAATATTGATCGTCAAAAATTAATAACTTATAACTATTGTTCTTCATTATATTAACTTTGATTTTCAACTAATGAATCTATACTTTTAATTAAGTCATCTACAACAAGCCGAGTTAGCTCTTTTTCTTGTTTGAGTTCATCAATTCGCTTACAATCATCTTTCAATGAATTCTGCAACATAATTAGCTCTGCAGACAGCTGGGCATTTTCTTCAGCCAATTTAGCATTTTCTGTTTTTAATTCTTTAACCAGCTCTGCCAAACAAACAAGTTTTTCTTCTAACAACTTCAATACGTTCATTACTCCCCCTTCGTATTTAAAGAGCTTATGTTAGAGGTATTCTAAACAAGTGCATAAAGCAAAGTCAATAATTCGAATTATTTTTGAGAAATAGCTACAAGTTGCGCAAAAGCTTGAGGCTCACAAATAGCAAGCTGGCTTAACATTTTTCTGTTCAAGCTCACGTTAGCTGATTTCAAACCTGATATAAAACGATTATATGAAACGCCTTGAGCAACCGTAGCCGCTTTAATACGCGCTATAAATAAACCGCGCATATCTCTTTTTTTAAGTTTGCGTCCCTTGAAAGCAAATGCCATTGCTCTCTTTAACGTTTCAGATGCGCGCATAAAAACATTGCCACGCTGTCCCCAATATCCCTTGGTTTGCTTCAGTAATTTTTTATGACGTCTCTTGGTGACTACGCCGCGTTTTACTCGTGTCATTATAGTGCTCCAAATAAAGCTTTATCAAATAATTTACTTAACCGTTTGGCAACATTTTTGAAATTCTGCCAACATCAACAATATTTACATAGGCAGCGCGACGCAACTGATCTTTACGTTTTGCTGATTTTTTTGTGAGCAAATGGCGACGAAAAGCTTTAGCGCGCTTAATAACACCTTTGCTTATTTTTTTAAATCTCTTCTTAGCTGAAGAGCGCGTTTTCATTTTAGGCATAATATCCTGCTTTATTATTATTTAACATTTTTTAGAAAATAAACACGGGACCACAATGAACCCATTCTCGTATCAGGTTCTTGTCCCAGATTTTTTAATAAATCAGCTGCTTCAAATGTACTTTGAATTTTTTCAAACAGCTCAGTACCACGTTCCATCTTAGTGGCATTTTCACGCCCCTTAAAGAATAGGGTTATTTTTACACGTTTTCCATCTTTAAGAAAATCAATTGCTTGACGCATCTTAGTTTGAAAATCATGCTCACCTATCTTTGGAGCCATTTTTACTTCTTTAATCTGAATCACCTTTTGGTGCTTCTTCGCCTCATGCGCTTTCTTCTTTTTTTCATAGAGAGATTTGCCAAAGTCCATCACCTTAGCAACGGGAACACCCTCTCTTCCCTCTTCAGCAATCAGAACAAGGTCCAGACTTGCTTCTTGGGCGAGCCGCAATGCTTCACCGCGCGTCACAATCCCAATATTGCGACCATCTTCTGCAATGAGTTGAAGGCGAGGAGCCCTAATCTTCTCATTCATAAGAGGACCAGCTTCTTTTTTTTCTTTTAGATTCACGCTACCCTTATTTGTTATTTCCATAAACACTCAATGTTATGTGGCTTGTGCTTGCGCAGGAGAAGCAACAACAACTTTTGTCGCAGCCATAGCTGCCATCACCTGATCATGCACTTGATCAAAAGCATTTTTGTTTGTTTTCAAGAATTGCAAGGCCTGATCTCTTCCCTGAGCAATTTTTGCATCATTAAAGGAAAACCAAGATCCTGATTGCACTATCACATTAAAGTGAATAGCCGCATCAAGCAATTCAAGTTCTTTACTAATACCTTCGCTAAAGAGTAAATCAAGTTCAACCTGTCTAAATGGAGGCGCAACCTTATTTTTAACTACTTTAACAAGGATTCTATTACCAATATGGCGGTCATCTTTTTTGATGCTTGCTATTCTTCGCACATCCAATCGAAGGGAAGCATAGAATTTTAATGCATTTCCCCCGGTGGTAGTTTCTTTAGGAGCGAATGGCATAGCACCAATATTTTGACGGATTTGGTTAATAAATATCAAAACCGTCTTAGATTTATGAACAACCGGTGTCAGTTTACGCAATGCCTGAGACATCAAACGAGCTTGCAAACCCATATGAGAATCACCCATTTCGCCTTCAAGCTCAGCTTTCGGGACCAACGCAGCAACCGAGTCGATAACGATAATATCAACAGCACCCGATCTAATAAGCATCTCAGCAATATCAAGGGCTTGCTCGCCATAATCAGGCTGAGAAATAATTAAATCATCAATGTTGATACCTAAGTTGGTTGCATAAGATGGATCCATGGCATGTTCTGCATCGATAAACGCACAGATACCGCCTCGCTTTTGCGCTTGGGCAATCGCATGCATAGCTAAGGTTGTCTTGCCGGAAGCTTCCGGTCCAAAAATTTCTACTACGCGGCCTACCGGTAACCCGCCAATGCCAATCGCCTGATCAATTAAGAGAGATCCAGTCGAAATAGCCTCAACGCGTGAGTTGGCTGCTTGCCCTAAAAGCATCACCGCACCATTCCCATATTGTTTATCAATTTGAGAAAAAGTGACTTCTAGCGCTTTCTTCTTATTCAGAACTTTTTCACTAGATTCAGATACTTTAGAATCAATAGCCTTTGCCTTTACAGAAGGCTCTTTTGCTGCATTATGTTTCATATTGAATTTCTTTACGATTCTATGCGGAATTGAGATTCATTTTTGTTAATTTTAGCATTTCTATATAAAGAAGCAACAAATCCTGCCATTACAAGGCCTTTTTTCTGTTGCTCAAGCTCTCCAAGAAGCGCTGCCTTCTTTTCATCAAAAAGTGCTTTATCGAATGGGGCAATATCATCCAAACGAATAATAATGCCGTTGCCATTGGATTCATAGGCAACAACGCCTTCTTTATTTTCTATTTGAAACATTTTTCCAAGATTGACCCCTTTTTGAGTAAGCTCATTTTTTTCTTTTTGGTCATCTTTAAAGTCATGTGAATGTCTAATCCAACCTGTTTTTTCTATTTTCGCTTCATCTTTTAGCTTATCAAAAGAAACTGCGCCCTTATTAATTTCATCAATGCGTGCTGCAACTTTTTTAGCTGCTTCATCTTTATAATAGTCTTCTTTCACTTGAGATTTAATTTCCTCAAGAGAAGGCAAACGGCTTTGTTTAATTTCAGTTACCGTCACCACCACACCTTGTTGAGCATCTTGATAGAAAGAAGTCTCTTTATCCTTCAGTCTAAAAATCGTTTTTGCCAAAATAGCATTGCCGGCAGCAAGATCTTTAACCGAAGATTCTTTACCATTTTTTTCTTGGGCAAAAGCATTTAACGCTTTCGCTGAATCTGGTTGATTTAAAAGCGCGCGAACATCACCGGCAAATCTTTCCGCAAATTTCTTTTTTCGCAAGAGATCTTTAATGTCTTTGCTCACTTGAGTTAAAGGCTTAAAGGTTTGCATTTTTTTGCCAACTCGCTGAACAATTTCATAGCCGTCAGCGGTTCTGATCACATCCGAAATATTCCCATCTTCTTTTAATAAGAATGACGTTCTTTCAAAAGTCTTATCTGCTTGCTGGCCTTTGTTAAAATAAGGCACTAAGCCACCCTGAGCAGCAGTTTTAGAATCCTCTGAAACTTCTTTTGCTTTTGCTGCAAATGTTTCAGGATTTTTAGCCAACTCTTGTTGAACGCTTTCTGCGCGTTGTTTTACCGTTTGCTCTTGAGTCGGATCAGCTACTTTAAAAAGTATACGACGCACTTGCACTTGAGCAGGCTGTTCAACATACTGCGCTTTATTATTGTTATAATAGGTTTCAGCATCAGCATCAGATATTGCAATACCATAATTGGCAGGATCAAAAGTGACTACTTTTGCCGAGCGTTTTTCAGGCACATAATAACGCTTTGTTTGACTATTCTTAAGGTCAAAATATGATTGAAGCTTTTCATCGCTTATTGCCTCTTTTTTTACTTGTGATAATACATCTTGGCCAGATATAGTTGCAATAGAAAATTTATGACCAAGATAATTTTTTGCAAATTGCTCCTTGAGTTCAAATTCAGGAGTATATGCTGCATGTTCAACCAGTTTTTTTACATCACTTCGCTTAACTGCTTGAGTAAGCTGATGATTAAATTCAGAAGATGAAACACCGATATGTTGCAAATATGCTTGGAGTGCAAGAGGGTTAATGCCTCCCAAAGAAGGATCCCATGTAGAAAACGGGACAAGGTCAGAAATTTCTTGTGAAATAAGCATTGGATTATTTAATTGATTCTGCGCTGCCTCTTGATCAACGTAGAGAGGCAATTTATCAGCAACTGAATTTACCAATGCCTTTCGGATCAGATCATTGGCAGCCAGTTCCTTTGGATCCATCTTCATTCCCATCATCTGGAAATATAAATCAGCATATTGGCCATATTGTGCACGCATAATACGTATACGTTCTTCTTGATCAGCCACTGAACGCATAAATTCAGGAACAAATATTTTTCTGCCATTGACCTGAAAAATCCAACTCATCCCGCTTTTTCCAAAGAAGGATGACCGCGCAATTTCAAAAATAGAAAGCGCGCCACTCGCTGCTAAAATTACGATCCAAAGAACAATTTTAAACGCTCTACTTTTTATACTTCTTCTGAGTGCGATAATCATTTTCGTAAACCTTTCTTACTTTTTTTAAGCGCATTCACTGATACTAATACTTTTTTCTTTTACATGAGCAACTTTAGCGATTTCATGAATCGCCTTTTCCAATGAATCTTTTGAAGCATATGGCTTTGTGATTACTTGATACCAAATAACCGTTTTCCCCTTTGCTGTTTTGCTTGAACGCTCTACAAGCTCCACTGGATAGCCTTTATTGATCAATTGCTGCACAAGCTTCTTTCCATCCGCACTATTATTGCCCCCAAAACCAGCTATAGCAGCAGTAAATTGCTTTTGTGGAATAACAGCTTGCGATACAAGAGTCTGACTAGCTTCATCTTTCTGTTCGATTGAATCAATATTTTCATTAATTTCTAATTCTTCACCAGATTCATTTTCAGAAGCATCTTCATTATCATCTTTTGCATCATAAAGCACACACATTGAAGAATAAATTTGATCTGCAAGCGAATCCTGATCAGCTCTAAAAGAAAATTCTTCTGCTGCTTTTTTTTGACCTAAAAAATACCCGGCGATAAAAACAAAAAAACTAAATGCTAAAAGAGCAGCCATTGCAAGACTGAGTTGACGCATGGTGAGCTTTATAGTGTATTCGTGACTTGGAGATTCTTTTTCAAACATTTTATAGCCTATCTTTTTCAAAACAATGCATTGAACGAATTATTTTCAATAGTTGATTAATATATAATTCAACTTTGCCAGAAGTCAAGTTAAAGTGAACGCATGAGCTCCGCGTATCTGCTGTTTCAAGAAGCATTTTTTCTAATTGCGCAAAGAGCTGATTTGCAAATGTTACCTGCCGTTTTGCGTAATTACGAGTCTTTTGCGAAATAGCATCAATAAGCTGCTCGCGATCACTTTTTGCCTTTCCAGCATCAAGATACTCAAGTATATCATCATATCCAATTAATTTCTTTTTTTTTAAAAAAGGTTCCCATGCCGTATGTTGCAATCGTTCAACTTCTTCAATCCAGCCATTTTCAAGCATAAGTCCTGTACGCTGATTAATGCGGGCATATAGATCATCTCTTTCTCGATTTACATAGACAAAGCAAAATGTTCCTAATGGTTGATATCGAGGCATTTGCTCTGAAGGCCTTTTTCCCGTTGTATAATAGATATCGAGCGCCCGACTGATACGATATATGTCATTGCGATGAATTCTCAAGGCACGTTCAGGATCTATCCCATATAATTGTTGCCAACGATCTTTTTCAGGATGAAATAAGGCAGCATCAGCTTTTTTTGTAAAACCACTTGCAGGAGGGAAAAATAGAGATTTAACATAAAAACCTGACCCTCCCACCACAATAGGAATCGCGTTTCGATGCCAAATTTCTTCAAATACTTTCATTGCTTGATCACGATACTGAGCAACGGTCATCAAAGATGGCTCATTTATAATATCAAAAAGATGCTGAGCTGTTGGTGAATTTCGCCAATCAGGCTTTGCAGTACCAATAGAAAATGGGGTATAGAATTGCCCTAGATCGGCATTTACAATTTCCGATGGCAGTTGTTGTGCTAACGATTCAGCAAAATCAGTTTTACCGACAGCAGTAGGACCTAAAATAATAATTATGCAATTGCGCACTGAAATCCTTATTATATAAAAAGTAAAGGGCTTGACGAATCAAACCCTTTTTTCTATACAATAATAGGATAACTATAAAGATGTTGCAACCGGATTAACATTTGAAGAAATATGTTTATTAAATAAAGAACGCAAGTGCTCAACTGCTTTTTCTTCATCCATATTTTGAACGAGCGATATTTCTTGGGCTAAAAGAGTTTCAGTCTGTGAAAGCAATGCTTTTTCACCGAATGACAATTCTTTATAAACCGACATATTTTTAAGATCACGATATATTTTACAAATTTCCTGCAAATCTCCTGTACGAAGTTTACATTGATAGTCTTTATTCCGTTTATTCCAATTGGTAACTGCATCATAAGAAATTCGCTGGGACGGCTGAGCCAGGGTCTTAAAAATATCAGAAATATGTTCCACAGAACTAAGCCTTCTAATGCCAACTGATGAAAGATTGTGGGTTGGGACTAAAATTGTCATATCTTTGTTTAGAAATTTTAATTCAAAAAAACAAGCGCGATTTCCCGCAACTAATTTTTCAACAATTCGATTTATTTGAGCAACACCATGACCTGGGTATACAACTTTTTCATTGAGGCAAAAAGTTGCCGCTTTAATTCTTGACATAGGAAACACCCTTTCTTTTTAAAGGGAAAGTCCACTTTAGAATTAGCTTTTACTCATCCATATTATAACACGGCCTACTACTTTTTAGATACTTCTTAATAATTTTTCTCTAAAGAGGCGATTGGATCAGTGTTTTAGAAAATGCAAATAAAATAACCTTTTAATAATTGTAAATTTTATAAATCGTAGTTTTAATTGATAGAATTATTATTTATAATTTGAGTCAAATTTGGAATGATTTATTTGATCATAGGGCAAATTTTATTTTATTGAAATTATTTTAATAATGTTTTATTTTTTCTATGACAAATTACACAATAAACATATTTAGATATATTTTTATATGGTATTTTTTTGCATAATGACAAACAGAAAAGGAAATTAGTTTTTGCAAAAGTAAAAAGAAAAATATTGGACATGTTCACATAATCAACTTATAGCTTTGGAATTAGAGTCTTCATACGGATAGCTCCAGTTGCTTGTTCATACGCTGCTCTCTTCCTGGATTCAATCATGTCCACCGCCTTGAACGTCATCTTTGCCTTCCTTGTCAGGTGTTCTGCATATTCCACGAGGAACAT
>Ga0182030_10022674_pt1 | contig 11672 bp, 12 predicted proteins | sample 812S3MmetaG_FD_121299 | JGI IMG/M metagenome (GOLD analysis project Ga0182030, IMG submission 121299) | Permafrost microbial communities from Stordalen Mire, Sweden - 812S3M metaG (Illumina Assembly) | ecosystem: Environmental > Terrestrial > Soil > Wetlands > Permafrost | place: Sweden... | reverse complement strand
GCGTCGCGCGAGTACGAGATCACTCTGATGGAGCACGTGATTGGCGGCCAGCGGTTCGGTCTGGGTTGGGGGTCGCCCGCGCAGGCCACTGTGGCGATGAAGGACGGCTGGTACCACGAGACTCTAACGGGCTGGCAGGTCAACACGACCGGCTTCGTCCAGTTCCAGGGGCGGTTCTATCTGGTGACGATTATGACCGAGAGCGACCCGGATGAGACCTACGGGATCGACACCGTGACGACACTGTCGAGTGACATCTGGAAGTACTTACTCCCGCGCTAGGAAGAGTGATGGCAAGCTGGTGCGCCCTTCGCTCAGCAAGGCGACTAGCGCCTTGGTATCGAGGAACTCATCGACCAGGTCAGCCAGTGTGTCAAGGCGCGCTTCGCGGCGAGAAGCAAAGGTGTGATCCGTGTCTCCCACGTAGTTCTTCTTCGACCGCTCGGCGACCTCCGCCAGATAGCTGCGACGCCATCCGTCATTTTCGAAGACTCCATGCCATAGCGTTCCCGCGACTGCTCCCTCCACACACCCCTCGTCTGCGAAAAATGCCTCGCCGTCGCTGATCACGCAACCGTGGTGTATTTCATAGCCGCGCATGGTCGAGCCGCCAGCCAGCGTCGCTTCCACTTGAGCCAGGACTTTCTCGGGTTGGAAGACGGTGCGGACGGGCAACAAGCCAAGTCCCTTCACTGAACCCGTCGCGCTCTCCACATCGTCGTCAATGAGTGTGCCGAGCATCTGATAGCCGCCACATACGCCCAATATCGACTCGTGGCGCTCCGCCCGCGCGCGGAGGGCCTCGTCAAAGCCGCGTTTGCGTAACCAGGCGAGGTCGTTCACCGTGGCGCGTGTGCCGGGAATGACAACGAGATCGCAGTCGCGCATCTCCTCGGGACGATAGAGAGGGCGAAGGGCTACCCCCGGCTCGTCGACCAAGGGGTCGAAATCCGTCAGATTGGACGCCCGTGGCAAGGCGACCACGCCGATCGAAAGTACGTCAGCTCCGAGCGGGGCGGTGGCGTCCAGCCACGAGGTTAAGTCGGTCGCGTCCTCGGCGTCGAGCTCGAGACCCCGACGAAATGGCAGTATTCCCCACGTCGGACGTCCGGTGAGTTCGTAGAGTTGATCGATGCCGGGTTGGAGAAGCTCCGCGGACCCTCGAAACTTGTTGACGAGAAAACCGCGAATCAGTTGCTGATCGTCGGGTTCGAGAACGGCAAGTGTGCCCACCAGTGACGCGAAGAGGCCGCCACGATCGATGTCGCCGAGCAACACGGCCGAAACTCCCGCGGCTCGCGCGAATCCCAGATTGGCGATATCGCTACGGCGAAGATTGATCTCGGCCGGACTACCGGCGCCTTCGCAGATCACCACGTCGTAGCGCCGACGAAGCTCGGTGTAGGCGGCGACCACGACGTCGAGAAGGTTCCGCTTTTGGTGCCATCCTCTCGCGGCGTCGAGGTCGCCGATGGCCTGACCCATCACGATGAGTTGACTCGTCGAGTCGGTGCCGGGCTTGAGCAGAATGGGGTTCATTAAGACGTCGGGCTCGACGCCGGCGGCTTGGGCCTGGATTACTTGAGCGCGTCCCATCTCTCCGCCGTCGCGGGTGACGTAGGAATTGAGCGACATGTTCTGGGCTTTGAAGGGAGCGACGGATACGCCCTGGCGCGAGAGCCACCGGCACAGTCCAGTGACAACAGTGCTCTTGCCTGCGCCCGAGGACGTGCCGAGGACGAGGAGCGAACCCGACGTCATCGCGACAATTGCTCGCGACCGAACGTCTCGTCGCTGAGTGCGATGGCGCGTGACTCGCGTGCGCGGTCGAGAGAACGAGTACTGAGGAAATAGACGGTGCCGGCCACGACGAGTCCGACCAGCCAGGAGATATCAACTCCCTCGAGCCAGGTCGCTCCGGTGCTTTGATAGACGTTGGGTATCGCCATGAAGGGAATCTCGACCGCGATGCCCAGTCCGTACGCGGTGAGACCGCGCACGCCCCAGCGACCGTACACGCCACTTGGCGTGAAGAGATCTCTCACAGCGAAGCGACCGTGGCGTACGAAATAGAAGTCGATGAGATTGATGCTCGTCCACGGCGCCAGTAGATAGAGCATGACAATGAGCCAATCATTGAGAATGGTCGTGGCGTTGGTACAGGCGAGGGCGAGCCCCAACCACACCACGGCGAGAACGACGATGGAACGGACTCGAATGGTCGAGCCCGAACGAACCGGGCGTATTGAGTCCAGAATCGTCACGATGGAGAGCATGCCGCTGTAGGCGCTGATGCCCATCGCGGCGACGAGGGCCGCCACCGCGACGAGTGACAGGGCGGTGCCCAGATGCCAGAGCGTGGCATTTCCTGTGGTGTTGATGGCACTGAGCGCGTCGGTGGCGTGCAATCTCGTGGCCATCCACGCGCCGAGGGGAATGAGCCAAATCGGCGAACCGACTGCTCCAAGAAACACCGCGGTAGTGACGTGTCGACGCGGGGTGTCACGTGCCAGGTATCTCGAGTAGTCCGACACGCAGGGCGCGTACGTGATGTTGTAGGAGGCGGCCACCGTGAACATCGCAAAGAATCCCACTGCGTTGAAGCCGCCGACGGCGGGACCCGCTCCGCCCGCGTGACCGAAGACGACGCCACCGGTGACGAGAATCCACAGTGGAAGCGATACCCAGAAAATGGCGAGGACCACCGCATGAATGCGGTCGTGCCCATAGATGGCGAGCAGAGCGGCGATCACGGTGACGATCAGGGCGACCGCGACGGTGTTCCAGTGAAAGATGTCAAAAAGGCCTTGTTTGATGATGACAAGGGTGACGACGTTGAAGCCGACGAAGGTAAGCGTGGTAGCGGTGACCGGTACAACGACACCGGTGTAACCGAACTGCGCCCGGGACTGAATCATTTGGGGTAGGCCCAGGGTTGGACCTTGGGCGGCGTGAGCGGCCATGAAGGTCGCGCCGAACAAGATGCCGGTGATTCCGGCGACCGAGGTCCAGAGTCCGTTCAGCCCGACTACTGGCCCAAAGAACGCCAACGCCAAGGTGAATGGTTGAAAGTTCCCAAGAAACCAAAAGGGACCTTGGCGCCAGGCCCGACCGTGCCACTCACTATCGGGGATGCGATCGAGATGACGAGATTCGATGAGGTTCACGCGTCTCGCTCGCTCACGCCAGCTGAGTCGAATGTCGCCATCTCGCGCAGAATCTTGGCGGCCGCTTGCACGAGGGGAATCGCCAGCACCGCCCCGCTGCCCTCACCCAACCGCAGCCCCAGGTCGAGAATCGGCGTCAGACCGAGGTGGGCCAGTCCGGCACTCGCCGCGGGCTCGCTGGACCGGTGTCCGGCAATCAAGTATCCCGGAACGTGCGGCGAAAACGCGGTGGCGACGACGGCCGCCGCGACGGCAATGACCCCATCGATAACGACGGGTACCCGCGAAGCCGCACCCGCGACGATAAAACCTGTGAGCGCCGCGATCTCGAGCCCTCCCACCTCGGCAAGAACCGAGAGCGGTGAGGCGTCAAACGACACGCGTGCGAGCGCGGTCTCAATGACGCGGGTTTTTACTACGAGCATGTCGTCATCGATACCCGTACCGCGACCGGTCACCTCGCTCGCCTTTGACCGAGTGAAACGGGCGATCAAGGCAGCTGACGGCGTGGTATTGCCGATGCCCATGTCTCCGGTCACGAGAAGGCGAGCGCCGCTCGCGATCGCTTCGCGAGCAATGTCGGCACCGACGTTCAACGCCTCGCTTGCCTGTGACTCGGTCATTGCGGGTCCCGTAAACAGATTGGCAGTTCCCTTGGCAACGTTTCGCCGAACGAGTCCCGCCGCGTCGCCGGGAACGGATGTCGCGACACCAACATCGATCACAACGACGTGCGCGCCGCTGTGCCGTGCAAGCACGTTGATGGCGGCCCCGCCACCGCAGAAATTGGCGACCATCTGCGCAGTGACTTCTTGAGGCCAGGGAGTAACTCCCGCATCGACGACCCCGTGATCTCCGGCAAAGACGGCCACGGTGACCGGCTCAGGTACGGGTGGGGGACAGGTTCCTGCAATCGCCGCCAATTGCACCCCGATCACCTCGAGGAAACCGAGCGAGCCCTGGGGCTTTGTCAGTCGGTCTTGAAGTGCTTGAGCAACGCGGGCCGTCTCCTTGTCGGGGGCGGACACGGAGTCCGCGAGTTCGGTGAAGGTCTCAGCGCTCATAACTCTCCTTGATGTTCAGTTAGTGAGTAAATCCAGGGCGCGACGAGATCGAGCGCCTCGCGCAGTCGGGCCCGGCCCTCGTCGTTGGGCACGGCGATCCGCACGACACCGGGCAACCCAAAATTGGCGCAGTCGCGCACGATGACGCCGTGCGGTGCGAGCGCTTCGCGCAATCCCGGTGCGTCGACGAGAACCCAGTTGGCGTCCGAGGGACGTGTCCGCAGGTTGAAATGGTTCAACAACTCTTCGAGGTCTGCGCGCAGGAGACGAATACGCGCGGTGTCACCGGGGAGGTCGAGTTGGGCCAACAGATCCGGCAGCGCCTCGGCGGCGAGTCCGTTCAAGGACCACTCGGGTTGATCCGAGCGGAGGGTCGCGATGAAGGGCGATGACGCCACCACGTAGCCAACGCGTAACCCCGGACAGGCGAGAACCTTGGTGAGCGAGCCAACGACCACGCTACCGACGTCACCTCTGGTCCACTGACCGGTCGCTAGAGGATAAAAGGCTTCGTCCCACACGGCAGCTCGATCGCTGGGCGCGGCCAGCAATCCACTCGGACTATGAGGATTCGATCGCCAGATCGGTCCTCCGCCGCGAGGGTGCAGGGAGAATTCTGGCTCCACGACGGAACCGCCAAGGCGTTGAGCAACCAGCGCGATGGCTTCCGCGCCTCCGTTGGTTAAAAGCAGATTCGCGGGATCGATGGCCATCGCGTCCGCAAGAGCCGTGTGCGCGGCGGACGGGTCCGGGTAGCGGCCAAGGGCATCGAGGTGCGCCTCGACGATTGGTCGAGGATCGGGGGCCACGGGATTGAGGGACTGCGAAAGATCGAGGATCGTCGCGGGATCGAGGCCGAGCGCCTCGGCGACGTGCGCACCGTCACCTCCGTGGACTCCCGCCCCGGGGACGATCATCGTCGCCGCCACCACATCGCGAGGCCCACGACACCGAGGAGAGACGCGAGCGAGTACGTCACGTCGTGGCTCAGCCGAATGGACTTTTCGATGTCGGCGGACCGAGCCGGTCGACCGAAACCGAGCGTCGCTCGCTCTTCGACTCGATCGCCGTAACGATTTCGACCACCGAGTTGTACGCCCAGTGCGACGGCGAACGCTGCTTCAGCGACTCCGGCGTTCGGAGACGGGTGAAGGGGAGCTTGCGTAGCGACTGCGCGCCGAATCTCTCTCGCCGAACTGGCTCGAACTAGCGCAACGAGGGCGGCGGTGACGCGTGCCGGAACCCAGTTCGCGGCGTCGTCGAGCCGGGCACTGGCGGCTCCGTAATTCTCGTAGCGCGCGGAGTGATGACCGACCATCGCGTCCAGGGTATTGATGGCTCGATACCCGAGAGCCCCGGGTGCGCCAGCGAACGCGGCCCACAGCGCCGGAGCGACGATCGCATCGACTGTGTTTTCTGCCACCGACTCCACAACGGCACGCGCAATCTCTGACTCGTCAAGTTCGCTCGAGTCTCGACCGACGAGCGTGGGTAGACGCCGACGGGCTTCCTCAAGGTCGCCCCTTGTGAGCGCACACTCGACGTCGTTGGCGGCCTTCCACAGCGCTCGTCCGCCAACGGAGAGCCCAGTCGCAAGAGTGGTGGAGTGCAGGGTTCGCCCCGCCACGACCCCGAGACCGACACCCGCTACGGCATGTGCCACGCCGGCGCCCACCGCGTCTTGATAGTTGTGCGATTCATATTCATTCATGAGGCGACCGAAATGCACGACGGGGTGGAGGGACGACGGTGGCTCTTCGAAGAGTTGATCCAAGACGAGTCCGGCGGCGGCAGCCATGGGACGGGAGAACGATCGGGTCGTCATCGAATCGCCAAGATGAGGAGGCCGATTGTCTCGCCGACGACAGCGGCTGCGCCGAGTACGTCTCCGGTGTAGCCACCGAGTCGACGACGCGAGAAAAGTGCGACGAGAGCGACGGCGAGGAGTTCAGCCCCGAGCGCGCTGGCACCGTGGAACCCGCCCTCGATCGTGACGAGAAAGCCGGAAAGGACGATGCCAACTACTACGGCGACCCGGCGGATCGCGCGTGGACGCGTCGCTCCGTTGGCGGAGAGGAATTGCTGGACCAGTCCCGACGGCCTGGCGTAGGGGAGAAACTCCGTGATGGCGATCATGGCCGTGCGCGACGCGCACCACAGTCCCGCGATGACGAACGGCTCAGGCCGAAGTGATGCGAACGAACCCCAACGCAGAACGAGGACCACGCCGATCGTCACAGCGCCAAACGCGCCAATGTGGGGGTCGGACATGACTTCGAGTCGCCGCTCGCGTGACATCGGCGCCAGCAGCCCGTCGCCCGCGTCGCCCAGTCCATCGAAGTGCAGGAGTCCGGTGAAAACGAGATCGGCCAGCACGGCGACGGCACCCGCGAGTAAAGGAACCCACGCTTTCGCGGCGAGCCACCAGATTCCGCCCACCCCAAAGCCCACCAGCGCGCCAACCAGGGGAAACCACGCCAGCGTTGTCTCGTTGGGCGTGGACGCCACACCGAACGGAGTGAGGAACGCCACCGCTCTCTTCATCCGACGTCACTCTTTGGGAGACGCACGGTTCGTCCGGCGACGACGAAGAGAACGTCGTCGCACACGTCGGCCAGGCGTTGATTCAGAGTTCCGAGCGCGTCGCGAAAGTTGCGACCCGCCTCGGTCTCGGGGTGCACACTGAGACCAACTTCGTCCGAGACAATGACGATCTCGTCGGTTCGCGCGCGCACGGCGTCGCAGAGCGAGGACACGTGGTCGCCGACGGAGGGGAGGCCGGCAAGCCAGGGGCCAAGTGAGTCGATGAGTACTGTGCCGGATGTCGCCGACAACACCGAGGACAGGTCCTCTACACACTCAATGGTCGTCCAGTCCGCGGGCCGACGACCGCGGTGCATGTCGACTCGAGTCGCGAGGTCGACGTCGTCGCCCACTCTCAGCGTTGCGAGATACGTTACGGGCAATCCGCCTCGTGAGGCAAGTCGCTCAGCCACCAAGGATTTTCCCGAACGGGCTCCGCCGAGAACGAGCGTCTTCACGGAACCCAAGCGCGAGCGCCGGTGAGGACCGCTTCGTGAACGAGGCGGGCGACTCTCGATCCCCAGAGTGACCGCGGACCACAAAACTCTTCGGAGGTCTCACTAAGGGGACAGAAGATGGCGACGGCGTCACTGGGCGTGCCTGTCGCCGCGATCGAAGCGTCGAGCAACGCCTGTGTCTTGGCCTCGGTCACCGTCACGACGGCGTTGACGAGAGCGCTGGTACTAAGAGCAACGGGCACGAACACCACGATATTGATCGTCCCGACGGCGGACGTCTGTTCGTCGCCGTCGCTTGCGGCCCACGTCGGATGACTTAGTCCCACCGTCGCTTCGACATCTATGCCGTCGCGACTCGCACGGCGGCGGCCGCTCACCGACGCCGCCGTCAGCATCCCCACGCCGCCGCCTCGAAGGTGAAACGTGGCAGCCATCTCAGCGACGTGGGCGACGAGGTCTTCGCGTTCGTAGTCAGCGGAGACCTCGGCATTCACGCACCATTGGCGTGGACCAAATCCTCCACCGGCCGGGGCGCTCGAGATGGAGAGTTGAGGTTCTTCGAATTGGTAGATCAGAGTGTCGAGTTGAGAGTCACCCTCACAACGAGATGTCAACTCCGCGAACATCAGTATTCAATACCTTTCTTGGCGCGAATGCCTTTCTCGTAGGCGTGCTTGATCATGGTCATCTCGGTGACCGTGTCGGCGAGTTCAACGATCTCGACGGGGGCGTGGCGACCGGTGATGACGACGTTCGTGGTCGAGGCGCGATTCGTCAAGGCCGTGACCACGTCGCTGACCTCGATCCAGTTGTAGGACATGGTGTAGGTGAACTCGTCCAAGATGACCAAGTCGTAGTCGCCGCTCGAGAGTTTCCCTTTTGCGAGGTCCCATGCGTGGCGACCTTTGGCCACCGTTTCGTCGAGGTCTGTCGACTCCCAGGTGAAACCGTCACCCATGGTGTGCCACTCGATGCCAAGATGCTCGGCCAGTTTTTTCTCGCCGACCTGCCACTTGCCGCTTTTGACGAACTGGATGACGACGACGCGCCAGTCGCGAGCCCAGGCGCGTGCCATGACGCCAAAGGCCGATGACGATTTTCCTTTTCCGTTACCGGTGTTGACGATGACGATCGACTCGGCTCGCACCAATTTCTTCGGTACGGGGGGAGCCTCTCGTTGGGGATCAGCCATGGGGTCCTTTCGGTTTGGTGCGTCGGGGAACGACGATCAGTTCACCGTCGTCGGTTCGAAGGATCTGCACCCGCGTGCCAAAGTGAAAGTCGAGGGAGCCTTCTTGGAGTACTTCTTCGGCGGTCCCGGTGGCGACGATCTCGCCGCCAGAGAGGAGCGCCAGTTCATCGGCGAACTGCGCCGCGAGCGTGAGATCGTGCATCGCACTGACGACCGTGAGTCCGCGTTCGATGCGAAGTTCATCAACCAGCTCGAGAGCTTCGACGCGGCGACCCAAGTCCAGTGCGCTGGTTGGCTCATCTAGCAGGAGGACGGGTGCATCTTGGGCCAATGCCCGCGCCAGCACGAGGCGCTGCAACTCACCGCCCGACATGGTCGAAAGGTGTCGAGTGGCCATCGCTCCGAGCGAGAGCCGATTCAGAAGGTCGAGTGATTGAGCACGGTCATTGGGCCCCTCGGCGCCGAAGTATCCGAGGTGGGGAAGTCGACCGAGCGCCACGTAGTCGATCGCTCGCATTTCTGGAGGAAACTCTGGCTTCTGAGGAACGTAGGCCACGAGTTGAGCGAACTCACGGCGAGAGAGTTCCAGCGTTGAACGACCTTCGACGTAAATGATGCCCTCAAAGGGGACGAGCCGCGCCAGCGCCTTCAACAGCGAGGTCTTGCCGGCGCCGTTCGCCCCAATGAGTCCGAGCCAGCGACCTCGCTCGACCGAGTGAGTAACGCTGTGAAGGGCGGTGGACTCCGCGTAGCGCACAACGAGGTCTCGGAATTCGACGATCGCCTGCGCTGCCTCGATCTCGCGCGCCGCCATCGCTAGAGGACTCCTTGTTGCGCGCGCCGCGAGCGCAGCACGAAGATGAAGAAGGGAGCGCCCACGATGGCAGTCACGACACCGAGCGGAACCTCTGCCGGTGACTCGATCGTGTGGGCCACCATGTCAGCGAGGATCAGAAAAGCGGCACCGCCCACGATGGACACCGGCATGACGACTCGATAACTGGCGTTGGTGGTGAGGCGGACCATGTGGGGAACAATGATGCCGACAAACCCGATGAGTCCACTGACCGAGACCGCCGCAGCGGTACCGAGAGTGGCCGCGGCGACAACGATGAGACGCACGCGGCGGGTGTTGACTCCCAAACTCGCGGCCTCTTCCTCGCCCAGACGCAGCACGTCCAGCAGTCGACGGTGCGTCAACAACACGGTCGCGCTCACTACTGCATAAGGCGCGATGAGCCACACGTTGGACCACGTCGCGCTGGCGAGACTGCCGAGGATCCAGGAGTAGACGCTCTGGAGGTCGGGTGCATGTTGTTGCAGAAGCGATGTCTGCACCGCTGTAAAGAGTGCGGCGACGGCAACACCAGCCAGCACCACCGAGTTGCCCGAGGAACGACCGCCGAACTTGGCGCCGACTATATACGTGAGGGTCACCGCAACCGCCCCCCCGACGAACGCGGCGGCGGGCAACCAGGTGGTTGAACCCGAGCTGGCCACGATCACGATCGTTGCGCCGAGACCCGCACCCGCGGCGATGCCGAGGAGATAGGGATCAGCCAGGGCGTTACGAAAGACGCCCTGGTAGGAAGCGCCACCCGCCGCCAACATCGCGCCGACGATGCCGCCAAGGATGACCCGTGGAAGTTGAATGTCCCAGACGATGGCGTGGTCGATCGCCGACGCACCTGAGTGGAAGTGAAGGAGCGGAACGTGTGACAGCAGAATTCCCGCCACCGTCGGTATGGAAAGGTTGGCCGGGCCCACGGCGGTGGAGATGAGAATGACCACCACGAGTCCGATGCCCGCAACGAGCAGCGGAACTCGCGGCGAGATCGCCGAGGTCGCGAGTTGAGCCGTCTTCACTCGGCGTTCGGTGCTCACGACGAGGCCGGGACTGGCGTGCCTTTGAGACCGTCAGCGACGTCTTGCAGCAAGATCGTAATTCGTGGCCCCCAGCGCGAAGCGATGTCGTCGTTGAGCGGCACGATGCGGTGATTCTTCACCGCGCTCAACGTTGACCAACCGGGGCGGGCGGTCACGGATGCGGCCGTCGCATTGCAGCACAAGGTATCGGCAAGAAAGATGTACGTGGGATTCGCTTTCAAGATGAAACTGGCGTTCAGTTGTGGATAGCCCCCACTCGATGCCAGGCCCTTCGCGCTATCGGCGATGGACGTAAGGCCTAGGAGTGAGAAAAGTTTGCCGACAAACGTGGCCGAGGTCACGGAGTAGTAGTCCGGTTCGAGTTCGTAGTAATACGTTGTGTTCTTCTTCGCGTGCGGCGTGGTGGCGACAATGTGGGCGATCGTCGCCTTGATTGTCGCGACTTCCTTGTCCGCCTGAGCGTTGTGTCCCGTTACTTTTCCGAGGGGTCCGTACTCGGCGCACGCCTGGGAGAGGTTTGACGCCGCAGGGTCGTATAGCACCGGAATTTTGAGGGCGGCCATCTGGGTATTGAAGTTCGCCGTATCAGACGCCACGATCACGAGGTCGGGGTTGTACTTCGCGATGGCCTCGACGTTCGGGTCATAACCACTCAGCGTTGTTTTCGGCGCGTTGGTGGGGTAGTCGGAGTAGTTATCCACGGCCTTCACCTGTGAACCGGCGCCGATGGCGTACAGCATCTCGGTGGAGGTGGGCGAAAGCGACACGATGGCGTCTGGTCGTGTTGTAAAGGTAAAGGTCCCGTCGGCCATTTTCAGGGTTAGGGGAAAAGATGACGTCGTGGATGCTCCACTGACGCCAGCCCCGAGCGGCGCCGCCACCCCCGCAATGATTGAGAGAGCCACGAGGCACTTTTGAATGGAACGCATAGTTAATCTCCGTTAGCTAGTTCGGAAGAAGAACTTTCCGCCCGCTCTCTCGGAGTGGAACGAAATCGTCCTTCCACCGAGGACTGATTACGTCGATGCAGGGAAGGCGACCGGACTCGTCCCCAAAAGGGGCATTACCGTTGCGGGACAGCGCCGGAATTACACCGGACTTCGCTACGACTACATCACCACGACGTGGAGTCGAAGTAACGCTGAGCATACATGCGAACGTGCGCGCTGTCAGTTGATGAAGGGACCCTCGTTACGCTGGCTAGCGTGACTGACCGCCTCGTGCCCTTCACCGGTGTTCTCAACTTTCGAGACCTCGGAGGGTACGAGACCGAGGACGGGCGTCACACGCGATGGGGACGGCTTTTTCGTAGTGACGCGAT
>Ga0182030_10022673_pt1 | contig 11672 bp, 10 predicted proteins | sample 812S3MmetaG_FD_121299 | JGI IMG/M metagenome (GOLD analysis project Ga0182030, IMG submission 121299) | Permafrost microbial communities from Stordalen Mire, Sweden - 812S3M metaG (Illumina Assembly) | ecosystem: Environmental > Terrestrial > Soil > Wetlands > Permafrost | place: Sweden... | reverse complement strand
GGCGAACGACTTCCTGCTGAACGCGCACAAGCCGACCGATCCGTCGTTCCAGGACATCATGCAGATCAAGCAGAACGCGACCCGCGCGGCGACGCTGGTGCGGCAGTTGCTGGCGTTCTCGCGGCGCCAGACCCTGCGCCCGCAGGTGCTAGATCTCGGCGACGCTTTGTCCGATCTGACCATGCTGCTGCGCCGGCTGATCGGCGAGAAGGTCAAGCTCGATCTGGTGCACGGCCGCGACCTCTGGCCGGTCAAGGTCGACGTGTCGCAGTTCGAGCAGGTGATCGTCAACCTGGCGGTCAACGCCCGCGACGCGATGCCCGATGGCGGCCGGCTGACGGTGCGCACCGCCAACCTCGCCGCCGAGGATGCCGCGCGGCTATCCTACAAGGGCATGCCGCCGGCGGATTATGTGCGGATCGACGTCGCCGATACCGGCAGCGGCATTGCTCCCGACATCGTCGACAAGATCTTCGAGCCGTTCTTCTCGACCAAGGAAGTCGGCAAGGGCACCGGGCTCGGCCTGTCGACGGTCTACGGCATCGTCAAGCAGACCGGCGGCTTCATCTATGTGGATTCGGAAGCCGACAAGGGCACCGCGTTCCACATCTTTCTGCCGCGGCATCATCCCGAGCTCGAGGCCCAGCCCGACGCCGCTTCCGCCAACGGCGCGGCCAAAGCCCCCTCGGCGGAAGCCAAGCCGCGGGCCGACCTGACCGGGCAGGGCACCATTCTGCTGGTCGAGGACGAGGAGGGTTTGCGCTCGCTCAACGCGCGCGGCCTGCGCTCGCGCGGCTACAGCGTGATCGAGGCGTCGAACGGCATCGAGGCGATGGAGGCGCTGGAACTCAAGAACGGCGCCGTCGACCTGGTGGTGTCCGACGTGGTGATGCCGGAGATGGATGGCCCGACCCTTCTGAAGACCATGCGCGCCCGCAATCCGGACCTCAAGATCATCTTCGTTTCCGGCTATGCGGAGGATGCGTTCGAGAAGAGCCTGCCGGAGAACCAGCAATTCGCCTTCCTGCCCAAACCCTTCACGCTGAGCCAGCTGGTTGCGGCGGTGAAGGAAACCATGGCGCCATCCTGACGGTCCGGAAAGCCGCCGAAGGCTGTGCGCGATCGGTTCCCGGTGATGGCCGGGCTTCGCCCCCTGTTTCCCCGGCGTCCGTCGGCCGCTTCAATCCCCCGGGGGGACCGCTTTGCCGGACGATTGCAGCAGGCCCGCGACCGAGGGCCGCAGCCGCAATTGATGATAAAAGCTTCCCATCCAGGCCCTGCTGCACATCTTAGTGGCGCTTCCCCCTGTCGGGGACTTGAGGAAAGTGACATGAAATTCACGCAGCGCGCGCGCGGCGTCGTTCGGGCGGTCGCCGTCGTTTTATCGTTGGCGCTACCATTGATGTCGGCCATCTCGCCGGCCGATGCCCGGGTCGGCGGCGGCATCAGCTCGGGTTCCCGGGGCGCGCGGACGTTTTCCGCACCGCCAAGCACGTCGACGGCGCCGGGCACGGCGCAGCCGTTCAACCGCACCCTGACCGCGCCTGTCAGCCCCGGGATGGGAACCGCTGCCGGCGGCGGCTTCTTCAGTCGGCCCGGCGGCATGCTCCGCGGCCTCGCCGCGGGCTTCCTCGGCGCCGGCCTGCTCGGTATGTTGTTCGGCGGCGGAATGTTCGGCGGGCTCGGCGGCATGTCGTCGATCTTCGGCCTGATCCTGCAGATCGGACTGATCATCATCGTGGTTCGGCTGGCGATGTCGTGGTGGCATAACCGTCAAGGCACCGCGTCGGCCTATGCCGGCGCCGCCGGCGGCCCGGCGCCGGGCAGCTTCCGGACCGGAACCGGATTCGGACTGGGATCGGGCAGCGCGCCGCTTGAGATCCTCCCGGCCGACTACGAGGCCTTCGAGCGGCTGCTCGGTGAAATTCAGGCGGCGTGGTCGAATGAAGATCTGGCCCGGCTGTACACGCTGGCTACCCCGGAAATGGTGTCGTATCTGAGCAAGGACCTTGAGCAGAACAGGGCCCGCAACACCATCAACAAGACCTCCGACGTCAAGCTGTTGCAGGGCGACCTTGCGGAAGCCTGGCGTGAGGGCGATACCGACTATGCCAGCGTGGCGATGCGGTTCTCGCTGGTGGACAAGACCCTGGAGCGCGGCACCGGCCGCCTGGTCGAGGGCAGCGACCAGCCGACCGAGGCGACCGAAGTCTGGACCTTCGTGCGGCCGCGCGGCGCCGGCTGGGAGCTGTCGGCGATCCAGCAGACCTGATCGCCTGCAAGGCGAGAACGACATCCGGCGCCGCGGCTGATGCCGCGGCGCCGCTTGATGTTCGGGCTTCGTTTTGCGGATTGCGCTCAAGGGGATTGCGGGCAAACGGTTGACCTGCCGTACCACCGATAGCTCCACGCACGCCTGACTAAGAGGCGACGAAAAATAAGCATGCTTGCCGAACAGTTTACGCCGCGGCTTCTGCGGTCGACGAGCCGGCGTCGCCGGCAAAACGGGCGGCGGCGGCCATCGCCGCCGGCAATTGGGCGAGGCTGACCGGTCGCGCGAACAGATAACCCTGGCCCTTGGCGCAGCCTTCGCGGGCCAGGAACTGCCACTGCGCCTCGGTCTCGATGCCTTCGGCAATGACCGGCATGCCCAGGCTCTCGCCCAGGGCCAGCACCGTGCGAACGATCGCCGCGGCGGCGGCGTCGTTCGGTAGCCGCTTCACGAAAGACTGGTCGAGCTTGATCTTGTCGAACGGGAACGCATGCAGCGTCGCCAGCGACGAATAGCCGGTGCCGAAATCGTCCATCGCCACCGATATGCCCATCGCCTTCAGCTTGCGTAAGATATGCAGCCCGCGGGACTGGTCCGACATCACGGTCGATTCGGTGACCTCGACCTCGAGGCGCTTCGGCGACAGGCCGGTTTCCAGCAGGATGGCGTGGATGGTTTCGGCCAGATCGTCGCGGCCGAACTGCAAGGGCGAAAGATTGACCGCGACGGTTCCCGGTATCCGACCGGCGGCGGCGTCGTGGCAGGCGGTACGCAATGCCCATTCGCCCATCGCAATGATAGATTCCGTCTCCTCCGCCAGCGGGATGAATTCCGCCGGCGAGATCATGCCGCGCTTCGGATGATGCCACCGCATCAGGGCTTCGGCGCCGCAGATGCTCCCGTCCTGCAGCGAGGCCTGCAGCTGATAGTGCAGCACCAGTTCATGGCGCCGGGTCGCGGCCTGCAGGTCGCGCGCCAGCGCTCGCCGCGCCCGTGCGGTGTCGTCCATCTCGCGCTGGTACATGCAGATCGAGCCGCGCTGCCTGGTCTTGCCCCGGTGCATCGCCAGCTTGGCGTTGCTGAGCAGCTGATCGCGTTCCTGCGTATCGGTCGGGAAGATCGAGAAGCCGATCGAGGCGGTGAGGCTGACCGACTGGCCCTGCACGGCAAACGGCTCGGCGAACGCCTGCGCGATCCGCTCGGCGAACGCCCGCGCGTCCTGCGGATGGCCAGGCCAGGTCTTCAGGCCGAGGAATTCGTCGCCGCTCTGCCGCGCCAGGAATTCGCCGGGGCCGATCCGGCGGCGCATGCGCTCCGCCACTTCGATCAGCAGGAGATCGCCGGCGCTGTGGCCGAACACGTCATTGACATCCTTGAAGCCGTCGACGTCGATCGAGAACGCCGCGAGTTTTTCTGCTCGCTCGTGCGCCTCGGCGGCGTCGAAGGCGAGCCGTTCGTTGAAGGCGATGCGATTCGGCAGTCCGGTCATGGTGTCGTTGAACGACAGCTGGTGAATGCGGTCCGCCGATTCAGTGCGCGCACGCAAATCGATGACGTAGGTCGAAAAGCCGCTGCCCATCACCAGCAGAACCGCGCCGACCACCGCGTAGCCCATCATGTCGGCCGGTATCAGATAGGTCGGCGGCGCGACCGCGGCGTCGGACAAGGTGGTGGCTGAAGCGGTCAGCGCGTAGTGCATGGCGCAGATCATGAACGCCAGCACGATGGCGGCGCCATGGCGGCACCAGCGTGTCACCGGACGATTGGCGCGATTGACCGATAGCGCGCCGAGACCGAGGCCGAGGAGCAGCGTCACGGCGACGCCGTAGACGTTCCACTGCGTGGTGCCGGCGATGTGCCAGGCCGTCAGCGCGATGAAGTGCATGGCAAGAACGCCGGCGCCCAAAACCAGCCCGCCCAGTTCCGGAGCCAGCGTGAAATGCCGGCTGCCGATCTCGAAACCGAGCAGGCAGGCGACGATGGCGATGACCAGGACGGTGGCGGTGGCGAGCGGCTCGAACCCACTATGCAGCGACGGGTCGAGCGCCAGAATCGAAATGAAGGTCGAGGCCCAGAGCGCCACCCCGGTGCCGACCGACGCCATGAACAGCCAGCCATAACGGGTCGATCCGGCCGTGGCCCGGGCGCGGGCGAAATGCCGCATGCCGACCCAGGTCCCCAACAGGCACACCGCGCCGGCGACAACGACCAGCATCTGGTGGTAGGCAAAGGAAGCGGTGGCCGCTTGCAGCATGATGGGTCCAGTCCTCACCTTCAAACCTAGCGGCGCGCGGTTAATCCGTAGTATTGCGGGCGCCGCTTGCCCCCGCAGGGCTGGCGGATCAAGAATTAACGTTGAGAGTTTGTAAGCATGCGGACGTGCCTGGTGTGCTCAATCCGAACCAATGATTTTATCGACCGTTAACCTCGATCGGCGGCGCGCCGCGACAAGACGAAGGGCCTCCCATGCGTTACGAACTCTACTACTGGCCGGGCATTCAGGGCCGCGGCGAATATGTCCGCCTGGCGCTGGAAGATTGCGGCGCCGGTTATGCCGACGTGGCGCGCAGCGACCGCGGCATGGCCGCGATGATGAAAATGATGGAGGCGGGCAGCGGCACGCCGCCGTTCGCGCCGCCATTTCTGAAGGCCGGCCGGCTGGTGGTCGGGCAGACCGCCAACATCCTGCTCTATCTCGGGTCGCGCCACGGTCTGGCGCCGAAGCCGGAGGCGGGCCGGCTGTGGGTGCACCAGCTGCAGCTGACGATCGCCGATCTCGTGCTGGAAATTCACGACACCCATCATCCGCTTGGCCCATCGCTGTATTACGAGGACCAGCACGCTGCGGCCAAAAAGCGCACCAGCGAATTCTGGAACGAGCGGGTGCCGAAATATCTCGGCTATTTCGAGCGGCTATTGCAGAGCAACGGCGGGTTCTATCTGACCGGCCGCAGGGTCACCTATGCCGATTTATCGCTGTTCCAGATCGTGGAAGGACTGCGCTACGCCTTCCCGAAGCGGATGAAGGCGTTCGAGCGCAGGATCCCGGGGCTGGTCGAATTGCACGATCGCGTTGCCGCCAGACCCAACATCAGGGCCTATCTTGCCAGCGACCGCCGCATCCCCTTCAACGAGGACGGCATTTTTCGGCACTACCCCGCGCTGGATCTGTAGCAATTGTTTCGCTCCGCAACGGCAATTGGCAACAACGTCATTCCGGGCCTGCACCTCTGGCCGGCTATCGCCGACCAAAGGCACATCCCGGAATGACAAAAGATAGATCATGGGATCGGTTTCATGGAATCGAAGTACTGCTTAGTAACGCGTCCATCGCCTGAGTTCGACTTCTCACCGGTTGCGCCCGTCGATCGGCGTCATCGGAAGCTTTGCCAGTTCGATTCCGTCGATGCAGCTGACGTTCAGCGCCACCACTTCGGTGCCGTCAGGCTTGCTGCCGCGCGCGAACACGTCGACGCCGCAGTCGATGCAGAGCTGATGCCGGATCGCGTGTTTGTTGAACAGATATTCCCGCAGATTGTCGCGACCTGCGCGCAGCTCAAAACTCTTCGGCGCAAGAAACGCGAAATGCAGGCCCTTCTTGGTGCAGATCGAGCAGTTGCAGGCGGTCACCATCGCAAGGTCGGTGGTGCATTCGAAGCGCACCATGCCGCAATGGCAGCCGCCGGTGTAGACCCTGGTGTTGGGCATCGTACCGCTCCGTCAATGGCGTCCGCAGTATAAGCCATTTTACGGAAAGCGGTTCGGCGGCCGCCTTTTTATCCTCGCCGCGCGCGGGCGAGGTCAAGGCGCCGGTCCGCAAGCGTCCGGACCGACAGGCGCTGCATCCCCGATCAGGCCAGTTGATCGATCCGCGTTCCCTGTCCCGGGGGCAGCGCAGCTACCGTCGGCTGCGCCGCCGCGGCGTCGGCGGCACCGTCGTGGGAATTTACGTCAACCGGAGGGGATGCGACGGCGTCGGGCGCCTTGACCGGGGCCGATGGCGTAATGCTCGAAATCATCGAAATACTCATTGCAATCATCCTTGCTGTTGGCCCCGACTGTGACGAGGCCAACACCAACGCTTCATGAATCCAAACCGTAAAGAGCGACGCATCGGGGCCAATCAGCCCCGCATGGTGAACGGGAGTTGCTGACAATCCCGGGAAAACCGCCGATCTGCCGAAGCGGCCGGGTTTCTACTCGTCGGTGCCGCGCGAGATCGTGATCGAGGCTTCGGTCTTGGTCCGGACGCAGCGCATGTCGAGGCGGCGGTAGCGCGTTGCGACATCGTCGCCATGGAACAGTCCCATCCGCTTGATGCAGCGGGTCGCACCCTTCAGCATGTCGTCCTTTGGCAGGGTGAAGATGATGGCGCTGGCGCTGGCGACGAGATCGAGAAAGGCCGGCGCCGGCTTGCGGCTGGCCGCCCTGGCAAACAGCTGGTTGCTGACATTGCGGCCGGCGCAGCCGAGCGTGATTTGCTTGGCCTGCGGATGCGACAGATAGATGACGTTGGCCGCGGTCTTGCCGACGGCGAGCCCGTCGATCTGGTTCTTCAACTGAGCGGCAAGGTCGTCGCAGCGGTCGGCGCGCGCCGGCGATGCGCCGGATACGGTCAGGGCCATCGCGGCCAATAGCGCGAGCCCGGCGGCGAAGCGTGAGGACGCCTGGCCTCCAATCGAAGTTGCGATCCGGTGATTTGTCATGGATACCCCCGGCGCCATTGAAGCCCGCGCGCGAGGTTCATGCAAGGTCTGGCGGCTCTCGCCGGGGCGTGGCGTGATCGGCTCGGCGATCAGCGCTGAAACCAGACCAACGCTCATGGCGAGCCACCGAGAAGCGAACAGAGGCGAAGCGCCACCTTCCCTGAGGTTAACGCGGTCCTGCGATGCCGTTGGGGGCCTGACGGGCGCTTCCCTTTGGCGCAAAAGTGCTTAGAACGGTGCAACCGCCGGTGCGGCGTCCCGATGCGGGTGCTTCCGGCTTTCGAACCTGCGAGCAAGCCATGAACGCCCCCATCGCCTTTCCCGACCCCAAACCGGTTCCGCCCTACAAGCATACCCCGCTGTTTCCGCTCGGCGCCGACACCACGCCGTACCGGAAGATCAGCACCGACGGTGTACGGGTCGAGCAGGTGCTGGGCAACGACATGCTGGTGGTCTCGCGCGAGGCGCTGCGGGCGCTGTCGGAAGCCGCCTTCGGCGATATCAATCATTATTTGCGGCCGGGGCATCTGCAGCAGCTGCGCAATATCCTCGACGACAAGGAGGCCAGCGACAACGACAAATTCGTCGCCTTCGATTTTCTCAAGAATGCCAATATCGCCGCCGGCGGCGTGCTGCCGATGTGCCAGGACACCGGCACCGCCATCATCATGGGCAAGAAGGGCGCGCGCGTGCTGACCGACGGCGACGACGAGGCGGCCCTCAGCGAGGGCGCGCGCGACGCCTATCTGCGCCGCAATCTGCGCTATTCGCAGGTAGCACCCTTGTCGATGTATGAGGAAAAGAACACCGCCAACAACATGCCGGCGCAGTGCGAGATCTATGCCGAGGGCGACGATGCCTACAAGTTCATGTTCATGGCCAAGGGCGGCGGCAGCGCCAACAAGAGCTTCCTGTTCCAGGCGACGCCCTCGGTTTTGACCCGCGACCGCCTGCTGGCGTTCCTCAAGGAGAAGGTGCTGACGCTGGGTACCGCGGCCTGTCCGCCCTATCATCTGGCGATCGTGATCGGCGGCACCTCGGCCGAACTGTGCATGAAGACCGTCAAGCTCGCTTCCGCGCGCTATCTCGATGCGCTGCCGACCCACGGTTCGGCCGACGGCAATGCCTTCCGCGATCTCGAGATGGAGCAGGAGATCCTGAAGATGACGCAGTCGCTCGGCGTCGGCGCCCAGTTCGGCGGCAAGTATTTTTGCCATGACGTGCGGGTGATCCGCTTGCCCCGCCATGGCGCCTCATTGCCGATCGGCCTCGGCGTGTCGTGTTCGGCCGATCGCCAGGTGCTCGGCAAGATCACCAGGGACGGGGTCTATCTCGAGGAGCTCGAGCACAACCCCGCGCAATATCTTCCGGCCGTCGAGCAGGCGCTCGGCGGCGAGGTGGTCAGGATCGACCTCAACCGGCCGATGCCGGATATTCTGGCGACGCTTTCAAGGCATCCGATCAAGACCCGGTTGTCGCTGAGCGGCACCATGATCGTGGCGCGCGATTCGGCGCATGCCAAGTTGCGCGAGCGGCTGGAAAAGGGCGAGCCGCTGCCCGACTATTTCAAGAACCATCCGGTGTACTACGCCGGCCCCGCCAAGACGCCGGACGGATACGCCTCCGGCGCGTTCGGGCCGACCACCGCCGGACGGATGGACTCGTTTGTCGATCAGTTCCAGGCCGCCGGCGGCTCCATGGTGATGGTGGCGAAGGGCAACCGCGCGGTCGCGGTGCGCGAGGCCTGCAAGAAGCACGGCGGCTTCTACCTCGGCTCGATCGGGGGAGCGGCGGCCAACCTCGCCGAACACTGCATCAAGAAGGTCGAGGTGGTGGAATATCCCGAGCTCGGCATGGAGGCGATCTGGCGCATCGAGGTCGAGGATTTTCCGGCCTTCATCATCATCGACGACAAGGGCAATGATTTCTTCAAGGAGTTGAATTTGGGGTGAGGGAGCGCGCCTGACGGTTCAACTCTCATCGTGTCCCGGGCGCGGTGCAGCGTTCTTCACGCTGCTCCGCAGAACCGGGACCCAAAGGATGCAGCGCGTCGTCATGGGCCCCGGATCAGCAGCGCACCGCCAAGCGCGCTGCGCCGCATCCGGGGCACGCCTCACCACGATGGCTTTTTACGCCCTGGTGCCCTTGAACGGGAAGCTGCCCATCGGGCCGATGCCCATTTCGCCGCTGATGGAGTCGCCGGAAACCTTGCCGGTGAAGGCCAGCGTCAGCGGCATCGGATTGGTGATGGAGATCTTCCAGGCGACGTCGTCGCCGCTGGTGGTGCCCTCGAAGATCTCGCCCGAATTGCCGTCGGCGGCCTGCGTCCCCGTCAGCGTGCCGCCCGAACTCTTCAGCGACAGCGTGGCGTTGCGCTCGCCCATCGGCGTGCTCATGGTGATGTTCCAGTTTCCGTCCACGGCCATCTTGGGTCTCCTCATGCTTTCGATTTCGCAAAACCGGAATGGTTCTGGGATCAGGCAGGCTTCCGGCGGCGGTATAGCGCATCTTGCAGCGCAAGCCGAATCTTGCGATCAGGCGCGGATGGCACGAAGCCGGTTGGTGACGAAGATGCGAAACGCGACATATTGCACGGCGAAGGCTGCGACCTTGGCCCCGATCGCGATCACCGACACGTAAAGCGCCCACAGCGCGATATCGCCGGTGAGGGCGATGGCGATGGTGCCGGCGCCGAGCGCGAACATCAGCGCCGCCCAGCCATAACCGGCAATGGTGACGTATTCCGGAATGGTCTCGGCGACGATCGGCGGCATGTAGCGCAGCATCCAGCCGCGCTTCAGCATGATCGCGCCGATCGCAAAATGCGCAATCGCGGGTTTGGCCAGCACGAAACGCGGATCGTTGGTCAGCAGCGTGGCACCGCCGAGCGCGATCACCAGCGCCAGGCTGGCATAGGTCATGAAGCCTTGCGGCTGGCGCTTGAGGCGGGCATGGACCAGCTGGGCGACCGCTCCGGCGATCGCGACACCGGTCGCCACCAGCACGTTGCCGGTGAGGAAATACAGCGCCAGGAACACGATGGTGGAGAAGAAGTCGGTCGCGAGCTTGGCGAATACGTCTTTCATCGGCGTGTTTCCTCCGGCGTTTTACGGTGCCGCCACGATCTCACAGCGCGCCGGCGGAGAGCGGTGGTGAGCCGAACTTTGCCTGCCGGTGTTGCGGATACCATCTGGTGAAGTAGATCGCGGTGTTGCGGGCGGCGAATGCGATCGCAAGGCCGGCCCAGAACGGCAGGCCCGGGAGGTAGATCATCAGCAGGTTGGCCATCAGCATCAAGAGGAAGGCGGCGGCCCACGCCCATGTGATGACATAGTTGGCGGTCAGGAAGCCGGGCAATGCAGCGGTTTCGGCGTCGACCATTTCGCGGGCATATTGCAGCGTGAACGGACGGCGGATCGCGAGCGAGCCGAGCGAGATTGCGAGCACGCCGACATCGACCGCGAGCTTGACGGCCGAACCGCTCAGGCCGGCATCGACCAGCGTGAGATAGCCGCCGAGCGCGGCGAACAGGAGGACGGAGCCTGCGCCGAGCAACTTGATCGAGCGGCCGCGCAGCACGTCAGAGGCGACCACCATCAGGCCGATCGCCGCCGCCGCAAACAGGCTTGCCGTGGCCGAGGTGACCAGCATCAGCGCCGTAAACGCCCCATAGGGAGCAAGGATCACGAAAATCGCCATGGCAGCCTCATTTGCCAATCTTTACGACGTAAAGATAGCGCTAGGCCCAAACAGCAGCGCCGTCAAGCGCAATCTTTACAGCGTCAAGATAAATCGAATGCCGTCGTTTCGGTGCGCGCGAAGCGCGAACCCGGAATCCCGAGATCCCGCGTTCATCGCTTTGCGATGCCCCAATGACGCCGGAGCGGGAAGCGAGTTACTGCGTCCGCCGCCCATCTCACGCCGCCCCGACCCAGTTGCCGTGAAAGCCGTCGGGAACGCGGTGGCCGAGCTGTACCAGCGCCACCGGGCCCGGTTCGATGTCGGTGGCGTTGAACACCGCCAGATCGCTGCGGTTCTCGCCGGCGCGCCAGACCACGGCCAACAGCCAGCCATCGCCCTCGGCGGCCGCGCTGTCGCGGGCCACGAACACCGGCTCGGAGATGGTATCGCCGGCGGGCAGCAGATATTGGGCCAGCCGCGTTCCCCTGCCGTCGACATGGACCACGCCGGAGAGCGCGCCGAACATCGGCAGGTCGGGGTTGGCGCTGGCGTACCAGCCATGGCCGCTGGCGCGACCGGCGCGGCGATCGTCGATGCGCGGGAATTCGCCGGCGATGTCGTCGAGATAGGTCTGGGTGAAGCGGTCGGTATTCCCTGTCAGATCGAAAGTCCAGCGGCACAGCCGCGCGCGCGACTTTTCGAAGTCGGTCGGCGAGCCATCGGGATGCGTGAACAGCGGCGCTTCCTCGCACTGCATGACGTCGGCAACGATGCGGTGGCCTTCCTCCCAGGCGTTCATGACGTGGAAGACGTAGCAGTTTTCGGCCCGGAACCAGACGATGCCGCTGGCAGAGCCCTGTCGCTTCATGACGCCGACATAGGCGCCCTTTTCCGGCTCCCAGGCGTAAGCCGGCCGGCCCGCCATCGCGCGCTCCATGCTGCCGGTGATGGGCAGCACCGGAAACAGCAGGTGATTTTCGGTGACGATGAAGTCGTGCACCATGCTGGCGTAG
>Ga0182030_10022672_pt1 | contig 11672 bp, 10 predicted proteins | sample 812S3MmetaG_FD_121299 | JGI IMG/M metagenome (GOLD analysis project Ga0182030, IMG submission 121299) | Permafrost microbial communities from Stordalen Mire, Sweden - 812S3M metaG (Illumina Assembly) | ecosystem: Environmental > Terrestrial > Soil > Wetlands > Permafrost | place: Sweden... | reverse complement strand
GCAAGCATATCAGTTTTAACACTTATGCCAACCCCAATTACCTTATCGATAATCTTAGCCCGAATCGTAGGATCTATACCTGATTCTTGGCATAATAAAAATGCAGTTCCTGCCTGTATGCCATTAGCACCGCTACCCTTAGCTTCTTTTAATCTATCCGGGCTATCATAGCCGCCAGCTAACCAGAATGGGAATCCAAGACTTTTAATATCATCAAGATTCACTAAATCTTTATCACCATATTCAATCTTATCCCGAGGTAAGGCATTATGGCCTCCGGCAACAAATCCCTCAATAACAAAACCGCTGGGAGGGCTTACATTACCAGAAAGTCTTTTAGCCAGCGTGTTTGATGATACAATTGCCAAAAACTTTGGTACTATATATGGTTTATCTCTTTGCAAGCTGAACTTGCCAGGATCAAATATTATTTCATGCTGCTTCTTGGCGCCAGTAACATCAAATCTTATTGATGTCTTCAGTCCCAATGCCAAATCACCAAGTGCTTTGGGAATCTGATAAGGAATACCAGCCCCCATAATTATGCAGTCAGCTTCGGCCAATATTGCCCCATAAAGCGCACTGAGAGTCGGTGCCTGCAACTTAGTCAGCAGATTCATGCCAATTGGGCCAGGCGATGAATTATTTTGAGCTGCTAAGCGTTTGGCAAGCCACACTTCTACAAATGCCCCAACCATATTTAGCTCGACAGCCAGACTGCGGGATTCAGCATCGTACATTGGTACAGATTTATACGGCTGGTTTGGTTGGCGACCATTTGATATATAATATTTTTCTACTGTTCTTCTAGAAATATCCCTGTTTGGAAACGCTTCCAGGGCTTGCCGAAGTGATCCATCCGGATCACCGTTCTGTAGACGTCGAGCTAAGACCGGCCCAATTAAAGTCCCTGAAACAATGCCCATCGCACCTTCCGCGGCTACCGCGCCAGCCAATCGCCAATCAGATATCCCGACCCCCATACCACCTTGGATAATATCTATATCCGTAAAATCCTTTGGCGTTTCGTTCGGAATTTGTTCCACCACAATACTTAAAAGTATATTGTTACCGCACGAATATGTCTATTGCCTGGATATATCACTTACAGAGTCAGATTAAAATTATTAGACTTAAGCTACTGATTAATTCGATTACGGATGTACTCGTCAAAACTTTTTCCTATTACCGGATGTTGTAATCCCATATCAACAATCGTTTTAAGATATTCCAGTTTATTGCCACTGTCGTAGTGCCTTGCATTCTGAACTTCATATGCCAAAATTCTCTCACCGCTATCAATACAAAATTGAATGGCATTCTGTAATAATTCTTCTCCAGGACTCAAATTCTTCATATTTCATGTATTGATTTATAGATTGACGGATTAAAGGAATAGCTGCTAATACTTGCCAGTGATGTTTGTTAAATTTTTAATTACTAACGCGTGCTGGCTTATTGTATAAAACTATTTAATTGAACATCCGGCTTTTACATGATTATATATATTTGTGCTTAGAAATAATGCTGAAAATACAATCCTCGTGGACATGGATGACGTATTGGCAGATTTTAGTATCGCTGTACTCAATCGCATACAGAGTGATTACCCCCACATTACAACGGTTCTGGACAGACCTAATTTCTATATTGAGGACGACTATGACAAAGAACACCGGGCGACCATTACCGCTATCAGCGAAGAACCTGGATTTTTTGCTTCCTTACCATTAATAGACAACGCTCTTACCGGCTGGCAAAGGATTGTTGATTTAGGCTATAGCCCGCAGATATGCAGTTCACCATTAAGCCGAAATCCTACTTGCACTACTGAAAAATTAGAGTGGCTAGAAAAACATTTTGTACCTCATTTCGGCAAATTAGTAGTTGAATCGGCAATAATAGTTAAGGATAAGTACTTAGTTGATGGCGTTGCCTTAATTGACGATCGTCCAGATATAGAAAACAGTATGTCGGCAACTTGGCAGCACATTATTTTTGATAGAACTTACAACCGGCAAACTAGCCACGATTTACGACTTTATGACTGGCTTGATCCGAAATTGCCGGAGTTGCTCGCTACTGCACATGATCTTTACCGCAAGAAACCTAGCTAGTCAAGTCTTTAGATTTTTATTCAATCTTTTCATTTTAACTTACTATGACTTTTTACTTGTAAATTGCCAACCCAATTTATCCAAGAAGTAATACTCATACATATTAAGTTTCGCCTCAGCTTGTTGACCCTCGAGCGCTGAAGATGGGTTTAACTCAAGGAGTGCCGTACTGATTATGTCAGCGGAATTTTTGGTATGCAGGTCGTCTTTCCCAACAATTACATCTATTGCGGGATCATAAACTACACCATCATCAGCGCCTTTTAGCTGAATATAATGGCAGAAATTTCGATCTAAGAATGTACCGGATGAAGTGGCGGCATCCCAAGCCGTACGACATTCTTTTATGGAATCATGGGGGTCATCTTCTCTGGGTAGACTCGGCCACATTGATTGCAGGATCACGCCGTGACGTAAATTAAATCGTACATTTAATAAGTGAACGCCTATTTCAAATTGTACTCCCCTGACATCGGTCTGTGGCTTATCACTCAATAATTGGGAGGGCTCAATAGTCCCGTACCCCACCGCTAATAAATCTTGGTATAGTTTTTCTTCGTCGCCTAAATCTAGCTGTTGGCCAGATAAAGCTTTTTTATATTTATTAGCATAGGCTTTGTATAGTGCAGCCCTATATATATACTTGACATCGTGATGCTCAATTTCTTGCCAGTCTTTCTCGGCTAAACTACCAATTTTTCTTACCGATTCATCTATCAAGTGGGTTCTAACTGTAGGGTTTGTATGCTTATGGCAAGCAAGATCCATATAGGCTCCGGCGCATACGCTACGCACATAATAATTGCCTCCGCCTTTACGCATAACAGCTATGAGCTGCTGCAAAGTTTGGCGTGGCGGAACACTATTGCCATATCGTAGGTAATACTCCACGGCTATTATTGCTTCCGCCTCACAGCTTTCCCGATCTAACCTTGTTTCTAAGCTCACGGAGTAATTTTTACATTTATAAGGTAGCATGGCAAGCTAGAATATATCTACATGGCATTAGTGTTTGAATCTATTCCGAATTCGTCTGCAATATCAAGCTGGATGCCAACATTCATCAAGAGATATTTGGACCGATTGATCGTTTTATGGGTTTTTAAAACCTACAGATTTTTTATGATGGCTTAAGGCGTGACCGCGCTGACTAATAATAGCTAAAATAATGATTGCGATTAGCGAGATAACTATGAATACTAAATCAGATTGGCTGAACTTAGCATTTGTAATTGCATTAAGCGGAACATATTTTGGAATCATCCACTTGAAGTAATTAGCTTGTAAAAAGGTCATTAAACAGATGATAGATACTAGTGCGACGCTATGCAGTATTACTCTGCGGAATATTTTTCCTTCCTTATTGGTTTGTTTTGTGGCAGCAGCAGCCACAGCTATGCTTTGGGGAGAAATCATTTTTGCAGCAACACCTCCTGTACTATTAGAGGCTACCGTTAACACAGGGTTGATGCCCAGAGTGGTGGCTGTATGAGCTTGGACGCTACTGAATAGGGCGTTAGATGATGTATCGCTGCCAGTTATGAAAACACCTAGCCAACCCAACAATGGGGCTACTAATGGGAACACTCTGCCTGTCGATGAAAGAGCTTTACTCAGGGTTGCAGATATGCCGGAATAGTTAGCAACATAAGCAAAACCAACTATTGATGCAATAATTATTAGCGGACGGGACAGTTCCTTTAAGGTCTTACCAGCAACTTTCAAAACTTGCCTTAGCGGCATGCGCATTAATACAGCCGAAAGAATTGCTGCTAGAAAGATAGCCGTTCCGGCCGCGGACAGCCAAGTGAAACTATAGCTAACATCTAACGCCTTACCCGCCACAATAATGTCATGATTCAAAGAGCCAAATGGAATCTCAACTGTATATCGCCCTAGTAAGGCTTTAGTGCCAGATAATGCCCAGTTAGCGATAAAAATTATTAACAGTAGGAATGGTGTCCAAGCCCTTACGAGAACTGACGCACTCGGTAATGATGTGCGGTGCTCGGTAGCTGGAGCTTTTTCATGAGGGAAACGCCAAACAGATTTCGGCCGCCATACAAATAGCAGACATATCAGACATAATGTCGCTACTATTGAAGACAAGATATCTGGCAAGGACGGACCCAGATAACTAGAAGTTAAGAACATAGTCGTCGCATATGCCCCGCCAGTAACTAATATCGCCGGCCAAACTGCTTTAGCTCCACGCCAGCCAGCTATTATTATTACAAGCCAAAGCGGAATAATTAAGGCAACTAGTGGTAACTGGTGTCCGATCATCCTGCTCAGGGTGTTGGCATTTATGCCACTAAGTTGACTGGCAGTTACCACAGCAATGCCTATCCCGCCAAAAGCTACGGGCGCCGTATTGGCTAACAAACAGATACTGGCGGCATAGATAGGCTCGAAGTTTAGTCCAATTAAAATACCAGCGGTAATTGCTACCGGAGCGCCAAATCCTGCCGCGCCCTCCAAGAAGGCGCCAAAACAAAATGCGATCAGTAATGCCTGCAACCGACGGTCATTTGTTAATGATTCAATACTATGACGTACGACCCCAAAACTACCACTGGCGATGCTAAGGTTGTATAAAAATACTGCCGCCAATACAATCCAGCTGATTGGCAATAATCCATCCAAAATACCGTATAAACCGGCCAATCCGGCAAGCTTTACTGGCATACCATAAGCAAATATGGCGATAACTAGAGCTAATACCAAAGTTATCAGTGTTGCCTTATACCCCGCCACCTTACGGCTTAAGAGCATACCTGCTAATATCAAAATCGGAGAAACCGCAACTAGCGTAGACCAGAGTAAACTATGTAATGGATTAGCTAGTTGTACCCACATAAGCAAGTCTTCATTTTATTTTATATCGCCCAATCGAACATTATTTTTAAGTATAAGCATTTAAGTAATCGTTTTCAACTTACTTAAGTTGCTAATCAAGTCGGTTTAAAAGAAAAAATCACTGAAAGCTGAATGTCCTGATAACTTTCACAAATAAATCATCATTCAAACCACAATCTAGTAAAGTAAATGAGTTAATGTTTATTGGGATATCCCCTTTTATCCTAAGATCATTTACCAGTGTAATGTGCGGTTGAAATCCGTTCCCCATATACTCAGGAAAATCATAAGTTGGATTAAATTTATTAACGGTTTCTACGAGTTGTAGGTGTAGGTCTCTAAGTTTTGATTGAATTGATATTTTTATAACAGGAGTGTCATAATTGGGCCCAAACATGACTTTCTCTTCGGTAACTGCAGAAATTGGCGTTAGACAGCCGGCAATCTTAGACAATTCTTTTAAAAGACTGCTTACGTATTTTTCCCGCATTGAATAAATCTGGCACAGTGTAATATGCTGCGGTGAATTTTCTTCAACATAAACAGTACTATCCTTTAATGGCATAATAAAATAGGCTATTACATATTTATGCATACTTGGATATTATCAGATTTCTTTACTGTAAATTTTGTCATATTCATGGATTATACTAATTATAGGCGTAGCTTATGAATATTAATGATGATCTTTTGAATAAAGCACGAAAACAGCGGTTGTTTTTACTCGTGGTATTTAGCGCAATGGTTTCTTTGTTAGGATTAGCATTTGTGATTTGGTTCTCGATATTTAATAGTTTAAGCAATTACTATAGCCATGATGTGACGATAGCTTGGGTATTTACTATAGTTGCGGCAATAGTCGCTATTTATCTTGCTATATTTGGTCCTAGAAGAACTAAGAAATTGTAGAGACAGTTAAATATTCAATAATTTATCAGCGTATATTATAGTTTATATAATGTTATGTCCAGAATAATAATTCATTGTTATAATCTCATGCAATAAATATTTCTTAGAAAGATATATGGTTTTGATTAAGTTTATTAGATTCAATTACTATTTGTTTGCGTTAACATGTCTCATGCTGGCTTGTTATGTAGCTAGCCCAGCACCTCCAGCTCTAGCGGCTGTTAATGGAGCACTAAAAGTAGTTAGCAACCATGTTTTAACTACCGATGGCAAGATTTATGTTCCAGAAGGAATATCAGTATATGGAGGGCTAGAAGACGCCAACTATATGGAGAATTTAGCTAATGATAATGCTCAAATAATAGCAGCAGCAAAATATTGGCACGCTAATACAATACGTTTGCAAGTTGCAGAGGGCAACTTGTTTACTATCCATACCAGAGGTAAATCATATAATAATGAATTCTTACAAACATTGATAAAACAAGTTAATTTGGCTCATAGTCATGGTATGGCGGTTGTAATAAACGACCAAACTGAGTTTACAAGTAGAATTTCTGGGCCAACAATTGAAACGTCAAAGTTTTGGAAAATTATATCGAATACATTTAAGAATCAACCATTCGTAATCTTTGACTTGTTTAATGAGCCTAACTATAAAAAAGTTATTAAATCAGATGTGCAGCCAACTGGATTTACAATTTACAGAATATTCGGCGTTGCTGGAAAGACTGTGAGACAACATCATAAAAGCCAAATTAGCTCCAACAAAATATGGAATATATGGGAAAATGGTGGTCGATTGAATGGTATATCTTATTTGGGCATGCAGACATTAGTAAACCAAATTAGAAGCTATGATGTTAATAATATTATATGGATAGAAGGCCCGAACCAAGCCAGATATTTGCCCAATAGTAGCCAATTGATCAATGGTAGTAATATTGTTTATTCTATCCATCATCCAAATTTAAATAATCCAGTCAGTTGGGATGCGATTGGTAACCTATCAAGTATTGCGCCTGTTGTAGATGGTGAGTGGGCTCAATATGAGTCGACCAGACCTGAGTGTTATTCACTGGCTTACACTAATGCGCCATTATATTTAAACTACCTGCATCAACATAATGTTGGAGTTATAGCTTGGTCGCTGCAAGCTAATTCGCTTTTACAAGGCAACAGATTCGCCGCCCCAACTAATACTAATATCCCAAATGATCCTACGGATGCTACCGCACTTAAAAAACCCAATAAAATTTTTTCAAGTTATTCATGCAGTAATATATATGGCCAAGGTGTAGGTCAATTGATTCAATCATATTTTGAACAGAACAGTGTAAATTTTAGCTCTCTTTAAGTCCAGTTGATAATGGGTAATTAGCTAAGATTTCTATTAAAATTAAGCTGGACTATTAACTATGTTTATACTTATACTTTGTGCATCTAATGTCTATATTTAAGAAATTATTGGAACCCGATCAAGCTGGCTCTTACCATAGTAATTTAACCAATCATCGTAATCTTTCAATGATCGTCATCATGACCGGTGTTCTGATTACGGCTATTGACACAACGATAGTAGTTCTTGCGCTACCGGAAATTGAACGCGGACTTAAAGTCGGGCTAGCATCAGTAATATGGGTAGTTATTGGCTACTTATTAGTTATTACTCTAATGGCCACTCAAGTTGGACGTTTAGGAGATATGTTCGGCCGAGTTCGGATGTATGAATTAGGTTTTTTAATATTCGTTATTGGTTCTCTTGCCTGTGCTTTATCCTGGAATGAAAGCTCAATTATTATATTTAGAATTATTCAAGCAATTGGTGGGGCTTTTGTTACAGCCAATAGTGGTGCCATAATTGCCGGACTTTACCCTCCCGAGAACCGTGGAAGAGCTTATGGCTATAACTCTATTGGTTGGAGCTTAGGAGCAGTGCTGGGTATCATAATAGGCGGTTTAATTGTTACCTATATATCTTGGCGTTGGATATTCTGGATAAATGTACCTATCGGTATAGCTGGTATAATCCTTGCATTAAAAGTGCTTCATGATAAAACAGAACGTCTAAAACATAAATTAGATCCCGCGGGCATGATTAGCTTGGGCCTGGGTCTTTTTGGCGTTCTTTGGGCAATAACTAAACTTTCCACAGAGTCGCTAGATATAACAATAATGGGATATTTATGCGGCGGCCTATTGCTGCTGTTCTTATTTTGGCTAATTGAAAGAAGACAGAATGAACCAATGCTGCGTTTCTCAATTTTTAAGATCCCCACTATGGCTCCTTCATTATTTGCTGCATTATTCCAGGGATTAGCTAACTTTGCTGTGTTATTTCTAGTGATCATGTATCTGCAAGGTGTTCGTGGCTTAAGTCCTATTCACGCTTCGCTTTTACTAGTACCGGGCTACATCGTTGGCTCGGCCATTGGGCCATTTGCCGGACGATTAGCCGATAAATACGGCGCTGTCTTTCCGGCCACAGTTGGGTTAGCCATACAAGTGTTAGCATTGTTTATATATGCTCATCTATCGCTAAATACTGGTTTATGGCTAGTAATTGTCGCTAGCGTAGTCAATGGTATTGGCGCCAGTTCTTTCTTTCCAGCCAATAGTTCGGCAGTCATGAAGGCTTCACCACATTCAATGTTTGGCATATCATCGGGCATGTTACGGACCTTTTCTAATATTGGCATGGTCTTCTCTTTTTCGGTCGCCATCCTTGTAGCATCCCGTTCCATATCAAAGAAGCTGGCATTTGCGATATTTGTTGGTGTAACTAACTTGCATGGTCATCTTACCTCTGCGTTTACCAACGGTCTACACTCCGCTTTCTATGTACTAATGGGTTTTATGATTATTGCGGCGTTATTGTCTTTGTCTAGAGCCAGATCTATTAACTCTTAGCTATAGCTACCAACATCTTTTAAACGCTTTTAGCTAGTCAAGCGGCTTCCGATAACGGCTGTAATGGATGGACATCTTGGTCAGTATGCCAACCCTCAACCAATTTATTTTTAGGTACGGTGACTTCAAAAGTAAGTGTATCACCCCTACTGACAATCATTTTTAGCTCCTGGAAATTACCGCAACTATCATAAACAGGACTGCCTGAGACACAGTAAACTGCATGCCTAAATTCTGGATGAAGCTCAACTTTTTCAGTATCAACTAGACCATCAAACAATTCAGGGTAGATTAGTGGTTTTTGGCTAATATTATCTACAGACAGTATGCCGTCTACACTTCGAACCAACCTAGCGGAACCGATCGAGTACACAAATATACCATTTTGATCTTTTCTAATCCCGTGAATCGGGAAAATGGCCTCACGATCATTGAGCCAGACTGGCGGCATAGTTGTACCGGCCTTAAATGTGGCCCATGGGATATTATCGGGTAACTTTATGTCATTTTGCTGAATGATTAGCTCGCCATCATTTAATCTAAAGACGCGCAAGCGGTGATTATTTTCTGTACCTTCCGGCCTGAACATAAAAGTAGTCTCATCAATAATGGTGGTGTTCTTTCCGTCAATATTATCGCCTATTGGCGTTGTCTGGTCGCCCCTTCCCAGATTAGTTACAATCTTGTGCTCCCGTAGTCCGGTAGCCAATTCTGCTTTAGATGTAATCACAATGGCAGGATGCGGTATATATTCCTCGCCTTTCTTAATAACGGAAGTAAGACCGATAATTAGCTTACCACCCTGCAAAAGCACTCTCGGATCTTCTAGAAAGTCTTTTCCTTCTTCTGGTTCATAAACTGTTTCAGATAATTTAACCCTACCGCCAGAGTCTAACTCTCTATAAACTAAAGGTGCTACGTCAGGAAGTCCAATTCCAGCCAAAATAACGGGACCACGACCCAACAAGCAAACTGTACGCTCGTACCTGATGATCCCTTCAAGATCTTGTTCCTCTACATTCTCCCACGCAGCCACATTAAAAAGACCATCCGCGCCAGGCATCACCTCGATTTTTATTTTATCGGTATCTTCTTCTAGGTCAACGTCTAACATTCCGCCATAACTGTGAATTTGTTCATAAGCTAATAATTGTGCCATATCTTTATTTTTTATACAAAAGTTTAGACATTAACAGTATAGCTCCCTTGTCAAGTAAAGTAAAAATTTGTAATTAACTTTAGCATAATTTAACCGAAATATCCCATCCCTTCTAACAGATTTAACAGGGGTTGTTAACTAGCTTTGAAAAACTGTCTGTAAATCAACGGTTGCGGTACAGATCCTGGTATCAGCTACAGCATAATAAAGTCTTAGGAGGTTATCTTCTTCAATCACTCCGCAACAAAATACTGATTTTGGTAGAATATTATTCTGGGACATATCAGCAATGTCGTTGTCTGATAGCGACCGTAGAGTGGCATATCCGCCAGGTATTAAATCGCTCAAACCACTTGTCTCATATGGTTCGCTAGGTTCTAAGATAGGTTTTGTGCAACGCCAAATAACATCTAAGGGGTTGTCTAAACTAAGAAGTGCCGCACCTAGGCAATAGGTTTTCATGTCACTAAATTGATCAATGCCATGATAAAATATCAACCAGCCTTTTTTAGTTTTTATTGGTGCTGGCCCCATTTCCACATAAGCAGCATCAAAAAAACCTTTTCTGGCACTAATAACAGGTGTTGAATCGGATTGCCAGTTTAATATATTGCTAGAAGTGGCGGACCAAATATGATTATCACCGAAAAGTAAAAAGTATTGGTCATTTATCTTTTCTGGGAATATGGCAGCAGCTTTAGACCAATCCGATGGTAAATTTTCTCTTTGCGGGTGTTTTAGCTCAGGGAATATTAGATTATGCTTCTTCCAATTATATAGATTGTTACTGGAAGCCATTGCCGCCCTGGCGGTCGTGCCATCAAAGGCTGTGTACGTAAGCCAGAACCGACCATTAAGAAATGTTATCCGTGGATCTTCGCAACCTCGTTGTTCCCAATCATGTTCAGGAGATATAACTGGATCTGGGTTAATAATAAATGATATCCCATCAAGACTTGTAGCTAAGAAAATTCGAGATATCCAATCATCACCCACGCCCCTAAGAAACATGAAATATTCGGCTTTATGTTTGATAATTGTACAGTTATAAATTTTTTTAGAGTACAGTTTGTTATTGGGGTCGGGTATTATTATTGGATTATTTGCATAACGCTCAAGCATATTACTAGTTTAAAGCTTTTTTGCGGTTTATCGATACTATATCGTTAAGCGAGTGTTTAGCATATGCAAGCTTAATAGCAAACAAATATTCGATTCAGCACCACTATCATGATTAATACCAGTCTGGTTGATCCCATCAAAACATTTTAGTGATTTAGGGTCATACATCTTTTTTAATTTTACATTTTTACCATCAAACCAAGCCAACCACCGCTTAGCAGATTGATAATCAATTGGCTTGCCAGAGCACTGATAAGCCGCTAACCATGCCCAGATCATGTAGGCCGCGTCAATCGGTTGTTGAGAATAGGTTGGCACTTTGGGTTGATTTTTTTTCAACCAGCCTCGATTGCCAATGGGTGATAATAGCCGATTACGACGGCATTGATTATTTATAAACTTTAAAATTCGTAACCCGATTTTGGCCACATCTCCATCTTCTGCATTAAATGCATACCGCAATAAGGCATACGCCATAATACCGTTACCATATGTCATCTCGTTCTCCGGCCATAGCCAATTATCTTCTAGGTCATTAAATAAACCAGCTAGTTTATTTGCTAAATCATGAGCTATATCTATGTCTAGATATATTG
>Ga0182030_10022671_pt1 | contig 11672 bp, 17 predicted proteins | sample 812S3MmetaG_FD_121299 | JGI IMG/M metagenome (GOLD analysis project Ga0182030, IMG submission 121299) | Permafrost microbial communities from Stordalen Mire, Sweden - 812S3M metaG (Illumina Assembly) | ecosystem: Environmental > Terrestrial > Soil > Wetlands > Permafrost | place: Sweden... | reverse complement strand
CGCCGCGAGATGTATTCGTTCAGTGCAGCGGTCACCGCGGCTTTTTTCGTTACATGATGACCTATTTGCTGCGCTGCCTCGATCAGTCCCTCATCAATCGCCAGATTTGTAGCCATTTGTGATTCCCCTTTCGATGTGTAGTCTACCACACATCGCCATGTGTAAACTACTCGAGGCTATTCATCCAAAGGTCGCTTCTGGCCAAGCGCCCAGTTCGGATAGCAGCCTTGCAAGCAACTGGCCGTCGTCGCCAACGCTCGAGGCCCGGGCGGGATTGTCTTCGAAGCGTCTGAATAGAAACAGATCAGCAGCTCTGCGGCTTGACGTGGACGAATTGGCCATTCGTCCACGTCTTAGGTTAGGCTGCGCGTTTCTCGATCGCAGGAACAACCTGCATGTCGAGCGCTACACGGTAGAGCTTCTGGAACGTTGGGATGGTGTTCAGGTTCTGCAACTCGTGACGCAGAAGCAAGGTCAGTAGTGCTGATGCGTGCGTGTGTTCCGCCACCTCCCTAACCTTGGTCAGGAGAGCAACGGCCGCATCCAGCTTTGCCGTGGCCAGTCCGAACTTCTCCCCCTTGATCTCGCCGGCTTCCAGCTTTGCCGCCAAGGTTTCGAGAATGTTGTTCGCCAGATCAACGCCGAGAATGGTTTCCTGCACCTTACGGGCAGCACGAAACTTCTTCTCAGGCTCACTGATGGAGTGGACCTGGTTCTGCTGCGGCGGAGGAGTTACCTTGGCCGCTACGGCCGGTTGCGCCACAGACGGTTGCGCCACTTGCGGCGATCCCACCACCGGGACGGTTTTCTGAGGTTGCTCGCTTTGCGGGCGCGCGACCTGTAGCTCTACCGGCACCGTCGAACGATTCGCCGTTGGCACAGCGCTTGTCTTCGGCTTTGTTCCAGCCGGAAGCGCCCATCCCGGCATATCCGGCAACTTCGTCGGATTGCCACGATCATCGAGCGGGACCCACAGCACGCTTCCAAGGTCTTTGAACCGGTAGAAGTACTCGCCCAACCCGAACATCGATGCAGCGCGCTTCTTTGCCTGTGCCTCCGCGCGCGTACAAGCGTTGTCGTCATCGGCCCACATCTCCCCGGTCGACGCCTTCTTGCCAATTCCGACGATATCCAGGGTGGCAATGATGGTGACCTTCCCGGTGGGGACGCACTTCCCTCCCCTCATCCGTGTAAGCCCGACTGTGGTCTCACTGGACAACTCAAAGGCCCAGCCAGCCGGCGAGAACACTTCGTTCAGCCGGGCGGTGTACGCTCGAGGGTCGGCATACGGAGCAACGCAGCCCTTTTTCCCGTCTTGCGTTTTGTTAGTGACGCGCCACTTCACATCGGCGATGGCAAAAGGCTGGCTCAGACGAGCGAGCAGGGCCTTTGCTTCTTCGGGTGTGTAAACAAATTCAGCCATAATTGGTACTCCTTCGGAGTAACTACAAGAAACAGGTGTAGACGGCCACGGAAGCTATATTGTGGGCGTGGTGGGCGTCGCAGGTAGAACGCACTTCACTGGTTGCTATATGCGGGCGTAGCGCCAACCGGATTGTTCGGCTGGCCGTTGTTGCGCTGCCTTGGCTGTCTTGAACTCGGCTGCGGCTGTTGCCCGGTCCGCGTCGATCTGAATCCGATTCCAAGCGGTGGCCGGGGAAAAGCCTATGTTGACTTGGTCTGGCATGACTGATCCTCCTTCTCGTAGGCGCCTGCGCCGGGATGTATCTCGGGGCTACCGCTGACTCCTGGCTGCCCTCTTGGCTTGCTGGGAGTTATAGGCTCTCTTGACTTCGGAATAGAGCGGATGGGAGGGCCTGACCCGGATACGATCCTTGTCGAAGAAATCCGTCATGGTATCGGTCTGGTTCACGACGACGAAGGCCTCTTGAATGCCCGCACTGAAGCGCATGTAGTCTCGCGCGGTGATCGTGATGGTTTCGTCCGGCAAGCCGCTTTCTGGCGTATAGGGGCCAGTGCTGTACGAGGCCTTCTGGAGCTTGCCGCCGTCCTTCAGTCCGTTGTAGAAAAACTTGAGCATTGACGCGGATCCTTCCATGAGATTGCAGCCGGGATGACGCTCCCGGCCGGCGTTAGTGGTTAGTCGAAACGCTTTGCTTCCGCTGCGTAGAACGCGAGTGCCTCCATCTTCAGGGCTTCGATAGCCTCGGGCGTGAAAGCTGTGGCGTGATGGGTGTCGATCGACTTCTGGGTGCCGCGCAGCGATGGCGTTCTAAGCACGTTCTTGCGGAAGTCTCCGCAGAGGAGAAATGTGGTCCCACCGTCCGGACTCTCGAACTCAATCTGGGCTGCTGAGTAAATGCCGCCGCTTGATTGTTTGTCGGTCAACAGGGTGAGACGAGCCCGCTTCCCTTCTTTGTCGAGTTCCGGGATGTAGACATACTGCGTTGCTTCTTTGGCCATGAAACCTGCTCCTGGTGGTGTGAGTTGTGCTGCGAGGTATGGTTATGCGGAGGCTGCGACTTCGGCAAAGGGCAACTCACCCGCGATGATTGCGTCGCGTTGGGTGCGGCCGGAGAAGAAGCAGCGCCACTCGTTGCCGGCGAATTTCTGACCTGGCTTCGCGGCGTACGGCAATTCCCCACCGGTCTTGGCGAGAATGGCGTCGTACCTCTGGCGTATGGCCGCGACGAGTCCGCGGTAGGAGTGCTGCGCTGTGTACAGCACAAGAAACTTGGTGCCTGTGCCGTTGGTCAGCACTATCTCGTACCGCGTACTGCGGTTCTTCAGCCGTGCCAACTTCTCTTCGGTGGTCATCGAACTTGCTCCTGGTTCTGCGTCATGGTGGGTGGGGTGTACGCCTCGGCTCGCAATTGGGCCAAAACCTTCGCGCGGTGCTCTCTCTTCAGTCGTGTCGCGGTGAGTTTGTCGATCCCCTCAACGGCTGACTTCCGAGACGTGTACCATCCTTTCTCGGTGCCGTCTGCCAGCCTGATCCGCCACGACGTGCCTCCTTGGATTGGGGTCGTCGTCCTTCTCTCTGGTTCGGCCAGATTTACGCACTGGCCATGCGGTTGGGTTACGCTGCGATCCGCTTGACCGCTTCATCTATAGTGCGAGCGCATGTCACGATGCCCGAGAGGCCTTGAGTCACGCGATGCTTCAGAATCAGGGTCGGCGTGAACTTCAGCGCGAACCAGATATACTCCCTCCGGTCGGACGCGATGAATATCCAGCCACCGTTGTTCATGCGATGCCAGAAGGCATTGCTTTCGCTTTTGAAGCCGATGTATTCCATGTGGCGTGCTCCTGGGAATAACGAGAGTGTTCTTGTGAGAATGACGAAGTGTTGCGAGGCTAGACAAACACAATGTGGGGTGCTGGCTGGGTGTATCGAGCGACGATTTCCAGACAGACCTGAATACGATTCCGCGCCGGGCCATCGGATTGAAGCTCTTTCTTGATCCGGAACTCGCCGAAGGCGTACTGCCCTACCAGAACACGTTGGCCACCCCGTCGAATTTCGATGTTGCCGGTATTTGCAAAACTATGTTTGGCAAAGGCCATGTGGGTTGCTCCTCGGTGATGCGTTAGGGGATTTGCGGCTCCCCCGGCCGGTTGTGTTTAGCCGTAGACAATCTCGCCAAAGAGGGCGCACTGGACCAGAACGTCACCAGTGGTGCAGTCTGAGTTATTTCCGACGATGTCGGCAAAGTGGTGTGGGTACTTCGTGGCGAGGACCTGAAGGCCGACGCGCACTTTCGCGCCCGTCAGTTCATGGCGTCCATCGCCCTTGCCATCGTGTGAGCCTTCGGACTCGTGGACTATTGCTGTAGCTGCTCCGTTGAGCAACTTCTCGTGGTCCGCGCCGCGGGGCACATCGGCCCAGTAGCCGATATCTGCGCTCTCGAGTGCGTTGATGATGAGCTCATCGGGGACGTTCACTTGTGTTGTGCTGCTCATAGCTGAGGCCTTTCTTCCCACGGCGGGTTGTTCTTGTGGCGAAGTGAATGGGTAGGGCTTTTCGGAAATTCGACGAGCAGCTTTCGACCGATCTTGCGAGGTGTGTAATCAGCTTTCGTGTAGAGTCCGCAGTCGGCTTTGGACTCCCCTCAATTCCCTCTTCAGCGTTCGTCTCCTACTAAGCCCCTTCGTTGTGGGGGGCGCCGGTTAGCCTGCGCGTCTTTCGGGCCTTTCGTTCACCGGCGAGACCGCCTCACTCTCACGTGTGGCGCTTGGGGTAGATCAATGGTTGGGGGTCAAGCTCCGCACTTCCCGGTTTCGGGGTAGGTGCCTGGCCTGAGCCAGACGAGGAGTGTTGCATCACCGATGCCTCGCGTCTCGAGGTTTAGGCTGGCCGCAGGAATGCCGCGTGTGCCGCCAGACAGTCCGGCCCTTTGGAGGTCATGGAAGCCGCGCATCGCGGGGTGACCGGCGTGGAGACCAGAACGAATGGGATCATCGCCAAGTTGCCAGTCGATAGGGGCGCCGGCGAGAAATTCGAGGGCTTCAAGTTCAACCCGCGGCCCCTACTGCTCCGCAAGCTCAAGGTTGAAGGGGACGCCGAAGGTGATGTGATAACTGAGAATCATGCTGGCTATCCCCTTTCGTGGATAATTGTGCTCAGAACTCGCTCGCCGCGTCCTGCGGCTCGCTGCTCGGAGGTCTGGGGACGCCCGGATTGATTTGATTTCAGATTGTGTACAAGGGTTCAGCGGAACTTAGTGAAGTTAGTCACGATGCCGTGGCTACCCACGGAATCGGCGAAGAATAGTTCTGTCGCAGTTTTGACGAGGCAGCACGGCGATGACGAGTGTTGTGCTCAACGTTGATCGAGGCGTCTTCAAACATGACGTACTTCTCCCAGAGGAGAGTGGCTGCCGTCCTTGCGTACTCTTCAAAGGCACCGGGGGCAATCTGGTCGCACATGCCGAGGGTGTACAGGAAGTCTTCGACATCTTGGGGTATTGACTTGCTCATCTGCTAGATCACCTCCCTTCGAGCCAGAGCACAAAAATAGAGCTTTCGCACCTTGGTCGATAAACGCACATATTGGGCGAAAATGCGCAGTTTTTCACTTGACAGCGACCGAAACGGGTCCATACTTCTCCCGCACCAAGAAACACGGTCTCCCGCGCGCCGTAACTTTAGCCGCCCAAGCGGAGCGCCCGTGAAGCTGGATCGCACGCAGAGAATTATCCAGTTCCCCGCACGTGACCCAACCTCATCCGCCCGGACCCAAAGCAAATTCAGGGAAGGAAAACGACAGTGACTACGCAGAGTTGTCTTCGCTCGTTGTTTCATTCGGTCGTGCTCGTTTGCACGGTTACGCTCCTGTTTGCCAACCACGGATTCGCACAGCAGTCCCTACCCACCCACCACCTGCGTCCAGCAGTAGCAAACGGCCAAGCGACAAAACTAGGCACACTACCTGAAACAGCGCAAATGCGCGTTGGTATTATGCTGCCAATTCGGGACCAGGGAGGGCTTAATTTGCTGCTTCAGCGGCAACGTGACCCATCCAGTCCCGACTACCGCAATTTCCTCACGGCCGAACAATTCACCGACCAATTCGGAGCCACCGCGGAGGATTATCAGGCGGTCATCGATTTTGCCCAGGCAAACGGCTTGACGGTAACCGGCACCTACAAGAATCGCCTGCTCATCGATGTAACCGGTTCGGTCGCTCAGATCGAAAAGGCCTTTAACATCTCGATGGGCCTTTATCGGCACCCAACCGAGAACCGCACATTTTTCGCGCCGGACCGCGAGCCTACTGTGAATCTAGGCGTGCCGCTGTGGGCCATTGCCGGTCTCGACAATTACTCGGTCCCGCGCCCACAGACCCGCATGCCCAAGCAGGGAGACCCTATTGTGAATGCCACAGGCTCCGCCGGAGGGAACTTTCTGCCCAGCGACATGCGCGCAGCCTACTACGGTAACGGCCCACTCACGGGTAGTGGCCAAACATTGGCGCTCGTTGAGTTCGACAGTTACTACATCAACGACCTCGTAGAGACCTTCAACCAGGGAAGCCTCACCGGAATTGCCAGTGCGACCCAGAACGGGAACAACTACACCCTCACATATAACGCAGCCGGTGGACCATACACCATTCCCATCAATAATGTTCTGCTCGACAATGCCAGCCTGACCCCCGTTACAACTTGCCCGTATAGCCCGTACTGGTCTTGCGACCCTCAGGGCTCCGAGACAGAAGTCGTGCTGGACATCGCGCAGGCGATTGGAATGGCACCGGGGTTGGCTCAGGTGATGGTGTACATAGCACCTCTTTCAACCGAGCCAGTCTACGGCGGGACCGGCGACTACGACCTCTTCTACCGGATAGCGCAGGACGACATAGCGGCACAAATGAGCCTCTCATGGAGCTGGGAGCCTCCCGATCCGGGCCAGTTGGATCCGGTGTTCCAGCAGCTTGGGTCACAAGGGCAGAGTCTCTTTGTTGCCTCGGGAGACTACGGCTCCTATTCCTCTGGCTCCAATTCCGAAGCCCCTGGCGCCTGCTATTACGGCCTCTGCGGACAATACCCGCAGGAAGATGCCTATGTCATTGCCGTCGGCGGCACGGCTCTCACTACCAACGGGGCCGGGGGCTCATGGGCTGGGGAAAGTGCGTGGAGCTACAGCGGAGGCGGCCCAAGCCCAGACGGGATCCTAATTCCAGGCTACCAGTCGGCGCTGAACGGGGTTAATGGCGCATCCACTACTCTGCGAAACGTGCCTGATGTGGCCGCGGAAGCCAATTTCGACAACTACTATTGCGGCTTCGGATCGTGTGGAGGCGGCCTCGGCGGCACTAGCTTCGCGGCGCCGCGGTGGGCAGGCTTTATGGCGCTGGTCAACCAACAAGCGGTTGCCGCGGGAGTTCTGCGGCCGAACACAATAGGCCTCGGTTTTGTCAACGCAACGAACCCGGGTGTCTACACCATTGGCGGGGGCTCCAACTACAACAGTGACTTCCACGACATCCAGAGCGGCAGCAATGGTGCCTATTATGCCGGATACGATTACGATCTGGTCACCGGCTGGGGAAGCCCGAACGGCCAGAGTCTGATCAATGACATGACAGAACCGACGCAGCACCCGATCTACAGCCCAACCAGCGTTAGCTGTATCGCTGTCAACGGCAAAGGGGGTTACGTTACCAACCCAGCCGGGCCGGAGACTCAGAATGGTGGTCAAGCTGAAATGCGAACGATCATTCAGAACCTCCGCGGAACACTGCTCGATGCGCAGTGTACTTGGTCGGGGTTCCCCTCGATCGTCACGACACAGAACATGACGCTGTCCGTCCCCGTAAACTACCAGCAACAAGACGGTAGCAGCGCTGTTCTCAATGGCACCGATTTCACGAGTAGCTACTATGGGACTGTGCAGGTTGCAGTTCCATCCGGAACCAACCTTTCAACCATATCGGTCACCGGCGAGGCCATCGCATCTGGCGGGCTCGGCAATAATTCAGACCTGTATGTTGGATGGATCAACATCCAATAAACCTCAAACCCTTGCGGGGGTGCGGACAAGAAGTCCGCGCCCTTGTCGACTTTCAGGTTACGGTTTAGTCATTCTGAGCGGGCAAACGTTTTTCTCGCGTCGCCCGGTCGCCCGCGAACGGAGATATCAAATGCGGAAACTGGCTCAATGTTGCGCAGTCCTAGCAACAGCCGCGGCGCTTCTTGCAGCGGCTGGGTGCGGAGGGAATGCTACGCCATCCACTCCCGCCGTCCATAACGAGTGGACGTGGATGAGTGGGTCTAGCGCAGTCAATCAATTTGGGACCTACGGTACCCAAGGCGTAGCTGCACCTGGCAATACTCCCGGTGCTCGGGTCTCGCCCGTGTCGTTCACCGACAAGTCTGGGAACTTCTGGCTCTTCGGTGGCTTCGGTTTGGCTGCCTCAACAGGAAAAGACCTCAATGACCTGTGGAAGTACAGTAATGGCGAATGGACCTGGGTAAGCGGGTCGAACCAAAGCGAACAGGCAGGCATCTACGGGACGCAAGGCGTCCCCTCACCCAACAATGTTCCGGGCGCCCGCTACGAGGGCGTGGGTTGGACTGATGCCCAAGGAAGCTTCTGGGTCTTCGGCGGAACCGGTATCGACTCCACCGGAACGCGCGGCGGCCTCAACGATCTGTGGAAGTATAGCAGCGGCCAATGGACGTGGATGGCAGGTTCGGCTTTGGAATTCGATCCAACATTGCCCTACGCGCAGCGGGCCGGGGTATACGGAACCCAGGGAGTTCCCAGCCCGGCCAATACGCCCGGAGCAAGATTCGACGCGATCTCCTGGGCAGATCCATCAGGAAGTCTTTGGCTCTTCGGCGGCAGTGGCTGGGACTCCACCGGCAACGGTGGTACCCTGAACGACCTATGGAAGTTCAGCAACGGCCAGTGGACATGGATGGCCGGATCGAACCTGCAAGGTCAGCCTGGTGTCTACGGAACCCAGGGAATCGCGGCCGCCGGCAATACTCCAGGGGGACGCACTCTTGCCGCCGCCTGGACCGGCGCCGAGGGAAATCTCTGGCTCTTCAGCGGCCAGGGCTATAGTTCGGCTGGAGTGAGTTGCCTTTACGGTCCTTGCTTCCTCAACGATCTCTGGAAGTACACGCCAGGAACCGGATGGGCCTGGATGGGCGGGACGAACGCATTCAACCAGGTAGGAATCTATGGTACCCCTGGAGTGCCGGCCCCCACCAATATTCCCGGCGGACGCACCGGCGCAGTTACCTTTGCCGACGCCGCAGGCAACTTCTGGCTCTTCGGCGGAAACGGCATGGATTCTACCGGTACCTACTCAGCCTTCCAGCAGCTCAACGACCTTTGGAAGTACAGCGACGGTCAATGGACATGGATCAGCGGTTCAAGCGTGGCAATGCAGTCGGGAACATATGGAACCCAAGGAACACCCGCTGCCGGCAACGTGCCTACCGCGCGCGAATGGGCCGTGGGTTGGACAGACACCTCTGGGAATCTCTGGCTCTTTGGCGGATTTAACAGCAGCGGCGCCGACCTCAACGACCTGTGGGAGTACCAGCCCTGAAGCAAAGTTCGAGTGTCTTGCCAAAGCTCAGACGGCTCTCTCCGACTTGTTTGCTGGGTCTCACCGCAGTTGGGGTGCCGGCGGCAAGTCTGCAAGCAACTGATTGATACGCTCCAGTGATTCGGCCTGCAGCCGAAAGAGAGTGGCGTCGGACTCAGCCTTTATCCATTTGTAGGCGGTCGCGACCAGCTCGCCCTGGTCAGCACTCGGGTCAGCCTTCGCGATACCAGCTTGCAGATGGAGCATATAGCCGCGCAGCTCTTCAGCCTCGCGCTGTCGCCTCCGAGTGACGACCAACAGGGTCTCGGCGGCCCTTGCGACGCCGCGGCGAGCTTCGTCGACGCCGGAATGGAGCCATGCCAGGATGATTCCACGCGGCAGCGACTCGAATATGTCCGCTTTCCCAGCCTTCCAGCAGTTTGGTTCGTCAGGTCTTAGGCTCTCTCGAAGCAGGTGCGCGCCCAAATCCGTCACCGCATACCGCAGTCTGTTTCTCGGTCCTGGAGTGCTGATGACCAACCCCGCTCGCTCCAGCCGCTTCAACGAAGGACTGGTCAGGCCCGGGCCCTTGGGCGCGAAAGAGCGGGCGGAATGACTTCGAACTTAGAAGTTGCAGCCGTTGGCGCCACGCATCTCGGAGAAGACTTGGGTGGCGGCGATGAGCACAAATGCGAGAGCTGAGGGGGCGAAGAGAATGTACATGGTGGCTTTGTTCCTTTCGACTGGAATTGACTGCAAAAACACAAAAGGGCGGCCACAATCATGTGGCCACCCCTTTGCAACTGCTGTCTGTCAGAACGGAATCGACGAATCGTCCACGGCCTGCTCGGCGTAGTCCGCCTGATCCGCTGCGGCGCCGTGCGATTCACCTGCCGGGCGCGGCGAGAGGAAGTTGATGCGACGGATGACGACCTGGGTCTTGTACATCTTCTTTCCGGATTCCTTGTCGTCCCAGCTGCTCGTCTCCAGTTTGCCTTCGAGATAGAGCAAGCTGCCCTTGGCCACGTAGTCGCGCACGATTTCTGCGGTGCGCGCGAACGCTGCGATGTTGTGCCACTCGGTCTTCTCGACCTTGTTGTTGTTTCGGTCGGTATACTTCTCGCTGGTCGCCAGCTGGAAGTTCGAGATGAGTGTTCCGCCCTGGGTGCTTTTCACCTCAGCCGGGCTGCCCGCATATCCGATGAGGATTACTTTATTTTCGCCCTGTGCCATTGTTTGTATCTCCCTCCCTGGGAGTGTTTGGCTTAGTTGTGACCTTGCGGCCGTTAGTGAAAGGGGCTGAGACCTCCAGCCCCACGAGTAAAAGTGTTAGGCAGCCATTGGAAGAGCGAGCTGGTCCGGTTCAGCGAATGAAAAGCGATCGATGGCAAGTTGGTTTAGGAACTTGGTCTCACCGGACCTTTTTTCTTTCCACTGCTTTAGATCGAACTGACCCTCGATGCTGATCTGGTTTCCCTTCCGCACTTTGTGGCGAATGGCGAGCGCGAGATCTCCACGCGCGATAATGTTGTGGCGCTTCTGCCGGTCCGTGTAGACACCGGCGCGATTCATACGACGCGTTGTGCTCGTGAGTGAAAAGGATGCGGTATACAACCCTTGCAACGTTGCGCGAATGACCGGAGTATCGCTAACTTCACCGGTTAGAACGATCATTCCTTTTTTTTTCATATCGTCTCCCGAGACAGTAAAAGGGGCCTGACTTTTTCAGGCCCCTCTTTGTCACCTTGGTTGTGGAGTCGTTTCATTGCACTCGATGATTGTTTGGTCGATCCCACATCTCCTGAAACTTCTGCTCAAAAGCGGCTGACGCTGGTTTGTCGACAAAGATCGCGACGGAGTTGTCCTGGTGCTTTTCTCCCGAAGCGCTCCAATTACTACTTCCCTCGCGGAGACGGGTTCCGTCGCTCCATTCTTTGAGGTGCATCAACTCTCGCCCGTCCTTGACCCGGATGGAGATATTCGGGCGCGCCAACTCTCGCGCAACGTAGGAGTCGCGGCTCTGTTCCTCGTCGTACTGTTGGGGGTCCCGATAGATCCGGACTTGGATCCCGCGGCCGGCTGCGTTAGCCACTGCGTCAGCCAAGGCGTGATCCGTAAAAGCGTACATGGCGATGTCAAGGTGACCGGAAGTGAGGTTGCTGAGGGCCTGAACATCGAGCTCCTCATCGTTTTCGCCAGGACTGTAGTGAAACGTGCCAGCGGTTTTGCTGCCCGTGGCTTTGATGATTGCTGCGGAAACGGTTTTGCTCACCTCGGGCATATGGAGAGAGGCAAAGGATGGAGTCGAATCGAGGATGTGGTTCAGGAACCCATGTCGGATGAAGCTCATGAGCACCGTAGCTATGCAGCCAAGAACGAGGTAGCGTGCGATGTATCGCATTGCGGGTAAACCTTTCTTTCCATCAGACCGCCGATGACGCGGCAACTTCGACCGGCGCTACGGTTTGCTGTGGTGCAACGATTTGCTGTGCGGCACTCTTGTTGCGCTTGGCTCCTTTGCCGCTGGTTGTCGCTGTTGTGGTTGCTGCGATCACGAGTGCTACATCAATCAGTGGTTCGCCTTCGATCACTGGAGTTGCTTCCACTTTGGGCTTCTTGATCGGCGGAAGAGTGATCGGCAACAAAGGAATGCAGTGGGCTCGGT
>Ga0182030_10022669_pt1 | contig 11673 bp, 7 predicted proteins | sample 812S3MmetaG_FD_121299 | JGI IMG/M metagenome (GOLD analysis project Ga0182030, IMG submission 121299) | Permafrost microbial communities from Stordalen Mire, Sweden - 812S3M metaG (Illumina Assembly) | ecosystem: Environmental > Terrestrial > Soil > Wetlands > Permafrost | place: Sweden... | reverse complement strand
CTGTCGCGGTAGAATCGGTCAAGCGAAAGCCTTTCTCTGTGCCTCAAACACTGTCTAGTCAACATGTTTGTAGCACAAAAAGGCTTTCGCTAACTCAGCCTTCACGAATTATCCGGGCTAGAGGAAACTGAACCTGCTTGACCGCCCAAAAAAACCACCAGGCAAGCTCTGTATAGAATCGCTTATTCAACGCCTGCGTGGACAGAGCCTCGATCCACGCCTTGTAAAGACCAGCAAAGTTGGACAGCTGCTGGCTATCACTCAGGCTCTCAAGCGCCAGACTGGCGAGAATCTCTAGATGCGCACGATGCGGTCTGGCAACGCTTATGTCCTTGATGACCGTGATTCGATCGTCTATCACATCTAAAGAAGAATCCTTGAAGCTCGCCCGACGATCGATTACAGCAACCGAAAGCAAATCGCCATGATGGAAGATCATGATGGCAGGCATTGGAAAGCGTCGATTGATTTCGCGTGTGATGAGGGCAAGGTCTGAACGCGACCATTTTTCGCCCTTCAGTTCTATCGCAAGGAACACAAAAGACTCAATCTGCGAGCGAACCACCTTTTTATCGGTACCCAAAAGAACTTGTCCAGGAGAGAAGACAAGACTTGGTATCTCATCGTTCGTGAGCTGAAAAACGAAGGAACATGATTTCCAGTCGGCGAATCTAACCTTAGCTCGGTCAAACCGTTTCAACACTGGCCCGAATTCCTCGATGTTGGATAGAAATTCTTCTGGGTCGGTCCCAATCTCCGCGACCTTTTCGCTGGCATAGCCTAATGCATGCAAAAGCCCTGAGGCAGCTTGTCTGAGCGGTGTAACGTCGAACGACAAGACCGCCGCCTGGACCCTCTGTCGGAGCTGGATGTTGCTACTAGAGAATATTGGCATCTTCCCCATCCTTAATAATCAACCAGGTAACGATCTCGAAGTCGTTGGGCCCTTTTACCCGAGCGGAAGCATCTGGCAGTTTGCCACCGCGCCCAGCAAACAGATTGCTTAGGCTCTTCTTGCCGAATTGTGACACGATTGCAGCGACTGCCTTTTTGAGCAGTTCGCTGTATTTGTCCATGTCGTTCCCATTGTTGGTTTCCAAGTCGAAGACGTTGCAGAGTTTCACAAAAGGTTCAGGCTTTCCTTGACAGAGTTCTCGAAATATTTCGAGGATCTGTTTAGGCGCCGTGAAATTGTAACGAACGTTCCCATCATCCCGGATATAGATCAAGAAATGTGGCTGAAGAGGATTGACAGTGTCGTGGGCTTCGGTTGTGGCGGCTGTTGTCTCGGCGGCTGGTTTGATTTGACGAAGACAGAAGATCACCCCAGGGACGATTATTTTGTGTTCCGAGCTTGGCGGGACAACAGTGTAAAGACCGAAGGGAGCATCCACGAGGGCATCACGGTTGGCCTCAATGTACTTCAACAGTTCGAGTCTAAAGTCGTCGAGAGTGAACTCCGTGAGCGAAACGCTATCTCCGAGGTCATCCAGATCGAGAACTTCCTCCCTCAGCTTGAGTAGCTGCTTGTCGCGATATTTTAGATCCTCACTTATCAGGTCTTCGATCTCATCATTCTGAAGAATGTTGTCTTCAAACGTGGCGGCAATGTCCACGAGTGCCATTCTGGCTTCCACTCGGTTCTTTAAGTCTATGTACTTGTTGAGGTCCTCTGTGGGCCAGAAGTTAACGAGTTGAACCGATTTGTTTACGCTTCCGATCCGGTCAATGCGTCCAAACCGCTGGATGATGCGGACCGGGTTCCAGTGAATGTCGTAGTTGACTAAGTAGTCGCAGTCCTGGAGGTTCTGGCCTTCAGAGATGCAATCTGTCGCAATCAGGAGATCGATTTCTCCGCTCTGGGGCATGTTCGGGACTTTGCTGCGGTTTTTGGAGCGGGGCGAGAAATTAGTAAGAACGTCGTTGAAGGTTTTGCCACCGAACGTTGTCCGCAGGTCACCGCCACCACACACAAGCGCGACGTTGATGCCAAGGTCACCCTTTGCCCACTTCACCAAGTTCTCATAGAGATAAATGGCCGTGTCCGCAAACGCGGTGAACACTATGACCTTCTTGTTTTCGTGACCAAGCTTATCAACCGTGGGATGGAGAACCTTAGCGGTGATGAGTTGCTTCAACTCTGCAAGCTTATTGTCTCTCTCCACAGTTATCTTCTGGGCGGCTTGCAGTAATCCGGTAAGCTGATCCTTGTCTTTCTTCAGATCGTGGAGCCAGTTCTTGCCATAATCGAGCTCTAGGTGATCGAGCTTGTATTTGAATTTCCCCCCAACCCAGGCCGCTTCTTCAGCTTCCTCATCTTCCCCGGTATCCTCGATGTCGAGATCAACTTCCAAATCGTCTGACGCGGGCTTCTGCGATGCTTGGAGGTAATCGTGAATCTTCTGCTCAAGCGCCTCGATCTTGGCAATGGTGCGCCCCATCGTGATCTCAAACGACTTCACAGAGCTTTCGAGGCGCTTCAGGAAGTTCACTTTCATCATCCCAATGAGAAACGTTTCGCGGTCGGCTTGGGAGAAGGGATCGTGCGTTGAGGCCGTATACGCTTCTCTGTATTTGTCCTGGACGTACCTGGATGGGTTGAAGAGGGATAGCTTATACTGATCGATCTCAGAATTGAGCTTGTCGTAAGAGAGGAAGAGTCCTTGTATATCAATTTCGGGGTACAGCGACAGCGGCTTGTCCCTCACAGGGAAGCCGCCCAACTTTGCGATGGTGTCTTTGTAGTACTTTTGAATATGCTTGCGAGAGCGGGCAATGGTTAGCTCGTCAAGTAGCTTGAAGAAAGCTGCACTAAGCTTTTCCAGGAGATCGCTGGTCTTTCGAGCTGGGCCTCGCCTCCGCGCCCACGCGGAGAAGACCTTTTGAGCCGCAGTCAATGTCTCCTTAACGCTTTCAATTCCGAGATTCTCGGCGAAAGCGCCATCGTTCTCGCTTCCTTCGGTAACGAAGTAGATTTGGTTCCGGAGGTCCTTCAGATCATTATTGACTGGTGTCGCAGAGATCAGCAGGACTTTTGTGCGCACGCCAGATTTGATGATGTCATCCATCAACCGCTGATAGCGGCTCTTCCGAACAATTTCCCCCGCTTCGTCTCGTTTTCCTGGGGCATTGTTGCGGAAGTTATGCGACTCATCGATGACAATCAGATCGTAATTTCCCCAGTTAAGGGTCCCTAGGTCAATAAGGCCCGAAAAGCCGCGCTCTCGGCTTAGATCGGTATGGGAAAGCACGTCGTAGCGATATCGATCCTGAAGAAATGGATTCAGGCTGCTGTTCGCCGTATAGACTGTCCAGTTTTCCCTTAGCTTCTTCGGGCACAGCACCAGAACGCGTTCGTTCTTAAGTTCGAAGTATTTGATGACGGCGAGAGCTTCGAACGTCTTACCCAAGCCGACGCTATCAGCGATTATGCAACCGTTATACCGGAGGATTTTGTTGATGGCCCCTTTGACGCCGTCCTTCTGAAACTCAAAGAGGGCTTTCCATGTTTCGGTCTCAAATAGGCTGGTGCGACCCAAATCTGCGTCAGTCTTGCCGCTATCCTCTAGAAACCTCTCGAAGATGTGAAAGAGGGTCTTGTAATAAATGAATTCCGGAGGGTGGTTTTCGTACAGCTGTTTGAGATACTGCAGGACCTCTTGCTTGACGTCCTTGACGAGACCGTCGTTTCTCCAGAGTTCGTCAAACCACTGCTTCAGGTCCTGACGGTCCCGATTGCCGTCAACGATTAGGTTTAACTCGATATTGTTGTTTTCAGCAGCAAGTCCAAGACCGCGCACGGTGAAATTCGAACTCCCTAGAATCGCATCTTGCACGCCGGCCGTTGCTATGTGGTACATCTTTCCGTGAAGCAGATTCGACTGCTTTATCGTCTTGATGTCGACCTTATTCTCAATCCATTCGGCACATTCCTTTGCAACTCGCTTTTGCTGAAGCTTGTTCGCAAGCTCCAAACCGCCAGCATCCATGATGAAGGCCTTCTTCTCCGTTTTGCTCGGGTCCAGGCGGTTCACAAATGATGGTTCACCGAACAGGAAGTCCAGGTGCTGAATCCGGTCGAGACTGTCTTTCAAAGCGTCGTACGCATAGATAGTGAAATAGGCGGAAACAATCGAGAGGGCCGATCCATCCTGAATCTTTTCCTTCAGAAATGAGGCGACACTTCCTCGCGTGTCGTTGTCGCGGATACCTGTATCTGTCGGTAGATGTGGCATTTGACCGGACTCCCCTTGGCGAGTGGACGATTCAGACGCGCTTCAGTAGCACGATGAAATTTGTACCAGTGTACGCTCACGGGGGCAGGGGATATTGTCTTGAGAATTCGTGGCTAGGGGGTGGGGATAGCGTAGCCCGAGGGTACGGCCCGATAAAAAAGTATTCCGATATTCATCCTGAAGGTGGTTGATAATCATCCACATAATGGTTGATTATTTATACATGCTTCACCGTTACTTGACCGGCCCCCTGCTTGAGGCCCTCGCGGACACACCAGCTGTTCTGATCAACGGCGCCCGACAAACCGGCAAGAGCACCCTGGTGCAATCGGCAGAAGTTGCCGGACAAGGCCGCCAGTACCTCACCTTCGACGATCCGGGCATTCTGGCGGCTGCCAGGCGTGATCCCAACGGCTTTGTTGCCGGCCTCAGCGCGCCGGTGACCCTCGATGAAATCCAGCATGTTCCCGAGCTCTTCTCAGTGATCAAGGCTGCCATTGACCGGAATCGCCAGCCGGGGCGGTTTCTGCTCACCGGATCGGCGAATGTGACACTCCTGCCGAAGCTTTCAGAATCTCTGGCGGGACGCATGGAAGTGTCGACTCTTTGGCCCTTTTCCCAAGGCGAGATCCGAGGCGTCAAAGAGAACTTTGTGGATACCTTGTTTTCCGGAAAATCCGTGGGCTGGTCAGCCAAATCGCCCATCATGTCCTGGGAAGAATTGCTTGCGTGCATCGTTGATGGAGGCTATCCACCTGCTGTGGCCCGCAAGAGCGCGGCCCGCCGGGATGCCTGGTTTCAGTCCTACGTTACGACAATGCTCCAACGGGATATACGGGATTTGGCGAACATTGCCGACACGACCGCTGTTCCACGGCTACTCTCTGCAGTGGCGGCCCGCACGGGCGGACTGCTGAACTTCGCCGACCTGTCGAGGACGATGGCCCTGCCGCAAACGACATTGAAACGCTACTTCGCTCTACTGGAGGCAACTTTCCTCGTACAACTGCTGCGCCCCTGGGCGAGAAATCTGGGGCAGCGAGCCATCCAAACCCCCAAGGTCTACCTAAACGATACAGGGCTATTGGCGCACCTGCTGGGAGTCACGGTGGACCGCTTGAAGAATGAGGGGAACGTGGCCGGATCGGTTTTGGAGAACTTTGTACTGATGGAGCTGCGCAAGCAATGCGCCTGGAGCGCGATTCGGCCGGAACTGTTCTACTGGCGGACGGTTTCAGGGCGCGAAGTTGACGTCGTGCTGGAAGATCGTACCGGGAAGGTGGTGGGCGTTGAAGTGAAAGCTGCCGCAACCCTCGGAAGCAATGATGTGGGTGGATTGCAGGCTTTCGCGAGCGCTGTTGGCAAAAACTGGGTACGCGGTGTCGTCCTCTACGCAGGCGCGGAAATGATTCCTTTCTCGGCAAATCTGCACGGCATTCCCATCAGCCGACTTTGGTCGGCTTGATGATCGGTCTTGGGAATGGCGATTATCGGCGTGGGCCAGTACGCGCTCCGCAGCCAGCCCCTGGCCGCTGTGACTGTGACGGTGTGGCCAAACTCAAACCGGAATACCTACCCATGGGAGCACAGCGCTACCATTCGCGGGCGCCAGCCATGTTTGCGGTTGACCACTACAAAGAAACTGGAAGAATCCTGGCGCAGGGGCGAAGTGAGAGCGATTGTGTTGAAGCGGAAGAGAGACTGCAGAACTCTGCGGCAGAAGCTAGAATCACGAGCGTCGATGCGCCAACGGAGCAGCCTGGGAGTGCCGGCAGAAGTGCGCTTATAACCGACGCCTGCGCGTTAGGTTAGACTGAATGCACAATTTCCTGGCAATACGCCCGTCGTTATGCCTTCACGTGAAAGCGCCGTCGAGATATCGGTTCACTATATCGGCCCATCTCTAGAGAATGGCCGAATAGACCTTTTTGTCCTTTCCGATGGATTGCGCGGGCTCGGACGATTAATAAATCGGGTCAGTTACCTGCTGTTTGGGTCGGAGTATGACCACAAGGTAGAACTTGATGAGGGGTTCCGCGGCGGCTCAATCGTTGTTCCTCTCCATATCTTTTCAGAAGTTGTCAATCGCGCCGAAGACATTCTTGCTACAAAAGGAATGCAAGCTCTTGCCACTTTAATGAGCATCCTTGGTTGGGGCGCTCTGCCAGCCTACTTGACCCTTTATAAATTGTTCAAGCGGAAGCAGGGACGTCCCATTACTGACGAAGACGATCTGGTTCGCCTTCTCCAGGGACTCACGGATATGGAACGAATGTTGTTTATCCGGATCTATAACGATTTGGAAGTTCAGGCCGCAATTCGAGCCGTACTCAAACCGTTACGGACCGAAGGGATTATTGAGTTTCAGACGCGCCGCAAAGATGTGGTGATCGACAGTGTGACCAAAGGAGACCTTCAGGCGGCAGACGAAGCTGAAGAGAGCGCCATTAGCGAGATCGAGGAGAAAGTTTTGGATATTGAAAAGGCTGCATTAGTTCCGCACCTAGCCTGGCACTTTTCCGATCAGGGCAGGTCCTTCGACGCCAAGATTCATGATGTGGATCTATGGGCTCGCGTTGCCAAGGGAGAACGTTTCGGCCTTGGCGACCGAATGCGTGTGGAATTGCACACTTCATTTGCTAGAAACGAAGCGGGTCGGCTAACGGTTGAACGGATCATTCCCAAGGTCATAGAGGTCGAGCATTCTACGCAACCTCAACCAAGACTTTGGGAAGAGAGAAGTATCTCCGACCCACCTGACTAGGCCTCTCAATCACGATGCGACCTGCCCGGAATTGACGGTAAACGGCAGGGTGGCCGTTACCGGACTTTTCTTGGACTTACTGCGGTTCCATTCCCGATATTCTGTTTTGGCAAGCTGCACATCACCTGCAGTCAGACGCCTGATAAATGCGACGGTCTCGTGTGAGTACTTTATCAAATTCCCCTCAGTGTCCTTCCAGCAGAACAGTGGTTTCGACTTCAGACCATATTTCCACGCAATCGCCTGAAATGTCCCGCTCGTAAATTCGACACCATGTAACATTCCAACAGCTTCAACTAAGGCCTTCGTCCGTATAGGATGTGTGAGATTCGGATCCATCGGCTTCGATACAATCAGTGGACCAGCTCCCGCATCGCCTGGCTTCTGAACGCCGACGATGATGTCCGCATTTTCAATCTTCTTTGTTGACTCCAGTTTGACCTTGAAAACAGTGAGTAGCCGAGAGGTATCGAGGTTGCCGGTCTCCAGCTCCTGCGTAGATTTGGCGATCTGGGCAAGGAATTGTTTAACGGCGATGCTCTGCTTGCCGGTACTACTTCTTCCGGCAATGAATTCGATTGGGTCTATCGGAGTGTCCAGCCCGAGAGGAAGCAATTGCCAAGTTATGTCATTGGAAAGTTCCAGCCCGAAAATCTCCCTGAGCAAATCCCTCAGGTTAACAACGCTCGTTTGCGCGAGAGCGTAAATCACCGCGCCGAAAGCCTTGGCATTGTAGAAATGTACGGCATTGTCGCGATACAAACCGAGCAATTCAAGATTGAGTCTAAGTGCCTGAGTTCCGAACCCGGTAGGCAGCAGGGATTCAGCCTTCCGAAAAGCGTCAGTCAGCGAAAAGGTCCGGTACGGCTCGTTCCGCCTCTTTGGATAAAAGATTGTTTGGCCGCTTTTTGATATCGCAGCTTTAAGTATTAATTCCCACGCATTCAAGAGAAGGATGACAAAACATTCGTCCCGGTAATCGATCCGTGGCTTGTTGTAAATCTCGATTGCTGCTAGCAGTGCAGCCTTGCCATTGGCTAAGAGCTTTCGGTAGGAGCATTTCTGAGGCATGACTGCCCGCCCCCCGACAGGCAAACATGGAAATGAGCGAAACCCGCCAGACCATTATGGACTTATGTTTCTCGCCCAAGGCCATTATATCGATAATGCAAGCAGCTATGGTTTATTAATTAATTGAAAAGTAGAGGGTTAGCCAAATCTCAAACCCGTTGGCCTCAAGCCCAGATGGCTTTCATAAATGGCGGACGAGACCGCGTGGCGCAATGCGCCCTGACCACTCGCAGACGTAAGGAATCTGCGCCATGGCTGAAGCCGACATCCCCGATCGGGAACATTTAAGCAAGTCCGTCAGGTAGGCGCCACCTGCCTTCGAGCTTTGGGCGGCGGAACACGGCTACGCTCCGAGATCCTGCCGACATAATGGCGATTGATGTTTATAGAAGCCATTTGGTGTGTTAGCAGGATTTTATCCCGACTTTTACTTCTGCGCGTTAAAACTTGCATGGGCCCAGATTGCAATTAGACTCTCGCGCCGTCTGCAAAATATAGTCGGCAGGTTCACACCATCCCAATCCCCTGGGCATTAGATGGCGTCTGGTTGATTTCGAGAGCCGAAGTTTTTGATACATCGGCTGCAAGCTGGGGGCTGAGCTTAGCCACGTCGTTGGTGAAAAGCATGGCATCGTGGCTGGCGCGGGAGATGGAGACGTACCCGAAGCGGGAGTTGAGCAGGTCCGGGTGAACGCCGGTATCGGCGTTGACCAGGACGCGCTCGGCGGTGAGCCCCTGGGAGCTGTGGCTGGTGACGGCATATCCGTGGTCGAAGTGGCGATGCTCCTGCGCGTTGAATTCGACTTGGCGGTTGTTGTCGAGGCGGCCTGAAATGCGACCGTCTGGCGCGATGGACTCGATGACGGCAAGGTCGCGATTGGCGACGCCGATGGACTTGTCGGGTGCGGTGAACTGGATGCGATCACCAACGGAAAACTCGCGGTCGATCTCGCGGTAGACGCTGACGCCAGTCAGGCGACGCGCATCATAGGTGGCCAATTCGCCGGAAGATTTCTCGACAGCTAGCATGTTGGCCGCGGCGTTGATGCCGATGACCGTTCCGTAGGTTCCGGCTTCAACCCCGGCGACTTTGCTGCCGCGGGCATAGCGAATTACGTCGTGCAACTCGAAGTGGCTGGCCCAGGAGCGTTCGGCGCCGGTCATGTCCTGGCGCTGAACGAGTACACGGAAGGTGTGGTCTTCCGGCGCGAGGTTTCCATTGGCCTTCAATTCCTGACGGACGGCGACATTCAACTCACGGCGGGAGGCGTTGTCTGGTGAGACGATCAGGGTCTTTTCCGGAGATTCGACGTAGCTTCTGGCAATGGCGCGGATGCGTTCTTCTGTGCCAGGAATCTCTTTCACACGGCCCTGTTGCTGGAGTGATTCGAGCGCGGCAGAGACTTGGCCTTTGGCCAGCATCTCGACAGCGGACTTCAGCGCCGGGTCTTTCTGGCGGACAATCTCGTCGAGCTTGGCGGTGCGCATTCCGGCCTCTTGCAACTGTTCGAAGGGACGGCCAGCCTCGACGCCCTGGTGCTGGCGCGTGTCGCCTATCAGAAGCACGCGGTCATTCGCGCCGAGGCGTGTGAGAAACTCGCGCATCTGATTGGTGCTGGCAAGGCTAGATTCATCGACAAAGTAGAAGTGCCGTTGTTGTGTCGTCGCCGGGTTGGGCGAGCGGGCAAGGAACCCTTGCAGGGTTCCTGACTCAACGCCCGCCTCGCCAAGTTGACGGGCCGCGCGGGAGGTCGGGGCGAAGCCTTCGACCTGGTATCCCTGTGCTTCGGCGGCGCTCCGGATCACGGAAAGTGTGGTCGTTTTGCCAGTGCCGGCCAAACCCTGGATACCCTGAATGCGGTCGGGGGAACTGAGTACATCCTCAACCACACTCTTCTGAGCGCGGTTGAGATGAGAATGTTGGTCGGCAACAGCGATGGCTTGCTGGCGAGGCAAAACGGGCTCGACTTGGTGCTTTCCCTCGTTCACGCGGCGGACGATCTCGCGCTCTGCCTCGATGGTCCTGGCAGTGGTGAACTGACGGGCGGGTACACTTTGCGAACGCTCGACGATCTGAAATTCACCGGAAGCCAAACGGGCATCAAGGTTGCCGCGTACCTGGGCAAACGTCACCTCGCCCATGCCGCGGCGGAGGCCGTCGCGAATCAATGCCCGTTCATCGACGACTGCTTCGCGTTCGAAGTTCTTGTCGCGGGAAAAGGTGAGAGACTCGCGAACGCGGTCAATGGAGTTGACGGGTTTCTCCTGATGCTGAAGCCGCTCGCGTGCGCCGCGGACGACGGCTTCGGCCTGGTGCCCAAAGTCGGCAGCGAGCTTGCGATGCGCAGCCATGACATCGGCTGGCGAATGAATCTCTTTGCGGTCGCGTGTGGAGTGCGCGGCGATCTCAGCCGCCTCCTTTCCGGTGCGGCCTGTGCGCTCCAGATACTCGCGAATCTGCTGGCTGCGCGGGCTGGATGCGTCCAGGTACTCCTGCGTGTAGCCTTTGATTTCCGGTGCGCCGCTGCGGCCAACGGCAATTTCGTAACCGAGTTGGCGAAGCCGGTAAGTCAACTCGGATTGATACACGGCGGTCGCAAATTGCTGCGATGCGAAGAGGCTCTGCGGCTGGATGGCGCGGGACTGGCCGTTGTTCCGCTCGGTCAGATTGAAGACGACCGCGTGGGTATGAAGCTGTGGCGCAACATAACCATCGACCGGGCGGGCCGTGTCGTGTTCAAACTTCGCGGCGATGAATTTGGCCGTCGTTTCGGGCGGATGGTTCCCGCCGATCCGGGCCTGCGTGTACATTTCAAGCTGCTCCAGCGCCGTGCGAACGCTCTCTCGGTGCGCCACGCGTACATTCTCATCACGGCCAACGAGCGCGGTGAGCGAGATGGATTTGGGAGCGGAAAATGTCGCATCCCAACCGGCGCGGTGCTCCATGGTTTTGACAGTTTTGCCGTCTGCATCTTGATATTCATAGGAGGCTCGCTGGCGAACAAGCTGCTCGCCAGTCGCCGGATGCTGCCCTTGGCTGAGCCTGGCAAAGTCCTCGGCGGAGACGGCTCCGGCAAGGCCAAACTGCCCGGCCAGCCGGCCTTGCCATTCGCCGACAATGACCCCGCGCTGGGACCAATAGTTCTGCTCCCTGGCAGTGAATTCCTTTACGTGGTAGCTCTGCGCTTGCCCTGCGGAAAGCGGCTTGGAAATGGTCAGCATGGTTGTCTACTCCAATTGATGTCCGGCAGATTGGACCTCATGCTCAGGGAACTGAAGATTACCCTGCATCTCTTCCGGCTCTGCTGGGAGAGGCGTACTTGGCACGATCAGATCGTCCATTTGTCGCTCATCGAAGCCGGGGCTCTTCTCTTCGAGTGCAATGAACGGAAACGAGAATCGGGCAACGTGATTGCCGTACTTGAGGAAGCCGCGCAGATCGTCCAGCCCCGATACCTCCGAGGGCAGGACAAGAGGCTCGGTCTGGCGATCGAGCGCGAAGTTCTTGCCTGCGCGTGAACCGTCGTAGTGGGTTTCACGCAGCCGCTCGATCTCGACTTCGCCGATGGCTTCGCTCACCCATTTCGCGGCGCGCGGCTCAGT
>Ga0182030_10022668_pt1 | contig 11673 bp, 10 predicted proteins | sample 812S3MmetaG_FD_121299 | JGI IMG/M metagenome (GOLD analysis project Ga0182030, IMG submission 121299) | Permafrost microbial communities from Stordalen Mire, Sweden - 812S3M metaG (Illumina Assembly) | ecosystem: Environmental > Terrestrial > Soil > Wetlands > Permafrost | place: Sweden... | reverse complement strand
TTTTCTTTATTTGTTTTTAATGAATAACATAATTTATATAAAAAAACTTTATTTTTAATTTTAAATATTTATTATTAATTATTTGTAGATTTATAATATATCAAAATTGGTATTTTTTAGTGTAAAATGTATCTGACTACAGGGAGTGTTCAACTACTGTGGAGGAGAGGGACTTAGCAGACCGGGAATCTCGGAACCGATGACGAGTAATACCACGTTCAACCCACGACATGTCCAGGCCACAGGTGCAAGGCATCCTCCATTCACTATTTCCCGTCCCGTCCCACGCGACTAGCAGTTGGTGGTGGCTGTGTATTTGGGCTCACCGACATGAAATATTGAAAGCATATTGTAACCCCTTTTGAGACACAGCGTAGGATTTGTGTTCCCAAAATTGATGATGCAAGCGCTTCGCGAGCTGTGCCCCTAAACGAGAAGCGGGACGATACTACTGTGGCGTATTGTGAAACTCCAAGAAAGGCTTTGTGGGTTCATCAGGCCGCGTTTCTCTCGCAATATGGAGAGACTGCATTCGCGCGGTCTATTGGCCTTCCTTTCGTGGATTGAGGGGGATGATCACGTGCGTGGGGTATAGTCGAGTCCAAAAAGTACACCGAGATCGGCTTCCTCGAAGAATCGTCCAATGTTGCGTTTCGTGGCGTAGTTGGGCGACTCTGAAGTACTGTATGCTGGTACAGATTGTCCGACTTTGTGTGCTCAGCCTCGACGCCGTGACGCGCGCCTATTTCTTTGTACTGCGATGTACAAAACGATTCGGCGCTCGTACTTCCGAAGTTGCTCTGTATTAACTCGATTCCAGTCTTGATTCTCAATCTTAAAAGCCGTCTTCTGCTCATCATGGCTCCTAAGGCCCTTATCCGGCAACCCGACGCGGTGGTACTATGGAATGCATACACAGCTTTCAATGTCACTGGAAGATTTTCCAGGGGTATGAACTGCTATGGTATCAACAAACAAGGCAGGCGCTGTGCTTGGGGTATCCCTGAAATCAAATACGACGACCTGCGGCGGATTCTGGATTACGTCGAAACACAACCTCCTCAAGAAGCAGCAAAGTACTTGCGTGATATTGCGAGCTTAAGTCTATGCCAAGACTTTCATCAGAATCAAGCTTATGACCTCGAAGACGAATGGAGAGAGATGCTGAAGAAGATTCCCTACACTGTGGCGACAGGTCCGACTCCAGAAGAGAAGCTGCAGGAAAGCATCAAAGAGGCCCAGGATGCCATCAAGAAAGGGAAGATTTTGCAAGTTGAGCTACGCCAGTACAAAGCTGAGGCGGAAAAGTACGAAGTTCAACTTCTCACCGAGCGACAAACCTTCGAGGTCGAGCGTAAGCGACTCACGACGCTGCAGAACGACACAATCCAGAAGTACGAGGCTCAACTTACTGGTCTTGAGAACAAACTCGGAGGCCAACTCCATGCCGCCCGGCAAGAAGTTGAGATCGAACGCCAGAAAAGTCAGGACTTGGAAGTCGGCAAGGATCAATCGTCCAAGAAGATAAAAAATCTGGAGGAAAGGAATCTCGTTCATGCCCGGAATATTAAGGCGTTGGAGTTCGCAGCGGCAATGTTAAGGAAAGAGAAGGAGCAGATGAAAGAGAAATTGGTGGAGCAAGAGAAGGAATTGGCATTCAAAACTACATCCATTGACACATTGTTGACTGCGAAGACTGCCCTGCTCAAGGACGTCGAGAGCCTGAAGTCCGAGCTCGAGGCGAGCAAAAGTACGGTTGAAAAACTCAAAGCAACAGCAAAAGAAGCGGAGTGGAGCGAAAAGAGTCTCTCAGATCAGGCCCAAGATCTCCAAACTTCCCTTGACGAAGAGAGAAAGTTCAATGCTGGTCTGCTAGTAACGGAGACGGATCTTTTGGACAGATTGGACAAGGTTAGAGCCGAAATGGCTACACGCATAGCCGAGGCTGGCGATAAGGATGACGAGGTCAAAAGATTGACGAAGACAAACTCGGAACTTGTTGTCGAAAGAGACACATTGCAGACGGGACTCGATTCGGCAGAAAGAGAACTCGCTGTATACCGAGGGGAGGGCAATGCTGTACTTAAGGAGATCGATCAGTTGAAGTTGTTGAATGCAGGCCTTACGACCGAGAAAGCGACTTTACAAACAAACCTGGGCCTGAAAGAGACAGAGCTGGTTACTCGACAAGAAGAGGTTACAGCCTTGATCAAGGACGTCAATCGATTGAAATTATCGAATTCAGGGCTTGCTAGCGAGAGGCAAACATTACAGACAAGGTTGGGCGGTGCCGAGTCACAGCTAGCCACACGCCAACAGGAAGTTGCTACCCTGGCTGAGGAAGTCAAAAACTTGAAGACAGCGAGCTCAAGACTCGCCGGCGAGAGAGAAACATTGCAGACAAAGCTGGGTATAGAAGAAGGAGAACTTTCGAGTTTGTTTCAACAATTGCAACTTTCAAATGAACAGAATGAAGCTGCTAGACAGCGTCCTTTCCGATTTATGACGAATTGTTGGATGGAGAAGGTTCGAAGGAGTCGGAAGAAGAATACGCTGGGAAATATTTCATCTCATGAAGGGGGTAGCGTGGCGATCTGAATTATGCGTTGGTGTAGGGGACTGTTGTGTGGGTATATACTGATGGTTTATCTTTGGGCTGGCGTTGTGTTTGGAATTGTGGTAGCGTTTTCCAGATTGTTGAACTGCAGCTTTTTGTGTGTAAGGTAGTTATGCAGATCAAGGTTGAGTTTCTCCCAATATTAATACCTGTTCCTCGTATCAAACTGCGATCTCTGTTCAAGTTTCGTGCGCGTTGTAAGCTTATTTTTAGCGAGGCATATTTTGGAGAAAGGGGGGATGTTTTGCTTATTTCATCGAATCCACCTTTTTCTCACTTCAGTACAAAGACAAAGAACGAAAAACGGCAACGTTTCTTTGTTGCTAAAGCAAAAACGGCTATTTGGGGTTGTCCGAAAACGGACGCAATGATCATATACTCGACTAAGTTTCCTTTGTCACACTCAAAATAAAAACAGAATGCTACTCCGATCCCAATTTGGGATCATCTCTCTCATTATACGAATCGTACAAGTGTGAGTTTATAACAGAAAATAAGCTATCATGGCAGCCCTCGCAGCAGCCCTTGCAGCAGCTAGAGCAGCAGCTCTTCCTGGTGAAACCAAAATGTTCACCCCACCTCTCGCCGCTAGCCTCGCACTTTACAACGCGAGCATTCTAGCCGCTCCTGCATATGCTCCAATTCCCCCTCCGGGTATATCTTTGCCTGGTCCTTTGTTCCGGGCTGCTGTAGCCCCAGCACCACGTTGGCTTCCACCAGATAGGAAAGTTGATATGCGCGATGTGGTCGACTCTATCACTTTACGCCCAGGTACGGCTCTATATCAGGATACCTTCACCATTACGCTTTGGCATTTCTGCCGTATCTTGGTTGCTCATGTCAACAGTAATTGGCCACAACCTCCGGTTGGTGGGGTGGCATGGGGAAATGGCGTTGCAAACCAACCAGTTGCGGGGTTGATGCCGTGGAACTTTTACTTGCCCCCAATCCAATTCGATGTACGACCCGCAGCGGCACCTCCTGCTTGTTGGTTTATTAGGGCACTTGCCGATCTTGCGGCGCTGTATCCTGTTGCGACGTTCAATAACATGAGGTATATACTGTTCCCGTTCCGAGAAGTAGGAGTTGTAAGAATCGATTTTCTCATTATTGTCTCGCCATATGCAAAGACGGTCGACTATTTGAACAGTCATCCCTTCGCACCATTGGCACTGTCTCCAGCTAAAAATGCCATGGGCCATATCATGCGGCTCGTTGCTTTACATGTAGGTGAAGGTTTCGATGCGAGGGATTGGAAGATGAGACTTAATGGCTCAGTGAATTTGTAAGTCGAGGTTCCAAATTTGATCAAAATGCAACTCGTATTGACCATATTTAGTGCAATGGGTCGACTGTGCGATCATAACATCTGGTTAGCTGCAAATGCTATGGCAATACTCTCTGGCTACGAAATCACCTTTGCAGGACAAATGCCATTACTCGACAATTTCAGGGCTCGATTTGTACATATATTAGCAAGAGGCTTTTTCTCTGCCCCAGGCGTTGGTGACGATTATTCGTATCCAATATTAGCTCGTAGTAGAGCTGTATTGAGAAGTGTAGCAACAGGTTTTATCCCTTGCAACGAGAATAGATTGGTAAACCATTTACCATGGGCTGCTAGAGCACGCTGGTACGCTCCGATTGCGCTGAGACCTATGACTACTAAGACCGATATGTATACGGTTACAAGAACGGCGCATGGTCGGGGCGGCATATACCGTGGTCTACAGACATGGGGGAAAGGTCGGGCTGTGTCAAGAACGCAACTAAAGCATCGTATTGAAGATGAGAATTTCAGGGAATTAATTAGGGTTGCAGCTTTGGCGGGCGGTACGGGCGTGCCTAATGCTGCACCAGAGTGCGGACCCCGATAGATATTTTTTACTGTCTTTGCCAATTCTTGTTAGATAAACAAGTTGAAAATACTTTGAAATTCGTGCTTTCTGTTAGCGCACTTCAACGTCCCAATCCAACTGCCAGCGTAACCCATTTTTGACCTTGTAAGATCTGTAGCAAACTCTTGGTATTGTTCTGTGTTGAATTCGGACCTTAATCTATAAGATCAAAGCCTATCTTGATAGTTGTATCCTTTATTTTAGTAACCTTTCTCTTGAGATTTTGGAACTTTAGGAGATATATTTTAATTTATTGTTTGAGCTTTTTTGTGTTGCAAATTTAAATATGATTGTTTTGCCTTACACGATTGTAAAGCCGAGATGATTGTCTAGTATAGTTCTGTGGTATTTATTAGTGTTTGTAATAAGAACGATATGATCTAAGCTTATAGCTTACTATTCTTTATATTAATTTTGATGGTTTTGATGTTCCTTTGTTTCAGATTATCAAAAGGGATTTTTAGTAAATCATTTGTTGTAGGCTTTGTATTCAAAAATTGAAGGTACAAATCATTGTAGAATATTATTTGCGATCTACTGCTTTATAGCTAGATTATAAGGGCCTATGTCTTTACTTTTACCTTTGTTCTGTTTACGAAGGGAAATGCGTAACTTGGATCATGGCTGAACGCTTTGTAAAATCCTAGGCCTGATTATCTATTTGAAAAAGAACTCGAGAATATTTTGAATATGTTAGAGTATATTAGTCGGATATAGTTTTTGTATATATTATTTTTCTTATTTATTTTATTGTTAAGAGTTTTAGTCTGCAAAAGTCTAATATTTTTTTTGGTTTTGAATAGGAATATTTTCTGTGTAATCTTATTGATATGTTTTTTAATTATTGGGTCTTTTGTGTAGAAAACTCTATCTTCTGAAATGGATTTTTGTAGGTTCTTTATTGGTAATGAGATCGTTGAAGCTATAGGTTTGGGGGTTGATGTTAGAGATATCGTAGTAGGTCAGATAATGTTTGGGTTTGAAGATGTCTCTACCTATATTTGCTGAAAAAGAGGTAGGACGAAGTCTATTGGCGGAGCTGAGTAGACCTGGTCGGGCAGAACACCTAAGTCATCTGCCGCTCAGAACTTGGGATACTTCTTCGCTGAACGCTGAGGAGTTCCACACTGTATACTTTGCTATAAATGCAATACAGCCTAAACTTCATAGAATTTTGCGCGTCGGAGCGTTTGACTATCACACAGGATGGAGGGAGAGGGAAATTGTGAGGATGTTCTTGGGGACCGGAAGACCATTGGGGCTTGGAAAGTTGATAGGAGACCAAGCAGAAGTCGATTTAAGGCAACGCAGATAGGATGTTGTAGTTTCACGGCCTTGGTTCTGTCTTCCCAGGCAGCTATTACTCCATGAATTTTGAGACTGAGGGGGAAGAAGATGATGATAGTGGGATATGTAATAGAACAAATTCCGCGCAGTCAAATAGATATGAAGGCCGTTATTGAAGCTCAAACCACTCCTCTTCAAAGTCGCCACAATTCAATCTCTCTATGGACTCCCCATGCATGTAGCTATGAACATAACAAGGACCGAGAAATCTGTATCTATGCTGCATAGGCCGTAGAAGGTAGGGCATATGGTGACCAAAAAATACACACAAAACATCTCCTGGTCGTGAAATAATAGGTCCAAGTGCCATTTGTCTATCTTCCGTGACTATAAAAGCCTTAGTGTAGGTACTCATCAGAAGATTCGTGGCTTTCGATATCGCCTCACTTCTTTCATTCAAGATTGTGTAGATGCTTCCCCAATAGGTAATAGACAGATAGTTAGCCAAGTCTTCAGCACCGAAAGTTGTATGCCCAGGACTAGTTTTAACTTCATCAGCAGTGATTGTCTCCGCGAAAGCTTGCTGCAGGGACTCAAGGTCTTGGTAGGTTGTAAACCCTGGCAAGACGGCATTCCAGAGGACCTGTACTCGTTCTAACTCACGCCGGCGCTCGTGCAATACATTATTGACCTCCCTAATAACTCCGATTTTAATGCCTTTCAAGGAAAGAGTTCTTGGATCTGTAACCTCTGCCACCTCCTGAGTTGTGGTTCCACCTGCAGACCATGCTTCTGTATAGGATTTGGTGAAGATACTACTCTCGGAGACAGCAAGGTCCCATCGGTATACCCACGACGGAAATCCTCCATCGGGCTCGCTTAGAGGCTCCCCAAAGGCTGCCCAAAGATTTCCAAGACCCCCTCCAGGAATATTCCGCTGGATTATGTATCTTACAGCATCCATATACACCTCTGCAAGACCTTTCGTGTAATCCGGTTGCAAGTAGGGACTGGAACGAGACTCCTCGTCTAGGAACCCCAGCAGGGCAAACACCTTATCTCGAGGGTCTGTCGCATTGGACTTCACGAAGCCCGGCAGCCTCGGTAACGGCAAAGGAGGTTTTATCAGATGTAAGTAGTATATCATCCATGCCTGTCTGTATCTTGAAGAATCGTCCACAACGTGTGCATATGTTTTAGCAAGAAGCCATCTTGCAGCTGCGGCAACACAGGTCCAACTAACTTCGTGAACACCAATGTACATAACAGCTGGTGCAAAAGCAACTTCTTGAACGATCCATATCCTGCTAAACCAAGTATTTGAATAGAATTTCGATACTGTTGCCCAGTCTTTTCCGCTCGTACCACCGAGCTCATAACTTGTTCCTGGAAAGTTGCGTTCGTGCTTCTTCTCAGACCAGGGTAATTCAAAATCAAGGTGGGAAGCATACATGATTTTATCTAGACTGTCTTCGTCTTTAAGCGATGCGCCGCTATCAGAATAGCAGCATTCTGCAGCTTTCTCTATAATCCTAATCGCAGTCTCGGCATCGTCCTCCTCATCCTCGCCCAACCATACAACAACTCTCCAAGCTTGAGAGTAAATATCCTTCATCAATTTCACCTGCTCAGACCGCTCCATGAGATCGTCCTGGTTGACACAGATCGCATCGATCCATACGAGGCGCTCTGTGTGCTCGTATCTGAGCCTGTCCAGCGCAGTTCCTAGATTTGATGTTACTTTCTTAGGATATGTGTTGCAGATCACAACTTTTGCACGCTCGGGATTACCCCAGACGTATGATAGAGCTTCGAACGGAGGAGCATCACGAAGGTCATGGACTTCAAGTTCGCATCTCAGGGTGTCTGACATCCGGCCTGGAAGGATTCTGAGAAGACGGATCAATTTTTGGCTGGGTAAGTGATGGTTTATTAGTGGCTGATAAATTTGGTAATAAATCTGTGAAGCTGGAGGTGTCACGCTTTCAGCCATCGCTGATTTGGTATGAGTTGTATGGTACGATGTGATTTGAATGCGACTAGTATACTGAGTACCAAGAGGGTTATTTTGGGGGGGTCCGGTCAATTCCGAATGAAGCTGGCCTTGATTCCTCCGCTCCTGTCAGACTCTAAGCGCAGCACGATAGAAGTGGAAGGCTGATGAATTATAGAATGGCAAGGTGATTAATTACCTAGGTAGAGGAGGATTTAGGCTGGGAGATAAGCTCTACTTATCAGGGCCTCTCTGGCTGACTAAGCAGCACTACTGTTTCTGACAGCTCCATATACAGCGCGGACACCGGAGTACCAAATCCTCTTCCTACCTGTTCGGTGCAGGTTTCGCAGTGCAATATTGCGGGCAAATGAACCTCCATTAAATGACAAAGTATTGCGTTGTTTGAAGGGCATAATGACATAGCACTGTTATATTTTAATGTTCCTTCGGCTCATTAGCAAGTATGCGGGACTGAGCGAAGATAAGCTGGATGGACTGCCGAAGTGTAGTGCGCGCTTTGTGGAGATCTATGGGAGCCCGCTGCCTAGAAGGAAGGTGGAGGAATCGTGAAGTAATTGAATAATGATGGTTTTATGTCGGCAAGAGACCTCACGTCTGTCTGCGATAATGCGATCCTCAAGTCACAAGTTCTCTCGACTTCCAACATAGCACGTATTAGTTACTATCAAGATATGTGAATTATCCTCAGACTGAAAAATGGGATAAGGAAAAGTGAGGGATATAGTCTTGTTAAATTGAGACTTTGGAGATCTGGAATTCGTGATAATGTGTTTTCGGGATTTGGTATTCCAACGAAAAAGATTACTCAACAATGTCAAGCGGAGTACCTAACAGATGGGTCCAGCAAAGGGAAGGGCGTGTAATAAAGGCTGTGATTTATTTAAGTTTCAGAATTTGTCATCAGCAGTCATCCTTCAATTGCGTTTTTGCCCGATTTTGTTGGTCAGTCAAGTTACAAAGTATATTTACAGGGATCGCGAAAAGTTTCCAGATGCGGAGCATTAAGTAAGACTGGTTCCGTAGTCTGCGGCTCGGCTCCAATAGCTGGTGGCTATCACCGCGGTGAGACGAATCTGACAATAGAGCTAAAGGCCACAATGCACGCCTCGTTCCAGTGGGGAAGAAATGATTCCACATCAATCGCCTTTTCCGAAGTCTTGGAAATATACACATGCAGCGTCGTCCAAGGAAGGGCGCACTAACAAGAATTATTTTGATATTGAATTTCCAGGGCATGTGTTTCCTATTTTGGCCAATTTGGATTGAATGCGTGCTCCCTTCGTCGGCGGAGGGAAGATGGATTGAAAGGATATAAATATACGTCTCCCCATCACTTTTTATAGACTCAACTTAGAATCAACCTCCATTGAATATTCTTCGTCAATTCCCCACAGATTTCGAAATATCTAAGCGTCAAGTAACTGTCAAACGATTATTGCAAGAATGACTACCACAGGATCTTGTCTGTGCGGTGAGATCGCGTATGAGTTTACAGGCAAGTCTTCACTCTTTCGCTTACTCAGATGATCGTACAAATCCTCAACATGTTCAGCGCCATCCTAACTTTTATATTGTATCAGGGGAACCGGCAGCAAGCGCACTCTGCCACTGCAACGACTGCTCGAAATGGAGCGGATCAGGCCTGCAATCCATGGTCGTCGTTCCCCAAACCGCGTTCAAGATCACAAAAGGGACGCCGAAGAGCTTCGTGACCATCGGTGCTGATTCTGGAAAGGAACATCCACGTTTCTTCTGCTCCAGTACGTTCTTGCACTCTTCACCCCCCATTCTCGTAGTCCTTGGTGAAGAGAGGTAGCTGATCCTGTGTTGGTAGACTGTGGTTCCTCCCTTTATTCGCAACCAGTATCTATGCCAGGTGTCAATGTTGTGAGAGCGGGTTCTTTGGAAGGTGATGCGGCTGATATAGCCGTTGGAGTTGAGTTCTTCACGAAGGATCGAAAGGGTTATGTCAAAGAGGTTGAGGGTGCTCAGCAGGCGAAGACGATGTCTTGATCCAAATCGGACAATGCCATCTTAAAAGGAGACATAGCTATGTAGAGCTGTTAAGAAAAGGAACATCATAATTTCGGCAAGTAGCTAGATACCCCTTAGCCAATGAAAAGAACTTACATGCGGTCCGAGACCATGATGCCTCAGTGCTATATTTGAGGAAGTTCATCAAAGTTAATGAAAAGTCACCCCCAACACGAGGCGGGCAGTAAATTGGATAGTAAGCACCAGTGCTTGCTTTTTTCTTAGAACTATTGATTTTTTTGGGGGGGGGGGACTCGATGCAGTTGCGGGTGACGGCGATGATATTTCCCCTCCGCCTCAACCCGCCAACATTAGAAATATTAAGCGGAGACACAAGCGCAGCTATAACGACGTTTCTAGACCACTGTTGGAAACGCTACAGACCGAGCAGTCCACTTATCGTACTCGTCTTAGTAGACGAGTTACTAATACAGTTGAACTTTCCTTACAACAAGCATGGGCAAAGTCTGAATCGTATTCAACTACCCAGTCCATAAGATATGACATATACTAGGAGATTCCTTCCTTCTTGAAAGAACGTCTTCCTAGCGGGCAGCAACTTCGGGATGTACTGACCATCACAGGGAACTATTTGAATGCTGAAGCCACCAGTTGCCATTCGTATTTGCCGAGAAATTGGCCAGAGATTGGTGAATTTCTTCTACCTGGGCTTGAGACGCTGATAAATTCAAAAGAAGGTAAGACAACTATAAGATCCTACAATGCATAAGCACAAGTTATGGCATAATATTGACCAGATGCTGTATTAATAGTGCAACACAAAGCATATACCATTAATTTAAATCATATGCCCGGCACCAGAGTTGAATTAGACCCCCATAGTCGGTTTGCAAACATACGGTCGGCTTCACCCTATGCGCTCCAGCTTGAGATAGGATCGGCATCATCTTGGATATGCGCCCCAGTCCGTCACTCGGCTCAATATGGACTGGAAGGCTCGACAACAGCCGTATCATGCACAGGAAATGGCACAATCTCAATGAGATTAAGTCAGATTGCCCCATTTCCAAGTACCGCAGCCTGCTGGCACACTTTGTTTCAAAAATAGTGTTGTTGCTTCAGAATTCTCGCCTCGCGATAGAGAGAACGGCAAAGAGCTTGAGATATCATTCATTGACATAATAGGATTAGCAAGATCTCTTGCTCTGGTGCAGGTTGAATATAGTCTTGTGCTTGACGGACTTGCCACACTTGTTTATCCAACGAAGTTCTTACTCAAGGCTCAAGGATCAAGCATTCCAGTGGCACCTGGAATTGAAAGCAGATGATGAAATCGGATTTTCCGGCCATCCTTCTCAGATTATGAATGTGCAAGCTCCTGACAACTGACTCAAGGAATCAAATGCACAGAAATTGGTAACCTCGCGTGTATTTTTAAGCTGGACACAAAGGGCCAAGGTAGAAGTTGGACATGACTGTGATTTGGCATCCAGCGTACAAGAATCCGGTGCACTTGACAGCAATCTTATTAAATGCATGAAGATGTTGGGGGGCAGTCTCCGAATTGGATGCAAAGGACTTGCAAAGATGGCGCTAACGTTCTTAGTATCTCGCGCTGCGGTGCTGTTAGGAATTTCTGGTCTTGAGCCTAGAGAGAAAAGGGTGCTAAGAAACATCCTGGCTAATTGGATTGAGACTCATGCCAGGTACCTTAGGAGTTAGCGTAGCCTCCTCACCTGACCATGACATAAAGCAACTCCAGTCAACGATCAAAGCGTGGCCTACCAACTTAAGTACTGGGGAAGGGATTTTGTGATCAGGACTTAGAGGAGGCTGAGTATAAGATTAGAGCGTCGGGA
>Ga0182030_10022667_pt1 | contig 11673 bp, 8 predicted proteins | sample 812S3MmetaG_FD_121299 | JGI IMG/M metagenome (GOLD analysis project Ga0182030, IMG submission 121299) | Permafrost microbial communities from Stordalen Mire, Sweden - 812S3M metaG (Illumina Assembly) | ecosystem: Environmental > Terrestrial > Soil > Wetlands > Permafrost | place: Sweden... | reverse complement strand
TGCAACTGGCACCGCCGCCGCACTCAAAGCATCCATCCCCGCCTCCCGGACCTCGTTCGTCCACAAGCCGAGAATGCCTACTCATCAGCAGCAAGTCCACACGGTGCTCACCGGAGCCTTACTTTTCACCTCTAACATATCTCGTTGCTTCGCTGCATCACGCTGTGCTTTGTCTGTTGATGTGGGTTTCACGTTCCGACGTTTTTGAGGATTTGCACCTGTTGAATTCTTGCCGGTGACTCGCTCCCGCAACGCATTATGTTCGGCTTCGTCGTACAGAACATCACCATGCAGCTTCAGCGCCTCTTCTTCATCCCAGGTGATTCCGGCGATCTCCTCTTCACCGCCCGAACTGATTCGGAACTTTGCCCACTTACCACGGGACACCTGCACCTCAACTGTGTTTGGAAAAGTCTTGTCCACATATATGGAAATGCTTTTCGAACGTTTCGTGGATTTCGCGGCGAGCTCATGAGCAAGCTCATTTTGCGGCTCGTAAACGTGATCCTTGTAGATTAGCTCTCCATTCGCAATTCTGGCCTTCTCAACGCTCCGTAATATCTGCAGGTACTGCTCATCCGTGAATGGAGCTTGATCTAGACCGGTAATGTTCTTTAGCCCCCAGAAGTATGCCTCTTGCGGCGTCGGCTTAACCCCATGCTGGGCGAGAACCCGTTTCCGCTTTAAAGCCCGGTGAGGACGGTTGTTGTGCGCAACGACTATCTCGATCAATACCCTGTACGCCTCGACGATTGAGTGAATCGCGACGGTCTTGGCCTTTTTTGCTGCATGCTTTGTTTCTGGGTCCGTTGGCTTTTCTGCATAGACGCCTTTTAATCCGAATGCAGCCATTCGGCGCTTCAACTCGCGTATAAAGCGCTCAACAATGGCCTTGGCGTCAGGGGAATACGGAGGAAGTGGGGTAACGTCAATTCGCAGATCCTGGACAACGGTTTCAGGTACGTTGTGGTGCAGGAAATCGGATCCACGGTCGGGGCAGAGGGTAGCGGGTGGTCGACCAGGCGGCCAGCGCTTGTCGGTGATGTCAACACCCAGAACTTCGAACCGCTCTCGCGAAGTGAATGCAATCCGGAGCACATAGCATAGTTCCTCGTAGGCCGGATGTTTCAACGTAATGTAGATCCCGGGGATATATCGACTCCACCGATCAATGACTAAGTAGATCCAAGGTTTTTCGAGCAGAATTGGAGGATCGCTCATCGAGAGTAGAAATAACCGGCCGCCCGTGGAATCGATCTCCAATACCTCGCCAGGTCCAGATGCGTATAGTGATCCTGAGTACCTCTCATTCCGATGATAGCCACGTAAGTTCTTCAACAGCTCTTCCGTCAGCAATGCATTACAGGCGCGGTAATCAAATTGTCTAAATGTGATCGGAACGATCCGCTCGCCTTTTGCATACTCCTCGTAAATCTCTGGGTGACGTTCCTTGAACTTCGTTTTCAAATACTCTTCGTAGACGAGCGTTTTTGTAGTTGGCCCGCCCCTAAGGGAAGACTTAAAACAGTCAAGCATGTCCTTCTCATCGTCCTCACTGACGATATAGTCGTTGTGCCTAAATTTCCCTGACTCGACTAATTTGGGCTGGCGTCCTCTGCGTTTGGGCTTCCGTTCGGAGTTCGGTCGAAGATGATCGCTTGCTACGTCGGATTGGATGGACTCCGCAGGTCTCCCGCCACGGAGCAGTGGTATCAAGGCAAGGTCTGTACCTCCGAAGTAGTAGAAGCGCAGGACCAAGCGTCGTAGCGTGATGAACGGTACGTCCTTCGCTCTTGACCTTTCACGGATGAGAGCGGTGAATCTGGCACGTGAGAGATTTTCTTCCCTGGTAAATGAATCCCAAACGAGGGGCCGTATCAAACTCCACGCGGCGTCCAACATATACCCTTCGCTTCTGTCCGCCTCTGGCCGTACCCGAAGTTCTGGCGGAAGGCCTATTCTTCCCCAGCACGAGCCTGTTTTCGATATAAGATCTTCCAGCGCTTGATATGTCTTGCGCTGCGGTCTGCGTGCGTATCTGGCACCTTCCGCTGTGCTGACCCACATAGCGTAGACGCAGTTCTCGAATACGTGTGTGATCATCAAGAACTTCGGATTCTCTCCGCCTACGCGTAGGGCGAATCCCTCCAGCGCCTTGGGTTTGCCGTTCATCGGAACGAACTCAGGCTGCCGTTGCATGGGTTTCCTCCTGCTGAACCGCTGCATCCTTCAGAACCAGAGGCCAGTTGAATGCAAGACGATGTTTTAGCGAAACCGGAATCTGTTCGGACCAAGCGCAGTACCTGAAGATAGATCGTGCTTTGGGTTCGGATAGACGGAGGGCCCTTCCGGCATCGTGAACCAGGATCGATAGAGCAACATTCCTTCTGTAGTTAGCCATAAAATAGTTGGCGAATCGTGGCTCGTCTTCGGCATTGGGCACGTATCCGAACTTGAACCAAGCTCGCATGAAGCGAAGGGCCGAAAGCATTGTGCGTGTGTACTCTGAGGTATCAACGAGGCACCACTCGATGCCGTGTTCACGGCACCACAATTCCTCGATGAGCAAACGAAGCCGGACTTCAGGATCTGCTGCATCCTCCGGTGTCTTTATACTTTCCGCACGGTACCTGATTTTTCCGTCGACCATCTCTGTAATCAGGAAGTCGATCGTGAATGGAAATAGAAAGTGCCCCCGATAAACGTGACGTACATGGTATTCGTTGCAGAGTTCCACGGTCCGGTCCAGATGGAAAATCGGCCAGTTCTCTCGGACGTCGGCGATATTTCGCCTTCGCTCGATTTGCAAGAAGTGTGTTGTTTCCAGGTTGGAGAGCATTACGAAGAAGCGAGCAATGACGATTCCAGCAATATACGCGGACGTTCCTCGGGACGGAACATCCCTGACGTCAAGGAAAGACTTATATCCAAGTCTCTCTCCAATTCCCCTTCCCCGACGCACCCTGCCGCGGAGCCAAAAAGGATAGAGTTCCGGGATGGGTTCCCAATGCAGTGACATGCGACGCTACCTCCAGCTTGTCCGTGGATATAGATGCTACTTCTGCTAGCACCTATATGTCAAAAAGTGGTATAGTGCGAGCGTCCTAGGGCCGGATACGCCATTCCGAAAGCGGTCGTCGCTTGGCAGCCGTAACGGCAGGCCCTAAAGGGTACGGGGCGTCCTCGAAGGGCTGCATGCGCGGATCGGAACCGCATGTCGATGCACGCCACCGATCGGCGGGGCACGCTCTGTACCTACGGGCAGGAAAGAGGGATGCATGCGTTCTGACAGCTGCGGTTTGATGTTGTGTACTGCAGCCGGACGGCCGCCTGCTATCAGTGAGTTGTATCGAGAGCGTTGACACGAGTTGTGAGCGCGGTGCATCAGTCCGCGCCGGGTGCTGGCCGAGACCGCCATGCTCTTAAATAGGTGTTTGAGATCGTGGTTGACGTTCGCCGAGAGCAACCTGACACAAAGGCTTGGCACTACGTGGATATTCCAATGGGCGGAAAGTACGATGCCGGGAGGGATTGTGCTTTGCCGGACAGCTGCGTTGTGTTAAAGATTAATGATTTCTTTAAGGTGCTGACTGACAAGAATGCCAAACGCGATGAGCCATCGGTATCCGGCGCGGGCGACGCTGCAGAAGATTCCCTGGGTAGGCCCGATTCGCGCAGCACTGCTGATCGCACTCGTTCAGACTCCGCACCGCTTCCGCACCAAGCGGCAGTTCTGGGCCTACATCGGACCGGGAGTCGAGACGCACAGCAGCGCCGACTACCAGTTCAAGAATGGCGAGCTGCAACGGTCGAAGAAGAAGCCTCGACCTGCGGCCTGAACGTCAACCACATCCGCCCACGATGCTATGGAATACAGGTGATTGTTGCCTAATAGCGACTGAACCATCACTTTTGTGGTCTCATCTAGGTGAAGGGCTATGCCGACGCCGCTCTTGAAGGAAACATGTTAGCTTTGGCGGATTCCGTGGGCTGCAATCGCTTGTTGTTTAAAAGCTGGGCGGAGGATGGGGCGGTTTTCGGGCGGCTCGATCAATTCCTTCAGGTTTGGCACGATCTTAAACTGCCCATCGGCAGCCTGTTCTCGGTTGAGGCGGCACCTCTTAGCGACATCGTGTCCGAATCAACAAACTTAGTGCACAAAGGACGGGGCGTCGGTCCGAAACGCACCTCCGAACGCCTCCGCGAGATACTGCAACATGCGCGGAAGGAAGATGAGCCACGGAGCATCGCGGAAATCGCTGCCGACCTTGGATACGCATCTACAGGTCCGCTTTACGAGGCGCAATCAGAGTTGTGTGCTCAGATCACTGTCAGATATCGCGGACTGGGACGGGGATATCGTTGGAAGAAGAATGGGGCAGCGACCCTTTGCGATAAGTCGGAAATTCAACATGTCCTGGAAGAACATCTTTCCGCGGATCAACCGAGGCCAATTGCACGCATCTCGGCTGAACTGGGTTACGCTGCTGGCGGCAATCAATTCTGCCACTCAATGCAAAGCAAGCCTGCCACCACGTGCATTCGCGGAGTCGTCACAACCAGCGCCCTGGAGTTGGGGATTGATATTGGCTCACTCGATGCCTGCGTGATGGCGGGCTATGCGGGATCGATTGCCTCGACCTGGCAGCGTGCCGGGCGAGCTGGACGACGCAACGGCACGTCGTGTGCGGTGTTCGTCGCATCTTCGGCGCCGCTCGATCAATACATCGTGCAGCATCCGGAGTACTTCTTTGGCAGCTCGCCGGAGCACGGCCACATTCAGCCCGATAATCTTGAGATTCTGGTGAACCACTTGAAGTGCGCGGCCTTCGAGTTGCCGCTCTCACCGGATGAGAAGTTCGGCGGGGTGGATTTGCCCGACCTTTGCGAACGACTTGCCGAGGCAGGGTTCCTTCACCAGAGTGGCAATAACTGGCACTGGGTACAGGAGAGCTATCCTGCCGACACCATCAGCTTGCGGTCGGTGACGTCGGACAACTTCATCATCATCGACATCACGGGTGGAGATGCGGGCAAGCCCGAAGTCATCGGCGAAGTCGATTTCACTTCCGCCTTGACCACCGTGCATGAGAAGGCAATCTATATTCATCAGGGACAGCAATACCACGTCGAGCGATCGGAATCGAGCGATGGCTCCGAGTCTGTTCAACAAGTAAATTCCGGCACAAACGCGGCACCTCCCTGCCAACTGGCTAATAAGTGGCGGACGCAGTTCCGGACTAGGAGGCCGAAGAACTACTTTCCAGCCCCCACCATAGCCTTCAAAACTGCCGCGTCTACGCCGCTCTTCTTCAGATGAACGAGGGCATCTGTCGACGTGTCAAACTGACATTTCGAACTCTTGATTTTCGCGATGATGGTCGCATCGTCTATACCAACCTTCGCTAGTCTAATTATGTCGCCATTCTCCAGTGTGGCTCCACGGGGCGCCGAGCTAGTAGGCGGGACCACACTAGGCTCGGGCGCCGGGGAGTGGCCTCGAAGGGTCCACGTCTGTCCGCTGCTGTCGGTGAGGTCGTCACCATATCTGCTGAGTATGGTCTTGGTTCCTGTCTCGTTTATGCTGAGCTCGATTGTAGTGCCCCTAAGGACAAAAGTGCCGTGGTAGGTCTGACCGTCCTCTTGAAACCAGAGTGAGCCGCCGACATTCAGCTGGAGCTGGTTCGTCGGCGTCTGAGCGCTGACGTAGAGTGACGGCAGACTAAGCGGCGCAACTTCAGCCACCACAACTGGCGGGGCCTCCGCAGCCACTGGTTGTGTCCGGGGAGGCGGCTGCACCGCAAGGACTTCCGAGATCATTTTCACGGCATCATCGGGTGTCGGCAAATGACCCTTTTCAAAAGGGAACTTCAATACACCGCAATAGCGTCCATCTTCGTACGGGTCTGTGATGATATGAACACGAATAGAATTCCTGTAAATGCTCATGCCGGCAATCCAGAATTTATCTCCGATTTGAAGGTATTGCCGGGGCAAGCTAAAGAACTCGTTGATGTGGAGGCCATCACCAGCCGCCACGTCAACTGAATCGCCAAAGCCCATCGATAGCGTGCCTTTCTTGTACGAGGTGATAGGGCAGTATTGCAAAGGAAGCTTGAATACGACGAGCCCATTCCTTGGTCTATTCGGGTCTTGAATATAGCTGGAAATATTACCTTCTATCTTTAAAGCCACGAATGTACCCGCAGTGACAATCTCGTAGTCCTGGCTAAAGACCGTAGGCGCAAACTGGCTGCTCAGTTTCTTGACTAACAAATCGCTAGGATCACTGCTCTGCGCAAAGAGCATACTCCCCGACAGAGCTACAGCTAGAGAGATGATGGCGACTAAAAAGGATGAGCGGAAAGTTCTGCACATTTCAAAGACCTCCTAACATTGACGACCCAAAGCAGACTGAATTGATAAGTCAGTTCCCATTACTCCGCCCCGACCATCGCATTCAGAACAACAGCGCTAACCCCGCTTTTCTTCAACAGGACAAGAGCGTCGGTCGAAGTATCAAACTGGCACTTGGAGCTCTTAATCTTCGCGGCGATTGTCGCGTCGTCAATGCCAACTTTGACTAGCTTGATGATGTCATCGTTATGAAGCGCAGCCCCACTAGGTGCAGTTCCGACGGACTGTTCTCGATGGCTCCACATTTGTCCGCTGCTGTCGGTGAGGTTGTCACCTTGCCTACTCAGTGTGGTCTTGCTGCTGGTTTCGTTAATGTTGAGTTCGAGAGTGCTGCCCTTAACGACAAAGGTACCGTGATAAGCCTGGCCTGCTTCCAGAAGCGACATTGAGTAGTCGGCATTCAACTGTAGTTGATCCCCCGGAGTTTGAGCGCTGACATAAATTGAAGGAAGCTTCGGCGGCGCGGCTGAAAGTGATTCAGCGAATCCGACAGGAATCGTTGGCGCGGCCTTAGCCGAGGCCAGTAACTCATCGAAGCCATCGGCACCGCCGTGATATCGAATGTACTGATCCTTGGCGTATGGAACCTGTATCGGATAACTGGCGGCAAACTTGGCGATCCAGAATAGACCGTCAACCACGATCGGTTTGGGCGAGAGATAAGCCAGCGCCAGGAGGTTGATGCTGTAGGCATCGGTAGGGTGGGCGGCTACCACGTCCTTCAAATTCTGCTGCGCCGTTGTGTAGTCCTTCGCCTGCAGTGCTGCAGCGCCCACCGAGAGCTGGAGCAAAACCCGGAACGGGCTCTTTACCATTTCCCACTGATCGTCGGTGTAGCGCTCGGGCTTGGAGGCGTTTTTCAATGCCTGAAGTCCCCGCGTACCCAGTTGTCCGGCTTCTTGCAGCGCGGCGACAGCATCGCTTTTGTCCGAGTGAGGCCGAGTGAGATCGAGATTGCTGAGTATACCAAGCGCAATAAAGCTGTTTGAGTTCACCTGGAGCAGGCTCTCGGCGGAAGCCTTGACCTGTGCCGTATTGTTGAGTTGCTGGTACGCGAAAACGAGAAGTTCCAGAACAGCCTCCTTTTTGACGCTGTTGGGATATTTCTGGAGATAACCCTCCATCAATTGAGCCTTTTGCGCGGGGTCGGTGGCCTTTACGGCAGCAACAAAGGCGTTGTACTCCTTTTTATCCTGAATAATCTGTGCTTGGGCCAGCACGCTGGCGGCAACGAGCAACAGAACAAGCAACACCTTTTTCATTTTCTTACTCCTCAAGAACAACGCGGAATCCGCAATGCGTTCTTCGACCCGCTGACCCGTGAGACCTCTTCCGTTCTCGCGATACCTGCGTACTACTTTCCAGCCCCGACCATCGCCTTGAGCACAGTCGCACTGACGCCGCTCTTCTTCAACATGACAAGAGCATCGGTCGAGGTGTCAAACTGACACTTGGAGCCTTTAATCTTTGCGGTGATCGTCGCGTCATCAATTCCAACTTTGGCCAGCTTGATGATGTCCTGGTTATGGAGCACGGCTCCACCAAGGACAGTTCCTGCGGACTGTTCTTTATAACTCCACGTTTGTCCGCTGCTGTCGGTGAGGTTGTCACCTTGCCTATTTAGCGTGGTCTTGGCGCTGTCTTCGCTAATGTTGAGTTCGATTGCGCTGCCGGTTAAGACAAAAGAGCCGTGATAGGGTTGGCCACCTTCTCGCAATGAAAATGAATTATCGGCATTCAATTGGAGTTTGTCTTCCGGAGACTGAGCATTCACATAAGCCGATGGCAGTCTCAATGGGGCAACTGCAGGAGCCACAGGTTCCGGTGCAGGTTCCGGTTCAGCCTTCGCTGAAGGTGTATCCGCCCTTCGAAGAAACAAGAGTATTCCGGAGTCGTTATAAAGCTTGTTTCCCCCTGCATCAATCTTCCAGGCCGCGGTGTCTCCATCGGAATATATCAACGACAACACGTCGCCATTCACTTCAAAATTTCCGGAACCCACGAAATCGCCGTCCCGAGTAAATGTGCCATCGGAATTGAGGTAAAGTTGCCCCTTAGTGGCAAACTGACTCTTGAATATCGCTGGGAGAAATGTCTGTGGGGAGTCTGCGCTGGCGACAACAGAAGACGGAGACGTAGTGTTGGGAACGGAGACTATCTTATGTAGGAAGGCTACGATGCGTTCTACCGGCCAGGTTTCATAACCGCTGGCAAGCACAAGACTGATTGTGCCCATTTGTATTCCATAGTCATGATCGAAATCAGGCGGAGAATACGACAATACGATTCTGTCGGGACAATATCTAGCCCCGCCCAAATCAATTGTCGTTCCAGGCGGCAGCACCTTTGCAGCATCTTTCACCTGATACGTCTTCGTGAAATCCAAAGTGTTTTTGATAATTCGGAAATAATGGTATTTGGAGGTTCCGTCATTGTAGAACTCCGTGTCAACGTAATTTAAGCCACCACGGGCAACCTCAAAATCAGACGCAATAGGCGCTCTAGTCTGAACTTTCCCATACACAAGTGGGCTCAGGGCCCCTGCAATTGGGGACGAACCTGAGCTCGAGGTAGGGCACTGCGCGTTCGCCAGTGAGACGGCGGCGAAAACAAATATTGCAACCAGACCTTTTCTCATAGCATGCTCCTAATGTTGTCTGACCTGACGAAACCATCGACCTTGCACATGCGTCGTTCAACCCATCACTTTACGGAAAGAATCATCGTCCAGCCCCCACCATCGCCTTCAAGACAGCTGAACTGACGCCGCTTTTCTTCAACAGGACGAGAGCGTCGGTCGAAGTATCAAACTGGCACTTGGAGCTTTTGATCTTTGCGCTGATCGTCGCGTCGTCAACGCCAACTTTCGCCAGCTTGATGATGTCGTCGTTCCGGAGCACTGCCCCACTAGGGACTGTGCCTGCGGACTGTTCTCGATGGCTCCACGTTTGTCCGCTGCTGTCTGTAAGGTCGTGGCCTTGCCTGGTAAGAGAGGTCTGGATGTTGCTTTCGTTGATATCCAGTAAGAGTGTATTGCCCCTTATGGCAAAGGTGCCGTGATAGGGCTGTCCTCCTTCTTGCAGTTGGAATGAGTAGTCGGGATTCAGCTGAAGATGGTCATCGTGGGATTGAATGCTGACAAAGAATGACGGAAGCGGCAATGGAGCGATCGATGCCAGATAGGCGGCGTCCAACGGTGGGCCTCCCGGCTTTTGCGCCAACTTCTCCAGACTCGGATTCGTGTTTGCTTCCGCCTGAATCACTTGGGAATCGATCCACGTCTGACCATTCTTTGTCATCGAAGTTCTGTAGGCCATTTTGACGCCGCCGACGTCACGATAATCGCTGAACATCACATCTATTTCGTCGGTCTTGTCGCGGTAGGCATACTTGGCGACCTGACCCATTGAGTCGATATGCAACCGACAAGATAGTTCCCCTTGTCTAAACAACAGGACATCATCAGCGCCGCTCTTTCCTTCGTAGGTGACTGTGGGGCCACCTGAAAGGGCCAACAGGTTCTTCGGCTGTGTAAACATACTCCGGCTAGCGCCCTTCTTTTGCACTTCGTCCATATCTGTTAGCTTGCCATTTCTAATATGCCATCCAATCGTCCCATCAAAGAAAGACACACCCGACATTGATTTCTGGCCAACGGATGCCTGATATTCCTGCCATTGAATGTTGGGGTAAACGCTAATCCAATGGCTCTGAATTTGGACGACATTACCTTGCGAGATCTGGGTTGTTTGCACGCGGCCCTCATCATTTCTTAAGGCTCTGATGTTATCGATGCCGCCGAAGAATTGGATAGCACGGTCCAACACGGGCTTTGCTTGATGGCTGACCGCACCGCTGCGGGCACCTGAATCAATACTCTTCTCCTCTGCGAGTGGGGCGGGCTCACTGACAGGCGCTGCGTCTTGGGCAACTTGAACCGGAGCAATGGGAGCAGCATTCCCCAGTTCGCGGTAAAAGGCCACCGCCTCCCTGATCTGTTCATCGGTGAGCTTGTTCTTGAAAGGCCGCATCGCATACATTCCGTTGATGCTCCCTTCCCTTCCGTTCTTTACCGAGTTGAACATCTGCTTGGCAGTCAGGCCCTTGATATACGGGTCGGTGGCGTCTGGGGTACCTCTGGATTTCATGTACTCTGAGGCGACGATCCCATTGGTGCCATGACAGCCTGCACAGTTGGGTATGTAGGTCGCGTAGCCTGAGGATTGGGCAAAGGCCATCGCACCGGCCAAATATATTGCCACCGCAAAGACTACTTGCAACCTAATATTCCTTGTCATTGCAAACCTCCTTAAGAAAAGAGCGAAACTGCAGAATCGAGCGAAAGGTATTGCGCATTTCGAGGAACCTTCCCAAGGTGAACAAAAGGCGCTGCCGTAATGTGCAGATTCAGTTAATCAGTCAATTTAAGACGAAAGCCGAGCCCGAGCGCTACATCGACGAATCGAGAGTGAGAGGTTAGGACTGGAACCCGCACTCGATTTGACATTGAGTTGCGGGTATCCCTGCGCCAAGTTCTCCTTGTGTTGAGAAGCTCCCAACCACGATCTGCTCAACGCTCGGTTAGCTACCACCTTGCCTCACCTGAGCCTCAAGCTTACTTGCATCCGATTCTTGGCTAGCTAGCTGCGCCCCTGCGTCCGAAACTGGATCTACTGTCCCCTCCGCCACGGCGCGGGCCCCGGAGGCCGGTCCGCTCGGGAGGCCTTTTGCCTGATTGTCAGCCAGCGTTTTGAGCCCGGCATCAATCCGCTCTCGGAACTGATTGCTCATCTCTTGCAGGTCTGCAAGTTGGAGCGTTGCTCCAGAGTCGGCGGCGCATCCTCCTTGCTTGCTGCTTACGACTTCCACGGCGATGCCACCATCAGCGGTCAACACTGTGCCCTTCCGCTGAATGATGTCCCCGGGAGTCAAAGAACAGGCCTGACCTGCGGCGGTCGTTATGTCCAGATTTGTCGAGACCACAAAGAACTTCTGTTTCAAAACCGGCGGCACTTCTTCGCTTCCCGATGCCGGTTGCTTGAGATTCGACGAGGTGGACTGCAGTGCCGCGGCTTTCTCGGCTGCTATCTGCTGCCTGACCTCTTCTGCAATCAAAGCTTTCATTTCCGGCGTCAGCGTGGCAGCGGCAGGCGTTGCGTTGGGGGATGGTGCGACTTGGTCTTCGTTGCTTGCTTGTTGGTTTTCATAGGCGAGATGCAGGTTCTCTGCAAGCACGTAGTCCGTCAACCACAGATC